>Ga0209455_1000759_pt1 | contig 18250 bp, 17 predicted proteins | sample AraplaCol_mCL_r2_FD_184275 | JGI IMG/M metagenome (GOLD analysis project Ga0209455, IMG submission 184275) | Arabidopsis root microbial communities from North Carolina, USA - plate scrape CL_Col_mCL_r2 (SPAdes) (version 2) | ecosystem: Host-associated > Plants > Roots > Endosphere | place: USA... | reverse complement strand
AGCGAGCAGCAGCATCACCGGCAGCTGATCGGGCGAGGTGTAAGACCGCGCGACTTGCTGGTCGTAGAGAAGCCGCGCAAGCTGATCCGGCGGCGGCAGCACCAGGCCGCTGGTCGTGTCGAACGACCAATTGTCGATCTTGAGCGGGATGATCTTGTCGAGCTGGTCCTTGCCGATCAGCATCATCGGATCGTGCGGCATGCGCGCGAAGGCCGTGCCCGCGGCGGCCAGCGACGCGCCGCCGATCAGCAGGTCGCGCCGGCTCGGCAGGAAATTATCCCCGGTCTCGCTCATATTCGCGCGTCCCGCGTTGCCAGGCGCTGGCGGATTGGTTCGGCCAACCGGTCGATGCCGAAGATGCTGAGCAGCGCGACCGCGAACATCACCATGCCCGCAAAGCCGTGGAGGAAGCCCTGCGCCCAGGCATCGCCCGCGAAGTCGGTGATCAGGATCAGCAGTACAACACGCACGAAATTTGCGAGCACCGCGACCGGCAGGATCGCGATCATCAGCAGAAGCGCATAGCGCCAGTTCGCATTGTGGCGGACGTAGATATAGAAGAGGCCGATCGCCGACAGGCTGATGATCGAATTCAGTCCCGCGCAGGCGGCCGCGACCAGGATGTCATATTGATCGACCTGGATGATCACGCCTTTGCGCGCGATCGTCATGCCGCATGCATCCAGCAATGCCACCGCCGCGCGCGAGATGTTGATCTTGAGCGGCTGGGTCAGCGTTGCGACGAGGCTATCGGGCGGCGGGAACAGGAAGATGAAATAGAAAGTGGGAAACCAGAGCAGCCGCATCACTGCGGTGCCGCAATAAGCATAGAAGGCTACGATCAGGCAGAGGTAGAGGCCCAGCCCCTCCAACTCGAGCGTGGTGGTGATCCGCGCCACCACGTAGAGGATCAGGCACGGCACCAGCAGCACGAAGGCAAGCGCGAGGTTGCCCCGCTTCATCAGCGGCGCGATCTCGTGGCGAAGCTGATGGATCAGCCAGATGCCGGTGGCGAGCACGATCGGGCCGTGCGCACCTTGCTCGGTTGACCAGGATTGGCGCGCCACCGCGATCATCGTCGGAAGCGTGATGGCGGCGAGGCCGAGCCACAGCAGCCAATGCGTCGTCAACCAGGGCGGAACCCCGTTCGATTTTTGCGGCAGAGATTGGTCCATAGCGGCGATGTCAGCGTCAGCCATTCGTTACACCAGACCTGAACTCAAACGCCGCAAGGCTCATACGATACCGATCGAATAGCTTGTTCCCACCGCGCTGCCAATGGGCACCTACGGGTTAACAGAGCATGGACATCGTTGCGGGCCCGTTTATTCCCGGGGACCAGCTGGTTCCTTCGCGCCTCGTCCGACTGCCTCATAAATGAATCCGGCCTGTTCCGCCTCGGCGCGGCTATAGATGTTGCGCAGATCCAAGAAGATCGGCGTCGCCATCGCGCCTGCCAGTTTTTTTAGGTCAAGATGGCGATATTCGTCCCATTCGGTGACGAGCGCCACCGCGTCCGCGCCCTTGGCCGCGTCATAGGCGTCCGCACAGAAAGCGACGTCGCTCAGCAGCTCGCGTGCCTGCTCCTCGCCTTCCGGATCGTGTGCCCGGATCTTGCAGCCGGCATCCTGCAGCGCGCGGATGATCGAGAGCGAGGGCGCCTCGCGCATATCGTCGGTGTTGGGCTTGAAGGTCAGGCCCAGGATAGCGACCGTCCTGCCCCGCGGATCACCGCCCATCGCCTTCAAGACCTTGCGGCCCATCGCGCGCTTGCGGGTCTCGTTGACCTGCACGACCACGTCGACCACGCGGATCGGCGAGGCGAAATCCTCCGCCGTCTTGAGCAGGGCCAGCGTGTCCTTGGGAAAGCAGGAGCCGCCATAGCCAGGACCTGCGTTCAGGAACTTCGACCCGATGCGGTTGTCGAGACCGATGCCGCGCGACACGTCGCGGACGTCGGCGCCGACCGCCTCGCACAGATCGGCGACCTCATTGATGAAGGTGATCTTGATCGAGAGAAAGGCGTTGGCAGCGTATTTGATCAGCTCGCTTGTGCGCCGGGCGGTGAAGAGCAGAGGCGACGTCGGCCCTTCGAACGGGGCATAGATCTTCTGCATGATACCGCGCGCGCGATCGTCGTCGGTGCCCAGCACGACACGGTCGGGCTTCATGAAATCCTCGATCGCGGCGCCCTCGCGCAGGAATTCAGGATTGGAGACGATCGAAACGTCCGCCTTTGGGTTGGCCGCGCGCACGATCCGCTCGACCTCGTCGCCGGTACCGACCGGCACGGTCGACTTGGTGACGATCACGACCGGACCAGTGATCGATTCGGCGATCTCCTTCGCAGCGGCATAGACGTAGGACAAATCGGCATGGCCGTCCGCCTTGCGCGACGGCGTGCCGACTGCAATGAACACCGCGTCGGCGCCGTCAACCGCGGACGCAAGTTCGGTAGTGAAGGACAGCCGCCCCGCCGCCACGTTGCGTGCAACCAGCGCGTCGAGACCCGGCTCGTAGATCGGCATCACGCCCTTGTGAAGCCCGTCGATCTTGCGCTGATCCTTGTCGACGCAGATCACATCATGGCCGACATCGGACAGGCAGGCCCCCGAAACCAGACCGACATAGCCTGTTCCAATCATCGTAATGCGCATCGATCACCCTTGGGCTGAAGCTCCCCGTCACCGACCCAAGAGCCCGAAAGCGCCTCTAATGCAAGGCTTGCCGTTACGGTTCCGCGACATTGGGCCGCCAGCCGGAAGCGTGGCGGTTCCACCAGCGCTGCGCGACGCGAACACACCGCGCCTTGGCCCGAACTGTGAAGAAAAGCGCGATATGGCCCAAGTCTGGTGTGCGTTTCTTTTGTCGCTTTTTCTGGTCCACGCAAAATAGAATGATAGTGCGGGGCGTTCTACCTGCATCGCGCCGCACCATGCATGCTTGTCCGGTGGCGCGCCCGAAGGGCCCTGTGAACCATGCGACTGATCCGCCAATTGTAAACTATCGTTACACTTGCTTCTTAGATGTCCCAATTGCGGAATTTAGAGTCTATTAACCCAAATCAGCAGGCCCATCCTGCGTGGGTCTTGGTAGCTTGGCGTCGCGTTTTCCGTTTTCGGAACCCCGGGGGAAGTGCATGCGTATCGCTATTTTGGAGGACGATCCCGCGCTGGCGGATCAAATGGCGCGCGCGCTCGACGACGGCGGCCATAGTACCCAGCTGTTCCGCACCGGCGCCGCGCTGGTGACCGCCCTCAAGCGCGACACGTTCGACATGCTCGTCCTCGACTGGAACCTGCCCGACATGACCGGCGTCGACGTTCTCGGCTGGGCGCGCGATCATCTCGACAGCGTACCGCCGACCTTGTTCGTCACCAGTCGTGGGGACGAGGGTGACATCGTACGTGCGCTCAATCTTGGCGCGGACGATTATGTGGTGAAGCCGATCAAGGTCGCTGAATTGCAGGCGCGGGTCGGTGCGCTGTTGCGGCGGAGCTTTCCGACGCAGGCGGCGGACGTCCAGGATTTCGGCGACATCCGCTTCGATCTCGGCCGCCAGAGCGTGATCGTCGGCGGCACCGAGATCGTCGTCACCAATAAGGAATTCAGTCTGGCTTTGCTGATGTTCCAGAATCTCGATCGGCCGCTCTCCCGCGCCTACCTGCTCGACAAGATCTGGGGGGTGAGCCCCGACCTGCAGACGCGCACGCTCGACGCGCATGTCTCGCGCATCCGTTCCAAGCTCGGGCTCCGGCCCGAGGCTGGCTATCGGCTCGCGCCCGTGTACAGTTACGGCTATCGGCTCGAGAAGTTCGCGGGAGAGCCGGAAGGGGGCTGAGCTTGAAAAAGCGGGCGATTGTGCTTGCAGTGCTGATGGGGAGCACGGCCTGCGCCGCGCCGCCTTCGTCGCCGCCAGTCCAATCTGTTTCTACGGTGTTGCCCGACAGCGATCCGCCGATCAGCTACGCTGTGCGCAGGGGCGACAATCTCTATAATCTCGCGCGCTTCTACATGATGAACCTCGGTGACTATCGGATAGTCCAGAGACTTAGCCGGGTGCGCAATCCCTATCGTCTCAGGATCGGGAAGACGCTTACTATTCCAAGATCGCTTCTTCGGAGCGATCCGATGTTGGCAAGGGTGATCGCTTTTCGAGGTGCCGCGAGTATCGACGGTAAGGCGGTTGCCCTGGGTACCGCGGTCGGCGAGGGTGGCGAGATACGGACAGGACCAAATGCGTCGATCTCGGTTGCCCTGTCGGACGGGTCGACCGTCACCCTCCCATCGCAGAGCTTGATTCGCGTAGCGCGGTTGAGGCGCTATCATCTCACCAGCGAGCTGGATCGCTTGTTCAGGCTTGAAACAGGGCGAAGTGAAACGAGGGTTACGCCGCGTACGAATGGCCGTGATCGCTTCGAACTCCGGACCCCGATCTCGGTGGCGGCGGTGCGCGGGACGGACTTCAGGGTCGCGCTGCTGGGCGATGGGCAAGCGTCCACTATTGAAGTTCTCGAAGGCCACGTCGATTTTGCGGGCATCGGCACAGAGGTGATGCTCGATTCCAACACAGGCGCGCGGTCCGGAAGGGGCACTTTGATCGGTCCGGTACCTTTGCTGCCTCCTCCGGAAATATTGAATCCCACTCGTGTCCAATCCGAACCAGAGATGATCTTCGATACGGCCTCGTTGACGGGTGCGGCGCACTACCGCGTTCAGATTTCCGCGGATGCGGGCGGTCTCGATATGCTTGAGGAGGTGGTTGTCGATCAACCGCGCGCAACGCTGCCGCCATTGCCAAACGGCGACTATTTTGTGCGCATCGCCGGAATTGACGCCAATGACCTCGAGGGCAGGCCGCGCGTGCTCGCCTTCGATCGCCATCTGAATGCAGTGCGCGGAACGTTGCAGCCCCTTGGAGGCCGTCGCTACCTCTTCAAATGGCAGAATCTCGGAGAAGGTGAGCATTTGTTTCGCTTTTTCCTGGCACGGGCCGACGCGCCGGATCGCCCGGTGATCGACGAGCCCGCGCTGTCGCGAAAGAGCCTCGTAATCACGAATCTATTGCCTGGCGACTATGTGTGGCGCGTCCAGGCAAGCGAGGTAGCGAGTAACGGCAAGCGTTACGCAAACTGGTCAAATACTCAGACTTTCACCGTCGCGGGCAAGCAACGCCATACGATCAGTCGTGCGAAGCCGCCTGCTTCTTGAGTGGCTGCTGGTCGCGGGGCTCGCGATCTTCACGCTCTGCCTGCTCGTTGCGAATGATCTGACCGAGCGGCCGGACAATCTTGCCTATGACGCACTCATGCGGCTGCGGCCCGCTTTGCCGTCAGACGTCACCATCGTCGCAATCGACGAGGCCAGTTTGGGTTCGATCGGACACTGGCCCTGGCCCCGTGATGTTCATACCCGGCTGATCGAACGGCTCGCGGCCGCCAAGCCCGCCGCGATCGGCTACGACGTCTTGTTCGTCGAACCGACCCCGCAGGATCCGGGCCTCGCGCACGCCATCGGCCAGGCGGGGAATGTGGTGCTGCCGCTCACCTTCCTGGTGCCGGGCGACAATGGCGCACCGTTCGCGCTCCAGGCTCCGGTCCCGCCGATCGCGCAAGCGGTGCGGTCGGTCGGTCATGCCGACCTTACGCCGGACCGCGATGGTATCGTACGCCGCGCGAGCTTGCTTGCTGGCACCGCGCAGGCGCACTGGCCCGATCTGGCCGAACAGGTTAGCCGGCTGGTCACGGGCCATGCTTCGCCCGCCTACGAAGGTAGCGCCGCGACGCCGCTGGCAAGCGGCAGCTTCGGATTCTCGCCGCCCATCCTGATTCCTTTTTCTGGTGGTGCGGGTTTTCACCCTAGCGTCTCGATCGGCGCGGTGCTGCGCGGCGAGGTTCCGCCCGAATTGCTGCGCGGAAAGATACTCCTGGTCGGCAGCACCGCCAGCGGATCGGGCGACCAATATCCGGTCCCGAGCGGGACGATGCCCGGCGTGGAAATCCTCGCCAACCTGATCGATGCGCTGATCGACAATCGCGCGATTCATGTCGTCGGGGCGGAGACAACCTTGCTGGTGGCCTTGCTGCCACTCTTCGTCCTGCTCGCCGCGCTGCTGCTGCTACCACCCCGGATCAACGTCGTGCTTGGCCTTGCCTTGATGCTACTGGTGGTAGGGACCAGCGCGGGCTTGCTGGTGTGGGCCGATATTTGGCTGCCGCCCACCGCTGCACTGACCGGACTGCTGATCGTCTACCCGCTCTGGGCCTGGCGCCGGCTAGAGGCGGCCAATGCTTATATGGTCGAGGAATTGACCCAATTGCGCGGCGAGGCGGATGCGCTGCCGATGCGAGGGACGTCCGCGGCGAAGCTCGGCTGGTTTCGCGAATCGATCGCACGCCAGACAGCGCTGCTGCACATGGCGATCGGGCGCGTGCGCGACTTGCGCCGGTTCTTCGCGGACAGCCTCCAGGCCTTGCCCGATGCGACGCTGGTGACCGATCAGGTGGGGGCGGTGCTCGTCGCCAATCGCGCCGCCGACGCCCTGTTCGGCGCGAGTACGGGCCGGCCGATCGGCGATCTGCTGCGCGCGCTGGTGCCCGATCTGCCGGTCGACGCGATCGCGGACGGCGCGCGCGAGATAGGCGCGGCCGATGGGCGTATCTTCGTGCTCGCGGTGGTGCCGCTCAACGATGCGCTGGGCAACCGCGCCGGATCGATCGCGCGCCTGAGCGACATCACCGCGATCCGTCTCGCGACGCGCCAGCGCGAGGACGCGCTCCAACTGCTCACCCATGACATGCGCTCGCCGCAGGCGTCGATCCTGGCCTTGCTCGACCGTACCGACGACGACGAAGCCAGCCTGCGCGCGCGTATCGCCAATTATGCGCGGCGGACGCTCAAGCTGGCCGATGATTTTGTCCATTATGCGCGCGCCCAATCCGGCCAGCATGCCAAGGAGTTGCTCGATTTCGCCGCGATCCTGACCGAGGCGGCGGACGATCAATGGGTGTTGGCGCAGGCCAAGAAGATCCGGGTCGAGACGCCCGATTCGGAGGAGGAATATCTAATCCTCGGCGATCGCTCGCTGCTGTCGCGGATGGTCTGCAACCTGATCGGCAACGCGATCAAATATAGCGACGAAGGCACGATCGTCCGTTGCACGGTCGAGCGCGAAGAAGAGCTGCTCTGCTGCCGGATCGCGGACCAGGGGCACGGCATCGCGGCGGAAGATCTGGACGATATCTTCCGCCCCTTCCGTCGATCGCGCGGGGTCGAGGGTTCGGGCGCGGGATTGGGGCTGGCGTTCGTACGGGCCGTGATCCAGCGCCATGGCGGCACGATTGCGGTCGAGAGCAAGCTCGGTGTCGGTACGACCTTCAGCGTGTGGTTGCCGATCGCCATCGAAGGCTGATTCTTACGTGCAGGTCAGCGCGATCTGCTTGCGCGCGCTGTCGAACAAGATCGAGGAGCATCGGTCGAGCAGATCGCTGCCGATGCTGATCCGGTCAGTCCTTGGATCATGCTTGCGCTTCGCTGTGACCACCACCTCGTCGGGATCGGCCTGATCGGTCGGTACGCCGGCGGTACTGCCGAAATCGCCCGTCCGCACGCCGAGGCGGGCGATGGACAAGGGGCCGACCTGCAGCGGCGTGCCGAGCGCCATGTCGCGTACCGGCCGCTCGATGCCAAAGGCGATTTCGGCCTTGCCGGTGACGCCCGTCATTGTGCCTGCATTCGTGGTGGCCAGGCGTACCGCGGCACCGGCCGTGGCCAAGGTTCGGCTGTGATAGGGATCGAAGCGGATTCGCATCGGCGCGCCGCCGACCATCACGACCGCGAACCGCTCGGCCCAGTTCGCCGCCAGACCGCCTTGGTCGCCCATCGGAAGCGTGATGGTACGCTCGTCGGCGCGCGGGGCATGCAGGCGAAAGCGGACAATCTGTTCCGGCAGACCGGCAGGTCCGATCGTGCCCTCGACCGCGCCCGCGAAGCGCCGTGGCGCGAAGCCGATGCGGTGCTTGGCGGGGCCGCCACCGACATCGATCGGCGCCAGCGCGGTCCGGCCGACGACCTTTTGGGAGCCGACCGCATAGCCGATCCCGATCATCCCGGCCTTCAGGCCGGCGCGTGTCGCGGCGGCATCGTCGATTATCGGCATGGCGGTTCCGGCTGGGTCGACCCGCATCTGCACGGCCACGCCGTTGACGCGCGCTGAAAGCGTGTCGCCGATCGTCACGATGCGTTCGGCGGGCATCGCGGTCGTGGCGAGGGCAAGGATCAGGATCATCCGGCTCAACCGTGCGGTAGCTTGGCGAGTACGTCGCGCGCCAGACCAGGTGCTGCACTGCGCGGATCACGCGTGCGTAGCGTGCCCGTGCCGCGCCACACCTCTTTGTTGCTTTCACCCTCGATCAGAACTGCCGTGATGCGCAACATCTGGCCACCGGCCAATCGTGCCCGCAGACTGCGGTTGGGCCGTGCTATCCAATTCTGTTTTGTCCTGCTCTCTTCAGCCGGCAGATACGAGCCCGTTTTAAGCGCTCCCGCTGCGGCGGTCAGTGCAAGCCGGTAACGAGGTGCGCCGCCGCCAAGCACGAACCCGGCCTTCTCGACCTCATTGCCGACCAGCTCTGGAGTGATCCCAAGGGGCAGTGTCTCGCCCTCGTCAAGGGCGAGCGCCATGGCTCGTGGCGGTGCGAGAATCGGCCGCGCCAGAAGAACCGTTATACGCGGTGCGTTGGCGCAGCCCGCAAGCGCCGCAAACATAAACGCTGCGAGCAGCAGGCGTACTCGATGATTCGGACACGCGGCCATGGCTACTTCCCCCGGATCCAGCAGCTTAGCGGCATGGACGGAATCGGGAAGGGCCGGGGGCATTAAGTTACAATCGAACCGGGCGGGACACGCCCAAGTCTATGGCCTTTTCGCCATCGCCAGCAAGCTTTGGCGCGTCAATCCTTGTGCGCCGATCCGTCTTCCTCGGCGGAATGCCTGACGCGCTGGCTCAATCCCTGGCGTTCGTTGCGTCCGACCGATCTTGCCTCCACATCGCGGAATTGCGCGAGGCATTTGGCGACACGATCGTCGAAACTCCCCTTTTTCATCGCCGCGCCGACTTGGCTGGAGCGAGCGCGGCGCGCTCCTCCGCTGCGGCGAGATTGGTAATCAACCGCCGCCAGACCGCATGGGCGCGATGATGGAAAGCGCGGTCACGCGACGTGGTGGCGGCTTCCGCCGCAGCCAGGCTTTCGGCGGCATTGGCAGTGTATTGTTCAAGCTTCGTCATCGCATGGTCCTCGGATTGGTGGCCCTGATCAGGCAGCCGGCAAAGTGGCCAGCGCGCGTTCGACGTTCAGCAGGCCGTCCTCGCTGGCAACGGCCAGATCGATCGGGCGGCCGCCGAGAGTTTCGTCGTGCGTATTGAGAAAAGCGATCGCCGCCCCCGGCTGGCGCAAGGCTTCGAATGCCAAGCGCGACACCTGCCCTTGGCGCTTCGCCTGATCCGGGTCGAGCCGCGGGGTCGCTGCGCGTTTTTGGAACGGTCGGTTCATGGCTTTTCCTCTTTTGCGATGGCGGCCGTGTGGAGCCGACTTCCGAAATCTAGCCGAGCATCTCTGCTACGATCCGCTGCAATTCCTTGCGTGAGAGCGGTTGGTTCGGCTGCGGATGGTGCCGCGTCTGGGTATCGGAGAAGCGAAGTGAGAGGCGACGGCGCGGATGATCCGCGCTCGTGGTATTTTGAATGTGCATATTTTCCTTGGGCGGACCCGATCGGGCCCACGCGTAACTTACGTATTTGGGACGCTAGCGTCGGAAGTTCCGGCGTGGCCCGCCGCCGCCGGGCGTGGGCTCGCGATAGATGAGCCGGCCCTTTTCGAGGTCGTAAGGCGTCATTTCGACATGAACGCGGTCGCCCAGCACGGTGCGGATGCGGAAGCGCCGCATCCGACCGGCCGTATAGGCGATCACTTTGTGCTGGTTATCGAGCAGGACGCGAAAGCGTCCGTCCGGCAGGACCTCTTCGATCAAGCCCTCGAAGGTGAGCAGGTCTTCCTTCGCCACTCAGGCGTCGGCGAGGTTGGTAGCAGATTGCTTGCCACGATTGTCGGTCTCGACTTCGTAGCTGACACGCTGGTTCTCGGTCAGCGTGGTCATTCCGGCGCGTTCGACCGCGCTGATATGAACGAAGCTGTCCGCACCGCCGCCCTCGGGCGCAATGAAACCATAACCCTTGGAAGCGTTGAAGAATTTGACTGTGCCGATCGGCATAAGGTGTTTCCTTTCACGAAAACAAAAGAAAGCCTCCGGCAAAAAAACCGGAAAAGCCATGAAGCGAGAAAGGGAAGATCAGGCCGCTTCTGCGAAGGGCGTCAAATTCCGTCGCAGGCGACGTTAGCAGCTTCTAAATAGGCTTTTCGCATTAAAAGTCAATCTGAGCAGCTTCGCAAAGCCGCTTCGTGCGAAGTGTTCGATCGAATAAAGAGCTCGTTCAAAGGCGCATTCTGAAAATATTCCCCCCTGCTCGACCCGCATGCGGATGGTTGACGAAAAAGGGCTGATCCCCGACGCTGCCCGGCTATGGCCAAAAAGGTACGTAGGCAGAATGTACGGGTGGGCGGCTTCAGCGCCGTCAAATGGGGCACGCCCACGGGCGACCTCTATTACCGCACGATGGAGGCGAGCTGGCCCGCCTTCGTTGCCTGGGTTTCGGTCGTGTTCCTGGCGCTCAATCTGCTGTTCGGGGCGATCTATGCATCCCTGCCGGGCGCGATCGTGAACATGCCGCCAGGCTCGATCCTCTACGGCTTCTTCTTTTCGGTCGAGACGCTCGGGACGGTCGGCTACGGCAATATGGCGCCGATGACGCCCCTCGGCCATTTCGTCGCCGGCCTCGAGATTCTTGGGGGCCTGTTCTTCTCCGCGACGATGACCGGCCTGATCTTCGCGCGCTTTGCCCGGCCGCGTACCAGCCTGATCTTCAGCAAGTGCGCGGTGATCGGCCGATATGAAGGCAAACCCGCCTTGATGATCCGCATGGCATCGACCCGTCGGCATCCGCTGGCCGACGCATCGGCACAGATGGCCTGGCTCAAGCGAACCGAATTGCCGAACGGCGGCGTCGCGAGACGCCTGGTCGATTTACAGCTGCTGCGTTCGCACAATCCGATGCTAGGGCTTGCCTGGACGCTCACTCATGTACTGGAGGACGAGAGCGAGTTCCTCGCGGCGCTGACCAGCACCCGGCCTTTCTCGCTGACCGTGACCGTATCGGGACTCGACACCTTGCTTGCGACCCAGTCGATCGGCGGCCAATTCTACCGGCGCGAGGACATATTGATCGACCATGATTTCGTCGACGTAATCAGCGACGTCGAGGGCGTGGTCCATCTCGACCTTGCTCATTTTCACGAGGCGAGGCCGCTGGAGGGCGATGCCCTCCAGCAACAGGCGGCGATACTCTAGTCTGACTTAGTGCACGCTCACATGATTGAGCGAACCCAGGATTCCGAAGGCCTGCAGCAGCCACAATATAACCAGGATCACGACCACGGCATTGAGGATGCCTTTGATCTTGCCGTCCATCGGAATGTAGTTGTTGACCAGCCACAGCAGCACGCCGACGACGATCAACACCAGGATAATCTGAAGCAGCATCGAAACTCTCCCGTTCACCCCCGGGGTTGGGTTTCAAGCGCCGGAAGGCGGAAAACGTTCCGCTGCCCCAACGAGGTTTTCAGCCAACCCGCTCGAACTGAATCAGCCGTCGCTGTGGATCGGTCGAGATCAGTCGCACCGTGATTGCGTCTCCGGGCTGCACCGCATGCGCCGCCACGCGCGCGACCACAGGCTGATCGCGCAGCTGCATCCGCGCGCCGCGTTCGTCGACGTCCGTCACGATCGCGGCGAAGACTTGGCCCTCGCTGCCCTGGAGCATGACTGCTTCGGCGAGATCGACCACCGCGCGTTCGATATTCCCGCCCAATGCGTCGGCACGCGCCATCACCGGCGGCAATTTGGCGAAGGCTTGCTCTACCACATCGGGCACGTCCTGGCCGTTGGCGATGGCCAGCGCGGCACGCACGACATAGCGATCGCCCAGGCGGCGCAGCGGAGCGGTCGCATGCGCATAGGTCGCTGCCATAGCAACGTGCCAGGGCAATACCCCCGATTGATATGGCGCATAGGATGCGCCCGAACCCGCCCGGCGTACCGCCAGCATGAAGGCGGCCTCGCGTGGATCGGCGGCGCTCAGATTCTTCTGAAATTGGCCGAGCGTTTCCGCCTCCGGCCAGACCAGGCCGAAAGCGCGTGCGGTGAAGCGCAGCCGCCGGATCGCATGCTCGTCTGGCGGCGCCATCACCCGGAACAGGCCAGTATGATGCGCCTGCAGCGCATCCGCGACCGCAAGGTTGCACGCGAGCGACAGCGCCGCATTGCGATCCTCGGATTCGAGTCGGGGGCGATAGGTCAGGTCAAAGTTGCCGTGCCGGACCTGGATCACCTCCTGCTCGGGCGGATCGACGCGCGATGCACCGCGCCGGTCGTCGGCCGCGCGGATGCGATTGCCGAGCTCCGCGAAATCGGGCGGCAGGTCGGCTGCCGTGACATGGTCGTAGGCGAGCTTGGTTCGGCTGCGGATGATCGCGCGCTCGACCCCATCGAGCTTGACCGTGCCGTCGGGGGCGATCCGCACCGCGAATGTCACCGCCGGGCGCGGTCCGTCGGGCAACAGGCTCGCCGCCTGCTCGCTCAGGACCGGCGGATAGAGCGGGGCTCTACCGTCGGGCAGATATTGGCTCTCGCCGCGCGTCCAGGCTTCCTGGTCGATCGCGCCGCCATCGTCCACGAACCAGGCGACATCCGCGATCGCATAATGAAGCAGCAGATCCTGCCCGTCGCGATCGATTGTGAAGGCCTGGTCGAGATCGGTTGAACTCGCGGGATCGAGCGTCACGAAAGGCCGGTCGGTCCGGTCGACATGTTCGGTGGGAGTGCGCTTCGCCGCCGATTCGGCTTCGGCCAGCACTGCGGGTGGGAAGGCGTCCGGAACCCGGAACTGCTTGCGGATCTCGGCGAGCCCTTGCGCCAGTGCCCCGGTCGGATCGACGATGGCTTTCATGGCATCCGGCGCTACACGGCCATGGCGCTGGCCGAAAGCGGCGACGCAATCCCATGTCTAAATTCGAGGTCGGGCGCACGTTTTCCATGCCCGGAACGGCCATCCTTCGCCGCGCGGGACAGGCTCGCATCCCTTTCGTTCGCTTCCGAACGAACGCGACCACTTTTTGTCGGTTCCGTCTTATGATGCTGATTTTCAACATGTTGCCGCGATGCAACATGTCGGCATCGTTGGGCAGCCCGGATCTTATTTCGACTTCTATACGATCTTTATAAGCGTAGATCGGCTCACCTCACAGAGGAGGTACCCCCCATGATCCGCCCTGGTCTCCGCGCGCCCGCTTTTGCTTTGGCCGGCGTCTCGCTGATCGCGCTGCTGGCGCTCCCCGCCGCAGCCCAGACCGCGCCCGCGGCGAAGCCCGCGCCGGCCACTGCCGACACTGCTCCGGCCGAGCAGCCGGAAGTCGTCATCACCGGCACCCGCATCCGCAACGCCGATTTCGAGACCGCCAATCCGGTCGTCAGCGTCAACGCCGCACGTATCCAGGAAACGGGCGACATCAATCTCACCCAATATCTGCAGCGTCTTCCCGCACTGATTGGATCGTTCGGTCCAACCCAGGCTGCCGGCGGCAGCGGCGTGCTCGGCATTGGCGAGACCGGCCTCAACGAGCTTAACCTGCGCAACCTCGGCACCAGCCGTACCTTGGTGCTGATCGACGGTCGCCGCCAGGTCGGCGGCGAGCCGGGCGTTGCCTCGGTAGACATCAACACCATCCCGACCGATCTGGTCGAGCGCGTCGACGTGCTGACCGGCGGCGCCTCGGCCATTTACGGTGCGGATGGCGTGACCGGCGTGGTCAACTTCATCCTCAAGAAGGACTTCCAGGGCCTCACGGTCCGCGCACAAAATGGCATCTCCACTTATGGCGATGGCGCGCAGCGACTCTTCTCGGCCACGGCCGGCAAGAATTTCGGCGGAGGACGCGGCAATATCGCGGTCTCGTTCGAATATGGCCGCAACGAGCGGCTGGCTGCGGCCGACCGCTCTTATCTGGTCGGCCCGAACGCGCCGACCTTCCAGATCAATCCGAACAGCACCGGCCCGAGCCGAGTGCCGCTCACCGACATCCGCTATTATGACAGTTCGCGTCAGGGCGGCATCGACTTGGATTTCGATGGCCTGCCCGATTACACCGGCACCGGCCAGCCCTGGAATCACGGCACCTTCGTGCCCGATTTCTACCAGCAGGGCGGCTCCGGCACGCTGACCACCGACTATCGCGGCGACATACTGCCGCAGGTGACGCGCTATATCGGCAACCTCATCACCCACTATGACTTCAGCGACAAGTTCACGCTCTACGCTGAAGCCAAATATGCGCACACCATCTCTTATTCGGTCGATCAGCCGACGTTCGATTATTACATCATGATTCAGCCGGACAATCCCTACATTCCGGATTCGCTGAAGTCGGCGGTGGCGGATGGCGGCGGCGCGCTGCTCAACCGCGACAATTTCGATCTGGGCGTGCGCGGCGAGCGGATTATCCGGAACACAGCGCGCGGCGTGCTGGGTGCGAAGGGCGATCTGTCGAGCCACCTGCGCTACGATGTGTCCTACACCTATTCGCAGAATAAGATCACCAACCACTTCATCGGCGACCAATATACCGACCGCTTCTTCGCGGCGATCGACGCGGTGCCGGATGGCCATGGTGGCGTGACCTGCCGGATCAACCTTGATCCGACGGCTTTGCCCGACCAGCCTTATTCGTCGCGGACGCTGCCGGATGCGCCTTTGTCCTTCACGCCTGGTTCGTGCGTGCCGCTCAACCTGTTCGGCGAAGGTTCGCCCAGCCAGGCGGCGAAGAACTTCATCTCGGTCAACACGACCGATCATTCGAAGCTGACGCAGCAGGTCGCGACCGCGTCGCTGAGCGGCGACACCGGCGCTTTCCTCAACCTGCCGGGCGGCCCTGTCGGGTTCGCGCTCGGCGCCGAATGGCGCCGTGAAACGAGCAAGGACGTGCCTGATATCGTCGCGCAGCAGGGGCTGACCTTCACCAACGTGACGCCCATCTCACAAGGGCATTTCGACGTGAAGGAAGTGTTCGGCGAGCTCGACGCGCCTCTGCTCAAGAACGTACCGTTCGCGCATCTGCTCGATGTCGGCGGTGCGGTGCGCTTCTCCGATTATTCGACGATCGGGCACACCACCACCTGGCGTCTGAACGGCCAATATGCGCCGATCCGCGATATCACCTTCCGCGGGACCTATGCCCAAGCGGTGCGTGCGCCCAACATCGGCGAACTTTTCGCGCCCAACGGGCAGGACTTTGAATTCATCAACGATCCCTGCGCGGCCTCCAACGTCAATCTCGGCAAGGCGAGCCGCCCGGCCAATTGCCAGGCATTGTTAAGCGCGCTCGGCGTGGCCGATCCTTCGACCTTCGCCGATCTGAACTCGGCGAACATCCCGGGCCTGCTCGGCGGCAATCCGACGTTGACGCAGGAAACCGCGCGCACCTGGACCGCGGGTGCGGTGATCCAGCCGCGCTGGATCCGGGGCCTGACCTTGTCCGCCGACTGGTATGACATCCGGCTCAAGAACGCGATCAGCACCGTTACCGCGCAGCAACTGGCCGACCTCTGTGTCGATCAGCCAACGATCGACAACCAGTTCTGTGCGGCGATCCAGCGCAACAATGGCGGTAACCAGCCGGGCAAGATCGTCGGTTTCACCCGCATCCCGCAAAACGTCGCCAGCTATACGACCAGCGGCCTCGACGTGGATGTGAACTACCTGCTCAAGCCGAACTGGAATTACGGCTCGATCAATTTCCACCTCGTCGGAAATTACCTGCACGAGCTGCAGCTGATCGGTATTCCGGGCGCCGACCCGACCGATTATCGTGGCACGCAGGAGCTACCCGCGCCGAAATACCAGTTCAATTTCGACGTGAGCTGGACGATCAACAAGCTGACTTTGGCCTACAACCTCAGCTGGTTCTCGCACACGTTGCGCTATTCGAACGACACCGTGAATGCGGACCCGAACCACACTGCGCCGGAATATAAATATATCAAGGCGCACTCGCAGCATGACGTCTACGCGGCCTATGACGTCACGGAGAAGTTCCAGCTGTTCGGTGGCATCAACGACTTCACCAACCCGAAGCCCGGCTTCGCCGAGCTCAACTATCCGGACGATCCGCTCGGCCGCTTCTTCTTCGTCGGCGCGAAGGTAAAGCTCGCCAAGCTGTTCTGATCGAGCGGACAGATTTGATCCAAGGGGGCGGTCGCCGACGCGGCCGCCCCTTTTCTTTGGGCTCAGGGCGCTTTGCGCTCGGTGAAACTGATATGGATCAGCACCCAGGTTCCGACCTTCATTTCGCCGCCGACGCGTGGGGGGATGACCAGGAATTGCCACGCCGCCTCGCGCATCGCGCGACCGAGGCCAGATCCGGGCGATTCGCCGACTTCTTCGCAATGATCGACATGATAGCGCGCCACCGTCTGGCACGCGATTTCGGCGAAGCCCGCGCCGGGCCGCGCCTGCTTGGCATAATAGCCAAGCTCGGCATCGGTCGGCTCGCGATACCATTGCGCGGCGTAAAGCGGCTGACCACCCGCGCCATAGGCGACCGGCTTGTCCGAATCCGAATTGCCGTTGGCCTCATCGCTCGCACTCGCGTCCGACGGAGCCGCCGAGGGGCGCTGGCTCTGCGGTACCTGGCGGACGTCGAACTTCTCCAGGCCCGGCGTCAACACCCACGGTGCGGCCTTGTCCTGCAACACGATCTTGGGCGGCGGTATGGTTGGTGTCGGCGGCGGGGTGGTCGTGCGGGTCTGATGGGTTTTGGCCGCGCTCTTAGTCTGGGCTGTCTGCTCCTGCTCGTCGGGTGCGACGTTGAAGCTCAGCAATTGCTTCCCGTTATCGGCCATCTTGGCAAACGGCGGGGCCAGCCGGATCAGCATCAGCAGCAACAGTAGATGGACGATGATCGTGATCGCGAGCGACGTCGCGCGGCGCCGCGTCGCCGCATGCTCCGGGTCCGAGAAAGAGAAATAGGACGCCAGACGCATCGGCGGCCTAGCTAGGGCCTGTTGCGGTGCGCTGCAACAATATGGCGACGGACCGTTTTCGGACGCACCGCTGGCTTCGCGCCGGCGATCGCCAAGCTGACACAAAGTCGAGCCATTCGGAGACTTTAATGCTGGAGCAAGGTTCGCTCAGCGATATGATAGCGTAACCGTAGGCGGCGATTGGGCGCTGAATATACGGTCTTGGGGGGACGAGAAGGGATGGCGGTCAGCCGCATCGCCATGCTGGTGGCCGGCACCGGCCTGCTTGCCAGCCCCGTCCATGCCGCCGATCCGCCTCCGCCCAAGGATGACAAAGGCGAGATCGTTGTGCGTGGCGTGCGCGGCAGCGCCGAAACCGACATCAAGGCGCTCACCACCTATGATGCACGCGACATCGAAGCGATGGGCGTCCCCAGCATCGGCGAACTGCTGCGCATCATCGGTCCGTCGGCCAAGAGCGCGGACGGCAAGGATCCGATCTACCTGCTCAACGCGCAGCGCATTTCGGGTTTCGAGGAGATCAGTTCACTCCCGCCCGAGGCGATCCTGAAGGTCGAGGTGATGCCCGAGCAGGCCGCGCTCAAGTTCGGCTATCCGCCGACGCAGCGGCTGATGAACTTCATAACCAAGCCCAAATTCCACGCGCTCGATCTGTCGGCCAACGCCGGCACCACCACCGAGGGCGGGAGCGACACCTACGGCGCCAATGCGACGCTTACCCGGATCGACAATGGCCGGCGATTGACGCTGGGGAGCGAATATCATCACACCGATCCGCTGCGGCAATCGCGCCGGCCGATCGTGCCCGATCCGCAAAACCCGTTTGACGCGATCGGCAATGTCGTCAGCGCGAGCGGCGGCGAGATCGATCCCGCGTTCAGCGCGGAGGCCGGCCATCCGATCTATGTGGCGGCGGTTCCATCCGATCCGGCGCTGCGCGGGCAGATCGATGCCTATGCCGCCGGTGCCGACGCGTTCCGCCCCTTCGATCTCGGCCCGTACCGCACCCTGGTCGCGCGCGAAGACGACATGAAGGCGAATG
>Ga0209455_1000758_pt1 | contig 18261 bp, 17 predicted proteins | sample AraplaCol_mCL_r2_FD_184275 | JGI IMG/M metagenome (GOLD analysis project Ga0209455, IMG submission 184275) | Arabidopsis root microbial communities from North Carolina, USA - plate scrape CL_Col_mCL_r2 (SPAdes) (version 2) | ecosystem: Host-associated > Plants > Roots > Endosphere | place: USA... | reverse complement strand
ACTTTACCCAGTTATATCCAATCAGCTTTAACCAACCGCTAATAAAAAAACGTTTCAGATATTATCTTATCGTCCTTTACGCCGAAAACTGCAATTTCTGCTATCTGTAATCGCTGACCATTTTTTAAGGTCATGTCCCTGCCCATGGCCACACTAAAGTAGCTGCCTCCAACTACCGGCTCGCTGCTGAAAAAGCTGTGCACCTCGGCTATGGTTTCCTGCCTGGCTTTTGATTTGGCCAAAACCGCGTCAATGCCCCGGGTTATGGTAGGTACTCCCATTGCTACAGCATGTTCAGGTTCGGTGCAAACAATGTCGGCACTATAAAGCTGTTGATAAATTTCTGCTACCTGTCTTTTTTGAAAAAGTTCATAGTAGCGATTGGCTAACTCTTGTGTTGTCATTTTTTGTCTGATTATTTAATGATACAAAGTTAGTCGCGGGTTAAATACTTAAAGCGTTAAAAAGTGTTTTATATTTGCTTAATCGTATCAATTTAACTAATGGATGCTTTAAGTAGCGTATTAGATGCCACCCGGCTCAGGAGTGTTGTTTATAGTAAATTTCCGCTGTCGGCCCCGTGGGGACTGGATGTTATCCAGGACCAAAATTCGCAATTCTGGCGGTTGGTGAGCGGCAATTGTACAGTTGGCTCGCGTGATGGAAGCGTCATAGAATTGCAGGAGGGCGACCTGGTATTTGTGCCTAACGGCAGCGCCCACTGGATAGCAGATAAAGCTTCAAGTTTACGCATGCCATCGCCCGAGTTTGTGAAAGCCCGCAGGGCAGGGATCCCGGTTTTTAACGGCGGGGGCGAGGTGACCACCCTTATAGCGGGCCATTTCGAATTTGATTACCAACCTCTGCATCCTTTTTTAAAGGATCTGCCGCCAATTATTCATATCAGGCAATATGTAACAGAAAACCAGCTTTTATTAAAGCAGGTTGCACAGCTCATGTTGGAAGAACTCAATAACGAAAGGCCGGGAAGCGGTGTAATGCTGAAAAGCCTATCTGAAATTATGTTTATCAATATCATAAGGGCATATTTAGAGCAGGCTGCTCCCGGCACTGGTTTTCTTTCGGCATTAAATGACCCGAGGATCAGCAAAGCATTAAAACTGATGCAGGACTCGCCCCAAAACAATTGGACGCTGGAATCTCTTGCATCGGAGATCGGCATGTCGCGTTCTGTTTTCTTTAACCAGTTTAAAAAATTAGTGCACGAAACACCGTTGAGCTACCTTACCAACTGGCGTATCAGGCAGGCCCAAAAGTTATTAACGACGAACAACGGCAATATATCCGAAATTGCAGCGAACGTAGGCTATCAGTCAGAATCAGCTTTTAACCGGATCTTTAAATCGAAGACAGGGCAAACGCCCGCGATGTACAGGAGAAGTAAGGTTTCTCAAATGAAATAAACCAGATAAGTACTTTCATGACCGTTTGTATGCCAGCAATATAAATAAAAAACGGCCCTGTTTTCGCAGAGCCGTTTAGCTTTTTAAGTGCAGCAATATTTATTGTTGAGGCTGCCTTTGCAACACTCCGCCAAATTTATTGGTATAGTCCTTCAGCTCGTCGTTAAACTTCTTGGTTAACTGCGTTTGGTGGCTATCGCCTGTAATGCCAACCATAGCATTAAGGAATGACACGCCGTATTGTACCGTGCGTATATCAAATGCGCCGGAGTTATCCTTCATCAGGTAATAGTTATAATCAAGCTGATCGGTAAGGTAATCGTTAACGCTGTTCATCAGTTTATTAGCCAAAACATTATCGTGCAGATTATAGCTGGTTTGGGCCATAAATATTTTGCGGTTGGCTACTTCAATACCTGGAGTCATGTCAGGCATTACGTCGTCAAACTTATGCAGCGCTTTGAGGGCAAGATCAGGGTGGCCGTCTTTCACAAGGCCGTCGGCCAGGTCAAGGAAAGTTGTTACCATTACCGGGTAAAACATGGTGGTCGACTCATGGTCTAAATATTTGGCAGTTTTAAAGTTGCCGAATTTAAACTTGTTCATAATGTTATCGTACATCACCAGGCTATTGATTTTGCCTAACTGGTCGCGGGTGCTGGTATCGGGTTTAAATGGTATTAAACGATATGTAAAGCCTTCCTTATACAAGTATTGCTGTAAGCCAATCAGGTTTTCGTTACCAATGGTAGTGGTAAAGCAAATTGGCCTTTTCCAGTTGTTGTGTGCCAATATATCCAACATGGCCAGGTTCTCCTTGGTTACATAGTTCGATGTGTATTTCCACGTCATAACACTAGCCAATTTGTCCTTTTGTTCAGGGGTTATTACATTGTTCTTTAAAACATCATCAGGGTTAATGGTGATCTTAAAGTTTTTTGTAGGCAGGTAATTCTCGTAGCTGCCACCTGGTTGAAACTGCACCTGCGCAGCCTTGTTGTCTGACGATATAAAATCAAATACCTCTTTAACTTCTACAGGGTCGGCTATTTTTTTATCATCAAAATAAATAACGTCGCGCACACCTTCTTTGTATTTGTCGTAAGGCATAGTTATCGGCAGTGGCTCCGATTCGTTCATTTTACCCTGCATCTGGTGTATGTACCAGTCGCCGGTAAACAAGCTGAGGTTAACAATACGCACATCAGGGCGTATGCCTTCCACTTCCTGGTCGTACCACAGCGAGTAGGTGTCGTTATCGCCATAGGTAAATAATATGGCATTTTTCGGGCACGATATCAGGTAGTCATAAGCCATATCATGCGGCGTCATTTTGGTTGAGCGGTCATGAGCTTTCCATTCCTGCTTTGCCATAACCACCGGAGCGGCCAGCAGGCAAACGCCAGTGGCAACAACTGCAGCAGTTTTAGCATTTGCTTTCAGGCGGATAAGTTCGGCTAATGCCACCACGCCCAGGCCGATCCAAATGGCAAAGGCGTAGAAGGAGCCGACGTATGAGTAATCACGCTCGCGCGGCTGTATACTTGGCTGGTTAACGTACAGTACAATAGCCAGACCGGTAAAGAAAAAAAGCAGCAGTACTACAAGCGCATCGCGTTTTTTACGCTGAAAATGGTAAGCCGCGCCCAGTAATCCAATTATTAATGGTAAAGCATACAGCGGTGTATAAGTTGTGCCCAGTTGAATGCCCTGTCCCGGTATTTTTGGCCCGCCTACTACCGATTTTGGCAAATGTTTGCCGCCATCAAGTATCCCGCTCGTCCAGTTACCATCAACGCTTGCTGTGTTTTGCTGGCCATCCAAATCGTTGTAGCGGCCAACAAAGTTCCATAAAAAGTATCGCCAATACATCTGGTACATTTGCCAGCTGATCATCCATTTTATGTTATCGCTAAATGTAGGTGCAGCGTTTTCGTCCATTTGCAGCCACTGGCGGTAAAACTGGGGGTCCTGACCGTCGCTGCTGTACATACGCGGTAAAAAGGTGGTATGGTCGTATTGGTAAGTTGTTCTTTTACCGGCGTTCTCGTATTTAGTTTTTCCTTTACGGTAAATGGTACTGCCTTCATTTTGAATCGGGTTGCCATTTTCATCAGTTTTAGGTTTGGCGTCGAAATACTGACCAAACAGCAAAGGGTTTTCGCCATACTGGATACGGTTTAAGTATCCGTATAAAATAAATGCATTATCAGGGTGCGAGTTATCCAAATTGGTGCCTGCAGCAGCCCTGATTGGGATATAGGCAAACGAACCGTAGCCTAAATAAACAAAGGAAACGCATAAAAATGCCAGGTTCATTAAAGGCTTTTTGTTGCGGATGCTGTACATAATACCCGCAACCAATATGCCCACAATTATCAGGAACCAGAACATAGCGCCGCTCCAGAAGCCAAGGCCTAAATTGTTTACAAAGAAAAGGTCGAAATAAGCAGCTATTTTAATGGTATAGCCACGTATGCCGTATTGTACAAAAACAAGTATAAGTACGCCTATTAAAAAAGTGCCAATTGCGCCGGCAACGTTAACATTACGGCCGCGGCGGAAGTAATAAACCATGGCAATTGCCGGTATGGTTAACAAGTTAAGCAGGTGAATACCTATTGAAAGGCCTATTACATAAGCAATAAATACCAGCCATTTATCAGCACCCGGTTCGTCGGCATGGGCGTCCCATTTCAGTATTGCCCAAAATACAACGGCAGTGCACAGCATTGAAAGCGCAAATACGATGGTTTCGACAGCAGAAAACCAAAACGTATCGGTATAAGTAAAGGCAAGTGCACCAACTAAACCGGCGCCCATAATAAGTATAGTGCGGCTTTGGTCGTCTGGCTCACCTGGCTTGGGGGCCAGCATTTTTTTAGCAATGGCTGTTATGCTCCAAAACAGGAACATAATGGTAGCGCCGCTGGCAATGGCCGACCCCATATTTGTAAAATAAGGAACCTTTGCATTATTGCCGAATGATAATAGCGAAAATACTTTACCAAGCATGGCAAACATTGGGTAACCTGGCTGGTGAGCAACCTGCAAACGGTATGCGCAGGATATAAACTCGCCGCAATCCCAAAAGCTTACCGATGGTTCGAGCGTTAAAATGTAGGTGATTGAAGCTATGACGAAACAAAGCCAGCCTAAAAGATTATTTATTTTATTGTATTGCATGGATTACAAATAATGGTTTATTGCAGGGTAAATATCAGGTTTTTTAACACTTTTTTCACTAAAATAGCTTCAGCTTAACATCTTTTAACACATTAAAAGTCTGCATGGCTTTAAAAGGTGCAAATATGGTAAAAAAGTCGGGAAAGTCCGAAGTCGGGAAAGTCAATAAAGACCGAAAGTTAGTAAAGCCGGAAAAGACGGTAAAGCGGGGAAAGTTGGGAAATAAATCTGTTGACGCGTAATGGGTTGGTTTAGTTTCGGCGGATGCCGCCACTACCGGTAAAATATGAAAGACTAAAAACTTACCAGTTATAAAATGAATAGAAAATCCAGCCAAATCAAATTTTTATTTCATCACAATTAATAGTTATTTTGTTCCGGTGTAAAACACAGCCTGCCTGCTTATGAAAAAACTACTACTACTGCTTGTAATTATATCTTTTTCAATCAATTTAAGCAAAGCACAGTCTGTTTTAATTCCTTACTCTTACCAACTCGACCAGAAATTTAATTCGGATATTTATTCAATAAAGAATTCGCTGCATACGTCGTTAAAGCCTTTTTTAATTGACAGCACTTTAGCGCCAACCTACAACGCTATTATGAGCCGTGGAGTTGACAGCAATCGCAAAGCCTGGCTAGACCGGAAGATTTTTAATGAACACGTTTTCGATGTAAAAACCAAAGACTATACCTTTTATGCTGACTACCTGCCCGACCTGATGATGGGCCGCGATGTTAAGGATAAGATAAATACTTACGTGAACACCCGCGGTTTTCAACTTGGGGGAACGATTGGCAGCAAGGTATCGTTTTATAGCAGCGGATTTGAAAACTCGGCTAAATTTGCCGGATATTATAATGATATAGTAAACAAATATGCGTTTATACCCGGTCAGGCCTATAACCGCAACTATAACGGCATTGCGCTGGGTAGCCAGGATTGGTCGTACGCAACAGCTGTGATTTCGTACACGCCCATTAAGCAATTAAACATTACGCTTGGTACCGATAAGACCTTTATAGGTGACGGTTACCGATCGCTGCTGCTGTCGGACTTTGCGGCCAACTACCCGCTGTTGCGATTAACGGCAAACATTGGCCCGGTTCAGTATATGGTTATGTGGGCCTACCTTGAAGACATAAATGCAGTGCATTTTGACAATTACGGCAGCAACCGCCGCAAATGGGCCGCTTTCCATTATCTCGACTGGAACGTAAATAACCGGCTGTCGTTGGGCGTATTTAATGCCGTGATAGCACAGGAAGCCGATGATAATGGCACCCAGCACGGGTTTGATGCCAATTTAATTAACCCCTTATTTTTTGCAAGTTCGATAGGGCCTTCGGCTCAACCAGACAATGTGCTGGCTGGATTTACCGGTAAATATAAAATATTTGATAAAACCGCTGTTTACGGGCAGTTACTAATGGATAACACCAATACCGACGGTTACCAGCTGGGTTTACGCGGTGCCGACTTGTTTAATGTGAAAGGATTCAACTACTTGTTTGAATACAACACCGTAAAACCTTTTGCCTACACCAGCCCGCAAATAATTACAAACTATACAGATTACAGCGAACCCCTTGGCGACCCGCTTGGTGCAAATTTCAGGGAGTTCATTGGCATACTGAATTACTCCATAGGCAATTTTGATTTTATGGGCCAGGTCAATTACGCTAAATATGGCCGCAACCCGGCAGGACAAAATTATGGCAACGAGTTAACCTATACATCAACTTCAGCATCAACCACCGAAACAAAGGTGGGGCAAGGTATACCCACAAAATTTTATTTTGGCGAAGCAACAGCATCGTATCTTATCAACCCGAAATATAACCTGCGCTTTGAACTGGGTGGCCTGGTGCGCAAAGAAAGCAACGACCTGGGCGTGCGTAACACGGTACAGGTAACTTTTGGCCTGCGGAGCACATTCAGGGCTATTTATCATGATTTTTAAGGGGAGTCCGGAAAGTCGGTAAAGTCCGAAAGTCCGAAAGAAAAGCTTTGATATCTTGGAAGTAAGCGCGAACCGAAATCCGACTTCAGACTAACTATTCCGCATTCTAGCCCGCCGGGCAAATATTAAACCAAGGGCGGCGCCGACGCCCATACCTACAGCTAGGTTGTTAACTGCAAAGCCTATTGCAACTCCAACAGCTAATCCACCGGCAAAAAATAACTGCTTGTTTTTATACATTATGATAAAGATAAGCTTTTGTTACCAATTCACTTGATGAGCAGAATTTGCCGCCAAAATCAAATAAAAGCCCGCATGATCCGTTATATATTAACTGACTAATTAAACCGATTGCTAACTTATAAGTCTGTTACGTATAGCCGAAAAACATACCCAACCAAACTTTAACTAACTATGCGAAAACGGATTCTAATGCTCGACGATAACCAGGACGTGCTGGATATTGTAAAAGAAGCGCTATCATACGAAAAATTCGAGGTGACCATCACTTCGGAAACCGAAAATATTATCGGGAATATACAAGCCCATATGCCCGACCTGTTGATGCTCGATTATAAAATGACAGGCACGCGGGGCGATGAAATTTGCCGCGAGGTGAAGGCGCATCCGCAATTAAGCAATATACCAGTAATAATATGTTCGGCCTATTTAAATAAGGACGATTTGCTTGCCTGCGGTTGTGATGCCATCATAACCAAGCCATTTGGCTTGGAGGAATTGGTTGATACGGTGAATGGGCTGGTGTATGTTAGCCAATAATAGTTTCCGAAGAGAAAAATGAACTGATGAATATTCAGCCGGCGGTGCATAGCACTCAAGGCGGAGCGTGCTAAACAAAAAAGCCACCTCGTTTCGAAGTGGCTTTTTGCATTTATATGCGTTATAATTACTGGGTAATAGTTATGGTACCCATATCTTTTATCGAGCCATTAGTTACAGTAACATTATCGACCACTTTTACGATAAAGGGGCTTACCGGCGAAAATTGAACATTGTAAGTTCCGGCGGCAAGGCCGGAGAAATAAAACTTTCCGGTAGCATCGGCCACTGTTCCAACTGTGTCAGTACCTGATATTGCAAACACTTTTGGACTGGATATAGCAGGAAATACTACACCCGTTAAGGCGCCGGATACTGCGTCGGAATAAGCGCGGATAACCGGCTTGAGTATGTATTTGCCGTTGCCGGTAACCACAATTGACGCAGCAGCATCAAAGTCGAGGCGCAGCGTGTAATCAATCCCGGCGGTAAGGTTATCATGCACGTTCAGTTTAACGCCTGATGTTTGTCCGCTTGGGGTGGTCAGGTCGTGGGATGTTCCGTCTATCACAACACGGTTGCCGTTATCGTTAAGCACCAAACGCACCTGTTGTATGGTGCCGGCAGGTATATCCTGCGAAGCCAGTAAGGTGTCTTTTCCCAACCTGAAATGTAAAATATTAATAGGGCCTCCATTAACAGCAAGTGTATACTGGCCTTTTGTTGTAACCACAACCACGCTTTTAATATTTAATATAACGGCGTCATATAAGCCGGGTGCATCGGTCATTTTAACAGTAACATGTGCGGAACCAGAGGCGGAATCGTTTTTTTTGCACGAAGAGAAGCCGATACATAAAAATGCAGCGGCAAGTAAAATGTAATTTTTCATAGTAGTTAACATTAATTTCATATGGAATTGAAACAAGAATGTTACACAAATGTTTCGTTAAAATGTAAATACTTAATTTAAAGTGTATTAAATATAGAAAACTGGCACTATGCCCACCCAACTACTGGCGTAGTGCAGGCAAGCGTTACCTCATTGTAAAAAGGTAATGGTTTACAAATCAATCAATCAAAAAACACTATTTTTGCGCAAATTTTAGCGGGATGAGTAAAGTAAACGTGGGCATTGTGCAAATGACATGTACAGCCAACAAACAGGAAAATTTAGATAAAGCTATTGTTAAAGTGCGTGAAGCCGCCCAAAAAGGCGCGCAGATAGTTTGCCTGCAGGAGCTTTTTACATCGCTTTATTTTTGCGATGTAGAAGATTATGATAATTTTAAACTGGCCGAGGCCATTCCTGGCCCATCAAGCGATGCACTTTCTGCCCTGGCTAAAGAATTGGGCGTAGTGATTATTGCATCGTTGTTTGAAAAACGTGCACAAGGGATTTATCATAACACCACCGCGGTTTTAGATGCCGACGGGACATATCTTGGTAAATACCGCAAAATGCATATCCCGGATGACCCAGGTTTCTACGAGAAATTTTACTTTACCCCAGGCGATTTGGGTTACAAGGTTTTCAAAACCAAATTTGCGACCATCGGGGTACTGATCTGCTGGGACCAGTGGTACCCCGAAGCTGCCCGTATTACAGCAATGATGGGCGCTGAGATATTATTTTACCCAACAGCCATAGGCTGGGCCACCACACAGGACGAAGCCACAAACGTTGAGCAATATAACGCCTGGCAAACCATACAGCGTTCGCATGCGGTAGCAAACGGCGTACACGTGGTAAGTGTAAACCGCGTGGGCGAAGAAGCCGGTGTCAAATTTTGGGGCGGTTCGTTTTTTGCAAACCCGTTCGGGGCTTTAATTCACCAGACATCAACCGATGATGAAGAAGTTGTGGTTAAGGAGTTGGATCTGAATAAGTCGGATTACTACCGTAGCCACTGGCCGTTTATGAGGGATAGAAGGATAGACTCGTATCAGCCCATCACAAAACGGTTTCTCGACGAAGATTGATCAAAAAAACTTTGTCATTGCGAGGAGGAACGACGAAGCAACCTCGTCGCAATGTAATAGCGAAAACACATGGCGACGAGATTGCTTCGTTCCTCGCAATGACAAATTTGATATTTAAGCAATAAATGAATTATCCATCAACCTCCGGTTTCCACTTCCCCGCCGAATGGCACAAACACACCGCTACCTGGCTTAGCTGGCCGCATAAGGAGGCTTCATGGCCTGGCAAGATAGATTTGATTTACCCGAGGTATTGCGAGTTTATAAAAGTGATAAGCGAAGGTGAACTGGTGCGCATCAATGTAAAGGATGAGCAGATGGCTGCTTTTGCCAAACAGCAATTATTGGCCGCCGGGGTTGATTTAAAAAGAATTGAGTTTTTTGAATTTGAAACGAACGATGCCTGGTGCCGCGATCATGGTCCTGCATTTTTGATAAATACGGAAACCAAACAAAAGGCCATTGTCGACTGGGGTTACAACGCCTGGGGCAACAAATATCCGCCGTTTGATTTGGATGATGTTATTCCAACAAAAATAGGGGAGCGGTTTGGTCTGCCGGTTTACCACCCCGGTATTGTAATGGAGGGTGGTTCGGTTGATTTTAATGGCGCCGGCACTTTAATTACTTCTACAGCCTGTTTGCTTAATGAGAACCGCAACCCGCAATTAAACCAGCAGCAAATTGAAGAATACCTGCAAAATTATTACGGCGTTGACCAGGTTTTATGGGTAGGCGAGGGCATTATTGGTGACGATACCGATGGCCATATTGACGATACAGTTCGTTTTGTAAATGAGGATACCGTAGTTACTGTTATTGAAGAAGACAAAAACGACGCTAACTACCAGCTACTGCAGGACAACCTTGAAATGCTGAAAAAAATGCGCCTGCCAAACGGTAAACAACTGAACATCGTCGAGCTGCCAATGCCGCGCGAAGTGATCTACGAAGACCAGCATCTGCCGGCATCGTACGCTAATTTTTATATTGCCAACTCCGCGGTGGTTATGCCTACTTTCCGTTGCGACAGGGACGCTATCGCCGTTGATATTCTTCGGGGATGTTTTCCGGACCGGAAGGTTGTCGGGATAGACTCGACCGACATAATATGGGGGCTGGGCAGCTTTCATTGCCTGAGCCAGCAGGAGCCGGAGGTGTAAATTAATAGATAATTATTTTTGTCATTGCGAGGAGGAACGACGAAGCAATCTCGTCGTCACGTTCCGGAATCTTAAGAGAAACCACATGCCATATTACAAGAAACATGACTACACTACGTATATACTAACCAATAAGGCTAACACTGTTTTCTACGTTGGTATGACGAGTGATTTATCCGGTAGAATCTGGCAGCACAAGAACAAAGCACTTGATGGGTTTTCGTCGAAATACAATTTGAATAAGTTAGTTTATTATGAAGATTACCAATGGGTACACGATGCAATTGCTCGATAAAAACAATTGAAGGGCGGTTCAAGACAAAAGAAAATTGATTTAATTGTATCCACAAATCCCGGATGGTTGGATTTGAGCGATGGCTGGTATGAATAAGTAATTTTAAAGGTTTTGTGATTGCCTTAACGAACGAGGCAATCTTGTTGCTTGTATAACGGACAAGCATAGCGATGAGATTGCCGCGCTCGTTCCTCGCTCGCAATGACAAAGTTTTTTTAACGCTCCCATTTCACCGACACTTTTTCGCCACTTACCGATTTCTGTTAATACCTCGCCAACATTCCATTGTCTGCACCTTAATACTGCCGTAATATTGGGTAAGATTTAAAACTAAAAACAATGGAAACTAACATAAATAACCCCGTTAAGCATAATGGCAAAACAATGGCCGGGATAATCATTGTCATTATTGGTGGTTTATTACTCATCGACCAGATGAACCTGTTCTTCGTTCCGGATTGGCTGATTAGCTGGCCCATGGCTATAATAGCTTACGGTTTGTATATGGGTGCAAAATATAATTTCAAAAAAGCAATTTGGGTGTGGCTGATCGTGTTTGGTACAGCCTGTTTGCTAACCGATAACATTAATGATGCCGACAGGGTTGTGTGGCCGATGGCGATAATAGGCTTAGGTGCATGGATGGTGATGAAACACAGCAGGCACGCTGATAGCCAATACCACGAGCCAACTTACAAAGCATAATTTAAAGATTTTTCATAGCGGTTGAGAGCTGCCCCGGGCGACTGGGGTGGCTTTCTTTATTTACTGTAAATTATTATTAATTTGTGCCGCAGATATTAATCAACGGCATGAATAAAAATTTACGCGCAATTATTTTCCTTGTATTCATTTCACTGTCAGCAAAATTTTCATCGGCACAAAACAAAATAGTTGTTTTTCAGTCGGATTTTGGTTTAAAGGACGGCGCCGTTTCCGAAATGAAAGGCGTGGCGATGGGTGTTTCGCCTGATTTGAAGCTGTTCGACCTTACACACGAAATTCCGGCCTACAACATCTGGGAAGCAGCTTACAGGCTGGAGCAGACTGTACGCTACTGGCCGGCCGGAACAGTTTTTGTGTCGGTGGTTGATCCCGGGGTTGGCACCGCGCGCAAATCGGTGGTGTTGAAAACAAAGAGCGGCCATTACATTGTAACACCTGATAATGGTACCTTAACGCTGGTTGCGCAATCATTAGGCATTGCCGAAGTACGGGAAATTAATGAAGCGGTAAACCGCCGTAAGGACTCGCAAAAATCATACACCTTTCATGGGCGTGATGTATACGCATTTACCGCCGCACGGCTTGCAGCCGGCGTTATCACCTATGCGCAGGTTGGCCCGGTATTGCCGGCAAAAGTGGTGAGCATCCCTTACCAGCAAGCTGTAATAAATGGTAAAATTATTAAGGGCGATATCCCGGTGCTTGACGTGCAATATGGTAACGTTTGGACCAATATTCCGGGTACGTTATTCAACAAGCTAAACCCTAAATATGGCGACATAGTACACGTAACCATCTACAACAAAGGCAAGCAGGTTTACAAAGGCAATATGCCCTACAGCCAAACATTTGGCGAGGTGAAAGAAGGTAAAACACTGGCTTATATCAACAGCCTTTTGCAGCTTTCATTCGCCATAAATATGGGCGATTTTGCGAAGACTTACCATGTAAAAAGCGGTGCCGACTGGAGTGTTGAAGTGGGGTTAAATTGAGCGCGGATTTAGCTCTTCGGACCATTTTGTCAGTAGCGCCTCCCGGTTTTACAGGGAAAAAGATTAAGACTGTCAACTTTTTCACCGACACTTTACATTATCTTACCGACATCTTTAAATATGCCACCAATTTTTGTTTGCCACACATATAATGTTACCTTAGTTTTGGATAAGATTTAATTTGCTAATAATATAATGGACAACGATATAGTACAACCCCAAAATCCCCGCAATGGCAAAGCCCTGGCAGGGATTATTTTACTGGCCGTAGGAGCCATGCTGCTAATTAAGCAGCTCGATTTCTTTTTTGTTCCGGGTTGGTTATTTAGCTGGCCAATGTGGCTTATTGCCTGGGGCCTTTTTGTAGGCGCAAAATCAAATTTTCACAAACCATCATCATTTATACTGCTGGCTTTAGGTGTTATATTTTTGATAAACGAAAACGTTGATCGTGCCGACAGGATAGTATGGCCACTGGCCATAATAGCCTTTGGTTTATGGATGATATTAAGGCGCCATCATCATTTTGATAAAGAAAACTGGAAGAAGGATTTTAAAGGAAACTGGGGCAAATGGGATGGTAACACTGACGTGCCACCAACCACAGATGAGCCTGCTGTTGATTATACATCTCCTAATGTTCCACCGGGCGGTCCTTCGCCATACCCGCCAACAGGCGACGATTATTTGGATACCGTTTCGGTATTTGGCTCGGTAAAGAAAACCGTACTGTCGAAAAACTTTAGAGGTGGCGAGATTGTAAACGTTTTTGGTGGTGCAGAGCTTGATTTTACCCAGGCTGATATCAACGGAAAAGTGATAATTGACATCACCCAGATATTTGGCGGCGTAAAAATGATTGTGCCACCGCACTGGCAGGTAGTACCTGATATTGCCGCTGTATTTGCAGGTATCGAGGACAAGCGGATGAAAAGTACCGCAAGTGTAGGGAGCGAAAAGATACTTGTATTAAAGGGAGTGTCGATTTTTGCAGGAGTGGATATCCGCAGTTATTAATTGAAGTCCGAAAATGCAAAGCGCTAAGCGGTCTTCGCAAAATACTAAAAAACGAATAACTAAAAAATAACTAAACTCTGGATTCTTCGGTCTTTTCCGTCTTTACTGACTCTACCGTCTTTACTGACTTTTCGGACTTTCCGGACTCCATCAAAAAATGGCTATCACAAACCACATAAGTACACCACGCCTTTATGCTGCCTTTGCCGCCTGCGGATTGGTATGGGCCGGCCTGCAAACCTATGTGGTGCATAGTTTTGGTTTTATTTGGTACATCGCATCTACTGAGGGTTTGGTTTGCTCGATACTATTGGCATCAGCCTGCTGGCTTATCAATAATAACCTGCGCTACTACCAGCCCGAAAAAGGCAACTACCTGAACATATTGATCTGGATAGGGGCGCTTGGCGCCATATGCACGTTTGGCGCCAGGTGGATACTGCCATTTTTGGCTACCGGCCCTGCATATACCAACTTTTTATTAAACTCGCTGACAATCCGCTTTTTTATCAACTTTTTGGCGATAGGATGGGTGGCCATGATCAGCATGCTGTATTATACCCAGCTGGACCAAAAGGAAAACGAGAAACGCAAAGCCGAAGCCGAACAATTGGCCCGCGATGCAGAATTGTATAACCTTCGCCAGCAATTGCAGCCACACTTTTTGTTTAACAGTTTGAACAGTATAAACGCCCTGATCGGTTTTAAACCTGATGAGGCGCGCCGGATGATACACCAGCTATCGGACTTTTTGCGTGGTACACTAAAGAAGGACGACCAGCAACAGGTGCCCTTAACTGAAGAACTCACCCACCTTAACCTTTACCTTGATATTGAGAAGGTGCGTTTTGGTCACCGTTTGCAAACGGAGATAAGCTGCGACAAAAGTTCGGGCGAAGCGGTATTGCCTTCGATGCTTTTGCAGCCAATTGTTGAAAATGCCATAAAATTTGGCTTGTACGATACTATTGGCGATGTGGTGGTAAGTATACGTGCCGAAATGGATGGCAACTACCTGATACTGATGGTACAAAACCCATATGACCCCCAGACATCAAGGCCGCGTAAAGGCACCGGTTTTGGCCTCCGCGGGGTACAACGCCGACTTTATTTGCTTTTTGCACGAAATGATTTGATGGAAACTCATGCAAATGATAATATATTTACAACTATTATTAAAGTACCGCAGTTATAAATATGAAACGTGCCTTAATTATTGACGATGAGCCTTTGGCCCGGATGGTTGTATTGGAGTATTTGCAGGCTTATCCGCAAATTGAAGTAATGCAGGAATGCAATGATGGTTTTGAAGGCCTCAAGGCTATTCAGCAATATCAGCCTGATTTGATTTTTTTGGATGTACAGATGCCCAAAATAAACGGCTTCGAAATGCTGGAGCTGGTTGAAAACCCGCCGGCCGTAATATTTACTACAGCGTTTGACGAATATGCCATAAAAGCATTTGAGGCGCATGCGGTTGATTACCTTTTAAAGCCCTTTAATAAGGACCGTTTTAACAAGGCAATAGATAAATACCTATCTTCCTCGGTTGCCGAGCCTGCCCCTGCAAAAAAGCATACCGAGGATTTACTGGAAACAGCCTCACACTCGCCGGCGCAGCATGAGCGTATTGTGGTGAAAACCGGTACCAAGGTGAAGATCATACCTGTTCAGGATGTGCTATATCTTGCTGCTGATGACGACTATGTGAGCGTTTATACCGCAGAAGGCTCGTACCTGAAAAACAAAACCATGAACTTCTTTGAGCAAACACTCGACCCTAAATACTTCGTGAGGGTGCACCGCTCATACATCATAGCTATTCAGCAAATTACCCGTATCGATCCTTATGAGAAGGACGCACACCTGGCCATACTAAAATCTGGCGCTAAGGTGCCGGTTAGTAAAACGGGATATGTGAAATTGAAGCAGGTATTGGGAATATAGGCTGATTTCGGATGTACGTTGATTTCGGATGTCGGATGTTCGATGTCGGATTTATAAACCTTGAAAATAGGCCGGCATTTCTTTTAACTATTTTTTTAGTTTTCGATAAAATATTACTGGCATGCAATCGTTTGGGTTTGAAATAAACCTTTCGTAATGCCTAAAATATTTATCCTGTTGTTGGTGACTGCGCTGCTCATCAAGCCCAAAAATAGTTTGCCCGATAGCAGCCGCGCCAAAACCGTGCGTGAAACCGTTTGGCCAAAACTACAGGCCGAGTTGAAAAGCAAGGGGTTAAGCCCTAAATCTTCTATTTACATCAGGCTTTTTAAAGATTTGTATTTGCTTGAGGTTTGGGTTAAAAAAGGCAGTAAATACCAGTTTTTTAAGCCGTATACCATTTGTACTTATTCCGGTGGTTTAGGTACAAAAATTGTGGAAGGCGACAACAAAAGCCCGGAAGGGTTTTATACCATCGGGCCGAAACAATTAAACCCGGTGAGCAATTATCACCTGGCCATGAATGTGGGCTACCCCAACAAACTTGAACGTTTAAAAGGCTATACCGGTAATTCGGTTATGATACACGGCAATTGCAAGTCGGCCGGGTGTTACGCCATGACCGATGCCGGCATTGACGAGATATATACCCTTGTTTATAACGCGCTTAAAGCCGGGCAGCAAACCGTGCAGGTTGATATCTTTCCGTTCCGGATGAATAGTGAACATATGAAAAAATATGCTTCGAGCCGTTCAATACCATTTTGGAAGACGATTAAACCGGGGTATGATTTGTTTGAGAAGAATCATGTGCCTGCGGTGGTGGGGGTTAGGGGGAGGGAATATGCTTTTAATTAAGTAAATATTTTTGTATAAACAAATTTGTTTATATTTGAATATGGAAGCGCTTATGGAAAAATATAAAGGCATTCAGCCCGGAGTGATACTGGAACGTGAATTGAAAAAGCGAAAGCTGAAAAAAGGTCCATTTGCATTGTCCCTAAACGAATATCCTCAAATACTTAATGATATCACCAAAGGGAAACGCGGCTTAACCACGGCGCTGTCATTAAAAATAGACGACGCTTTTGGGCTGGAAGAAGGTACCATGCTTGTTTTGCAGGCCTATTACGAAATTAAAAAGGAGCGGCAGAAGAATAATAGCGGTAACCATCCTGACCTGGCTAAATTGCGAAAGGCACTTTTCTGGGATACTGAGATCTCTAAGATTGATTGGCAAAGGCAATATAAGGCAGTTATTAAGCGTGTATTTGAGCGCGGCGACAAAACGGAAAAGCAGGAAATAATTGATTTTTACGGTGGTGAAAAAGTGGCATCGGTTATAGGACATGATGCTACTGCAGATGACAAGCTTTTTATATTGCAAAACCCGAGGTTGAAATAAGATGCTTTATTGGAATACTGTAGCCGAAGAATTAAAGAGTGCATTAATCAAGTTAATGCAAGCGGAAGAATTAAAAGACTTCCGACTTGTTGGGGGGACTGCTTTGAGCTTGCATCTGGGCCACAGAATGTCGGTTGATATTGATTTATTTACAGACGCGCCTTACGGGACAATTAACTTTAACGCCATTGAAGATTTTCTTAAAAGAGAATTTTATTTTGCGCGGGGTGATTTTGGTGAAAGTCCTGGTATGTGCAAATCATATTTGGTGGGTAGCGAACACGATTCCTTGGTTAAAGTTGATATTTACTACGCTATGGATCCGTTTTTCCAGGCTGCAGTACAAATCGATGACATGCGTTCGGCCACGGTTGAAGAGATTATTGCAATGAAAGTAGATATTGTTCAACGTGGTGGAAGAAAAAAAGACTTTTGGGATTTGCATGAGTTGCTGAATAAATACACCATTGCAGATATGCTTACTTTGCATAAGCAACGTTTTGAATGGACACATGACCGTAACTTAATCATCAAAAATTTCTCTGATTTCAAGCTGGCCGATGATGATTTTGACCCGATTTGTCTAAAAGGTAAGGAGTGGGTGTTTATTAAAGAAGATTTCGCGGAGGCTGTTAAATATGTGTCCACACCGTAAATAGAGGTTCACATCATCCCATCGTCAAAAGTCCTGTTGGCAGCTAAAGCAAAAGAATTACTCCCCATCTTTGCAAAAAAATAAACATGCCACATCTATTCTCCCCTATAAAAATAAAAAATATCGAGTTCAAGAACCGCCTGGTGGTATCGCCAATGTGCGAATACAGCTGTGTTGATGGTTTTGCCAATAACTGGCATTTGGTGCATTTGGGTAGTCGTGCCGTTGGCGGTGCCGCTTTGGTAATTGCTGAGGCGACCGCTGTTTCGCCAGAAGGAAGGATTTCGCACGGCGACCTGGGCATCTACAAAGACGAGCATATTGAAAAGCTGAAAGAAATAACCGATTTTATTCATCAAAATGGCTCGGTAGCGGGTATACAGCTGGCACATGCAGGGCGTAAGGGCAGCCATGAGTTGCCGTGGCTGGGTAACGCATGGTTGGCGCCCGGACAACCAAATGGCTGGCAAACGGTGGCACCGAGCCCGGTTCCGTTTGCTGCGACAGAAGATGCACCACTGGAACTGGATAAAGCCGGCATTGAAAAAGTAAAAGCCGATTTTAAAGCTGCTGCCGCGCGTGCTTTAGCCGCGGGTTTTAAAGTAATTGAGCTTCATGGGGCACACGGCTATTTGATCAACGAGTTTTTATCGCCTTTAAGCAATCACCGCACTGACGAATATGGTGGTTCGTTTGAAAACCGCATCCGCTTTTTGCTGGAAGT
>Ga0209455_1000754_pt1 | contig 18382 bp, 18 predicted proteins | sample AraplaCol_mCL_r2_FD_184275 | JGI IMG/M metagenome (GOLD analysis project Ga0209455, IMG submission 184275) | Arabidopsis root microbial communities from North Carolina, USA - plate scrape CL_Col_mCL_r2 (SPAdes) (version 2) | ecosystem: Host-associated > Plants > Roots > Endosphere | place: USA... | reverse complement strand
GATTTCTCCTGGGGCTGGTCCGCCGTCGGAAATGGGTTCATGCAGACCGTCCTCGTCGAGCGTGACGGCCGGCGCGCCGAAGCACTGCGCGCAGCCGGGCGCCGCGCTGAGGATCAAGCGCTGGCGCTCGATCGAACCAATAGCGAGGCTTTGGCGCACAAGGCTTATTTGGTCGATCCGCATGACTGGGTCACCCAGGAGGCGCTGTTCAGAAGCGCGATCGCGGCCAAGCCGTTGGATTGTGGCTGTGAACATTATGGCTACGGCGTGAAGTTGCAGAGCGTGGGGCGGCTTGGCGCGGCGATCGAGCAGTTTCGCGCCGCCACCGACATGCTCGCCCTTTGGCCCGACTCGCAACTCGCCTTGGCGCGCGCGTTGGAGGCGGCGGGGCGAGGTGATCAGGCCAAACCCTATGTCGACGCGGCTATCGATCTCAGCAAGGATCCGGAATTTGATCAGTTGCTCGCCGTCAGCGAGGGCGTCGAAACTGGAGCCTATGCGGCCGCGGTGGCGGCCCTGCGCAACCCGCGCTTGCGAATTCCCGACCAAAGCCGGGCCGCTTTGCTGTCGGGATATGAGGCTTTGCGCGCGCTAACGCCCCAAGCGAAGGAGAACGCAATCCAGATGCTGCTCGCGCTGCCCAAAGGCCAGCAGAGTGCAACGGTCGCAACCATGCTGGGGGCGCTTGGCGCGAACCGCGAGGCGCTCGAAATCGCTGCCGACCGACCGTGGCTCTTCTGGCGTCGAAGCATGCGGGGGGTTTTGAACGATCCTGGCTTTCCCGCCGTTGCCAAACAACTCGGCTTGATGACCTATTGGAAAGCATCGCGGACGATGCCCGACATCTGCCTGACAGAGCGGGCACCGCCCTTTTGCCGGATGATCTAGGCACGTTTCTCGATCGCGCGCCGAACCGGCGATGAGGCCGGCAGCGATCAGCGGCTGTCAAGGGCAGCGAATGCGGCGGCAACCATGCATGCGGACCTTTCCCCCGAACGCCGTGCCGCTGATGCGAAACTAGCGGGCATCGGCATTTCATCATCGATCCATCAGGACCTTATCAGGTCCTGATCCTCCCCCGCGCCGGCCAGCCGAGGCATTTGCTGTGAGGTCGACCCGCACGATGCACTGGCCCGTCAAAGCAAGGTCGGCAGCGCCGCGGATGCGCGGTCACATCCACCTTGCAAAGGAGAATGAGCATGGATCGGTTAGCAACCATCAAAAAGGACGGTAAGTTACCCGGAGGCAGTTCCTACCGATCGCTGTTGAAGGCGAAATATGGCATCAGCCCCATCACCAAACCCGCGAATATGATCGCTGCCGCCGCCTCGCCGGGAAGCAGCCTGATCGAAGTGGGCGCCGCGCCCGCCGGTTTTGGACAGACTTTTCAATGGGACCGGAAGGACGACAAGATCCTGCTTGCCGTCTTCCTGAACGCGGCGGACGATTTGGGCGTGTGCATCGCGGGCCTTGCGCGCAGTGACGTTGTCGAGATCACATCGGCATCCGGCATTTCTTCGTTCTCCGAGGATAAAGGAAATCCGACGGCTTCCAGTTTTGTCGGCTTGATCGCGGTCGCCGCCAACGCGGTGCTGGGCGGTACGGGGAACGGCGAGTTCATCCCGATCGTGAATGCGGCGGAGAGCTTCGCCAAGGACGCTTTCAAGGCAAGCAACGCAAAGACGAAGCGGCGGGACGCGTTCGGTATCGATCCAGGCAGCGGGCACAAAGCCCGTCAGGAGGGTGGGTTCATCGTGACCCTGCCCGAAGCGGGTGGTCCCTATTATAGCGGCGACAGCACGAGCAGGTATATCAAGGGCGACGGCACGCGCACGGATGAGAATCTCCCAGCGCATATTCCTTATGGGACCGCGTTTTTTCCAATCCACGGCGATGCAGCGCACAACACGCGGACGATCACGCAGGACGGTGAGCTATATCTGCTGCCATGGGACTGGAAGTTCGAAGATAACGCCGGATATTATAAGGCTTTTGTCCTTATCCAGAAGGGGCCGCCCTTGCCGCAAGTGGTCGTTTCATAAAAGATTTTTCAAAAAACTCCGATAATTCGGGAGCACGATACCAGTCACGCCGGCTGATCGAAGCAGCAGCCCGTTCAGGCGATAGCCGCCTGAACAACTGGTCTCGTGTTCCCGCCTCGCATCTTCCTGAACGAAGCCTGCTAGGCTCGAGGCGAGGTCGGGCGCGGCGCGATACGATTGCGAGCGGGAACTGCCCGGTCACCGCAACACAGCGCAAGCCATCATGGTCGTCGCTGAGGCGGCTCAGATTGTAGGGTCGGCCTTCACGGCGCATCCGCCTCTCGGCCAGTCGGGCGGGCGCGTTTCGGTCGTGTTGCTATGAGCCACGCCGCCAGCTTTGGCATGGCCGTCAGCACTATTGCGGAAAGCAGACTATATCGCGGGATGGCCCCTCTCCCGCACAACCGTGAAGTGGATGCGCATGAGCGGGTGGCTTTCCGCATCGTCGCTTAGCATTGATGAATACGCTCTTACCGCGATCAGTAATTCATACGAATCGCTGGCGTTCAGCAGTCTCTTACATCGTTAATGATCAACTTCAGACTTAATCCTCTGGGATGGTCCTGTAGATACCATTGTTCGGGTTGGGAATCGGGCCGAAAAAGCGGGCATGGCTTTATAATTTTGAATCATGGCACCCCAGTCGGCCTGCTAGAGCGGCTATCGCTTTTGGGGCTCATTTTTGGGGAATTGATACCATGAGGAAGATCAACTTGGCCGCGGCCGCGCTGGCTACCGTCGTTCCGGCCTTCGCCGCAAACGCGACCGATTTTGTTTTCAATCACAACGTGTTCGGCGCGCCCGCAGGCTACACGCTGTACGACAATTTCGACGATCTGACCGGTCAGGGCAAGGTCAGCGGCGGCAACTTCGGTTTCCCGACCGGCGATCACCCCGGTGAGTCGCTTTCGGTGCCGGGTGATCTCACGCCCTATCTGGCCGTTTATGGCGGCGGCACGGGCAATATCGACTTTGCCGGTGTCGGCGACGTCCGCTCGTTCAGTTTCGATTACAGCACGGTCGATACCTATAACACGCTGACGATCCACTACACGACCGGTCCGGATACGGTTTATACCGGTACGGAAATACTGAACGGCCTCCCGTCGGGTACCACCAACGGTAGCATCACCGTCAACGGCGATGGTCGTATCATTACCGGACTGTCGCTTTCGACCTCAGCAAACGCGTTTGAGGTCGACAACCTATCTTATTCGTCGATGCTGGCAGCCGTGCCTGAGCCGGCTTCGTGGGCACTGATGCTCTTCGGTTTTGGTGCCGTCGGCAGTGCCATGCGGAGCCGACGCGCTACGGTCGTTCGCTTCGCGTAACGGAACTTCCCCCAGGAAGTCGCCGCCGGGCCCCAAGCCCGGCGGCGTTTTTGTTTTGAGGCCCTGAGGCAGCCATTTAGATTGGTATGACGCCGCATTCGGTCCGTGCTCCCGACCAGCAACAGCGACGCGCACCTGGCGCAGTGCCTTTGTTGGGCGGTCGTTCACTACGGCAGACGAGGACCTGCCGACCATTTTAGGCCGAGGCTCGCCTTAGATGCGCCAATCGCTGAGATTTAACATATAGTTACAAGGGCTTATCCCCAATTTGCGCTATGCGCAGACGCTCGGGGAGGGGCTTATGAAATCGGCAATTCTGGCCAACGCGGCCTTATGTCTGTGTCCGCCGCTGCTTGCCACGACGGCGGTAGCAACGATGCCGGCGGTTCGGCATGCCATGCACCGGCTGGCGGCGCCTTCCTACAAACATATCCTCAAGGACCGGAAATTGCGCCCGCCATGCGCTGCAGGAACACGGCTGACCGGTCGCCTCGCGGATTCCGGAGAAATCGAAGCCCTGACGACGCCACCAGGCTCGGCGGAGGCCGAGCCGATGCTGGGCGCAACGGCCGCCGAAGGCGTAGAAGACCCGCCCGCTTTTCTGAAACCGCAGCCGTCGGACGGGTACGGTTATGTCTCCACCTCCTTTCCCGTCGGGCCCGGCCCGCTGGTCGGGCCACCGCCGGTTCCTCCCATTAGCCCGGTCGCGCCTTTGCCGCCGCCGGCCGTGCCCGAGCCGGCCAGTTGGGCAATGATGATCACCGGTTTCTTTGGTGTGGGGCTGCTCTGTCGCCGCGGACGGCGACCAGCTGGTACAGCAAGATTGGCGCGTGCCGTCGCCATGATCGAGCTGGTCAGTTCGGCCACCTTGGCACCAGGCGGATCCGCTATGATTGGCCCAACAAAGGCTGGTGCCGCAATTGCTGCGTCCCTTGCCCGGGTCGTCGCGAAGAAGGCTCTCGTCTGTGTCTGCTCGGGTGCATTAGTCGCGACGGCGGTGACGATCGTGCCGCCGGTCAGGCGCGCCGTCTATGCCGCGACCCTGCCGGTCAGGTCTCTGGCGACCGACAATTGTACGCCGTCCAATGATAGCGCCAGCGCCATGCAGCGCGACGAGCGGGCTTCACCGGCTGCTGATTGAGGGCACCGCGAAAATGCAAAGCCGCCGCCGGATCCGAGACCCGGCGGCGGCCCTTTGTACCCTGGTAGTGTTTAAGCGAAGCGGACGGCCATCCGGCGCCGGCTGCGCATCGCGCCGCCAACCATGCCGAAGCCGCCGAGCATCAGCGCCCAGGACGCCGGCTCGGGAACTCCCGGGGTTCCAAAATAGACCTTGTCGATGACAAAGTCCTTCGCCGGAATGCCGAAGCTGTTGAAATCGAAATCGAACGACACCATCCCTGTGCCCGTTGCGAACCCGGTCGCCTGATAGTGCAGCCAGGTACCCGGCGTCAGGTCGCTCGCGGCGAAAGTCGCGAAATTATCGCCGCCGACGACTGCGGAGAAGGTTGCGTCGTTCGGGTTGTGCGAGCCGTTGAACGGCACATAGACGTCGAAACCGAACTCGTACTCCAGGCCGTTGACGATGCTGACCAGTTGCGACAAAGTTTGCGGGTGCGCTTCGTCGGCGACGAAATAGGCGCCATGCGTTCCGGCTGCGTCAGGCGATGGCGAAACCGCGTTATCGATCGGAATCGGCTCGCCGAACGCACCGGTCGGGTAGCCGTCGCTGTTGTTGTAGCTGATAACGACCGGCGGAAACCCGTCGTCGCTCGTGCCGCCAAGCGTCCAGCCGTTGAAACCATCTTCGAAGCTGCCGTTGACGAGCTGATTGCCCGCCAGCGCCGGCGCGCTGAGCGCGGAAAGTGCGATCGCGCCTAGAAGTAGATGTCGCATTGCAAACCCCCAATTTCACGAATCGGACACCCCGATTCAGCACGAAGCCTACCATATGGCCAGCAGAGACAGATTCAATTTTCTAAAGAGATTGATTTACGACTTAAGTTCGACAGGTTGACTGAAGCTAATATTCGCGATGATGCAGAAAATGCCCGGCTGTTTATAAAAGCATGGCTTTGCGAAATGTTTATCGTGAGACGCGTTAGATCGCGTAACGTTTCGGCCCCGTGATCCTGCCACTGTCAAGGGAGCATCGGGGCGTTTTGAGCCGGCGAGCTGCAGCGCGCTGGAGATTTCGAGCCAGGCTTGTGTGGGATCTGCCGGTGACTGTAATTCGCATGCAGCCGGGCGGCTGCTACGCGCCTAGTATGTGTGTCGGATGGATCGATACGACCGCAACCTTCTTCGATCGAACCATGCGCGTTCCCGGGAGTCCTAAGATCTGGGCGGAGCGATTGGTCGGATGAGCCGGTGTTTCATCTTCTATGCGGATCCTGTTCACGCTTTTGAAACGGATCCGAAATAAAATATGGATGACGGTCGTCGGCGTACGGCTGGTTTTCCACTGGCGGCCGTCACCTCGATAGCCAGGTGCTCCACCGGGACGTTCCCTGCGGTCGACTGGGAAGGTTTGCTGCTCGAAACCGTTGCGTGGCGACCAGCGGCCATTCTTGCCTCCCGTCTCGACAGCTCCGGGCGCTTCGCAGTGCACCTGGCGCGCGAGATAAAAAGTCCGGACACGTTGCGGCTGCCGCATCCGCTTGGGTCGAGCAATAGTTTTTCGTGAAAGAGACCGCGCGCACGCCGCGGAAAGCGTCACAGTTCGAACGCCGTCGCCGTGTTGTGCATCATCAAATCATTAACCAACTATCTCCCTGTTTAATCAATATTAATGGGGACCGGCGTGGCCCGCGCTAGGATGGTGGGGTGCGTCGCTTGTTCCCTCGAATCCTTGCATGCCTCGTGGTGCCGTGCCTCCTTGGCGCTTGTGCACACTATCCTCGGTTGGCGCTTAGGGACGATCCGGCGGCGCTTGCAAATTGGGAAAAGCGTATGGTGCGCCCCTGCGCGAGATCGAGTGGGCGCGTGATTTGCTAGCGGATGCCCTCCGAGCCGATACTTTGCGCCGCGTGCACCCTGCGCAACGTATCGCGAATCGATATTTCCTGGTTCATATGGGCGGCCGGTTGGCGCTTGAGATACTTACGTTTTTTCTTCGTGGTTCGGCGGCACACGCAAGAAAATATGGTTAGCGCGGACATTAACCTCGATTATATTTCGCGAGCGATTCGAATCTCGTTAAAGATTTGGAAACCATTCGTTTGGCGAGTCGTTTGGGGCGCGTGGTTCGGTTAAAAGGGGTTGATAATGAATATGCGTAAGTTCGGTCTAGTTTCGTTGGCCGGGACAGTAGCGTTGATTGGGGCGTCGGCTGCGAATGCGACGGTATTCCACACCTACCATCCGGGCGACGGCAACAATTTTTACCTCACGAGCGGAGACCCGTTTTCGCCCTCGATCACCGCCAATTTCGGTGATGGCTTCTCGAGCGCGGTCAGCTTTGACGACAAGTTCGAGTTCATCATCCCGCAGAACGGGACCGGCAGCGGCTCGATCTCGACGAGCTTCTCCAGTCTGAAAAACAAGCTCACGATCACCGATCTGCTGATCAATGGGGTTTCCTACACGGTACCGTCGAACAGCAGCGGTCAATTCCTGTCGGTCAACGATATCCCGATCCTGATCGGTGCGACCAACACGATCGAGGTGATCGGCTCGACCGCCGCCCGCGGTGGCACCTTCTCCGGCACGCTGACCTTCAGCGCCGCGGCGGTTCCAGAGGCGGCAACCTGGGGTATGATGTTGGCTGGTTTTGGCATGGTCGGTGGCGCTATGCGGCGTCGTCGCCAGAGCGTCGCGTTCGCCTGACCTCAGCTTTTCTCGCATAACATGGCGCCGCCGCTTCGACAGAGGCGGCGGCGTTTTCATTTGCGGTGCTCCGTAAGCACCGTTTCGTCACGGCTTTCGCCATTGGCGGCGTCGTGCTGCGCGGATGAAGTGAACGCTTATTGCAAGAGACTATTGTCTCTGCCGTCAGCGAAGCTGGTTCTGGTGGAGCAACGGTCCAAGAGGCGCAGTGTGGGACGCTCGATCAGCGTCCAACTGGCCCAGCCGCAGGCCAAGGCGGCCGGCACAGACACAATCAACACGATGCTGGGCGACGCGCTGCAATAGCGGATCATCAGTTGCTCGATTGGCCACCCATAAAGGTAAGTACCGTACGAAAGGTCCGGCAGGCGGTGGAACAGGGTGGGCAGAGGCCGAGCATATGAGGCGCAGACAAGAAGATATGCGCCGCTGGTTGCGAGTGCGATCTCCGCCAATCCGGCCTGCCCCAGGCAAACAGCCAGGCAGGTCGCCGCCGCGATCGCGCGGTGCGCCCCGCAATAGCGCGCGACCTGATATAGCTGGCAGAGGATTCCCGCCAAGAACATGACCAGCAGCCGCACCGCGGCGGCTGCCACCGGCCCGGCGAGATTGAACTCGCGAAGCGCGACCAGGAAAAGGAGCAGGCCGAGCCAAAATGCCAGGATGATCGCGCGCCGTGCGAGGATTCCCGACACACCCACTCCCAATGTCAGCATATAGCAGCCGAATTCGAGTGGCAGCGTCCATAGCGACCCATTGACATAGGAATAAGGCTGGCCTGGAAAGGTGCCGGGCGTCGCCGGCAGGCGCAGCACAAGGAGCCACAGCAGTGAGAATGGCGGCAGCGCCCACAGCACCGCAAAGCCTTCTGGCGTGCTGAGGGGTGCAACGAGCATGAGCGACACGACCGCGGCCATCAAGAAGCCCGGGTAAATGCGCCCCGCACGCTTCACCAAGAACCGGGCGACGCGCGGACGCCTTTGCCAACTCTGGGTGATAAGGACACCGCTCAGCACGAAGAAGCCGCAAACACCGACCTCGCCTAGTGACACGGTCCCGAAGATTCGGGTGAGGGGCTCGCGATGGCGGTTGCCATCGGCCAATTCGAATGCATGCGATACCAGCACGAAACCGGCGAAAAGAAGGCGCAGAAAATCGATATTGTTCGTGCGATGACCGCGCGTCCTGTCGGCTACCCCCATTGTGGACTTATGAACCGAACGGGCAGCGCATCATAAGCCCCTTTTTTGCAAGCCGTTCAAGTATGGTCGGCAACCGGTCGATTGTCGTGCCGTCCACGGCCGGGGGAGGATTGCGCGTGTGAACCCGCGTGGTGCGAACAGCGCGTCGATATCGGTCTTCAGCTGTAGAGCGATCCTTTCACGCAGACCTGGCGAGGTTGCGAACCCAGGCTTGCGTTCTATCCTGTTGAGTGCCGGCGCGGAAATACCGACACTGGCGGCCAGGCTGGCTTGGCTGATGCCGCATTCCAGACGGCGCTGCGCGATGGGATGCAGGACGGCAGGCGGCCTGAGCCTGTTTTCCAGTTCCATCTGCACAATTCGGGCCTTCGCCAGCATGCCGAATAGGGCCTGTTCCGTCGGCGATAATGGTGACACGGGTTCGAACCCGAAATGTGCTTCCAGACGTTCTGACGCCAAGCCGCGGGTTTGAATTGCCAAGGAAAGAATGATCGGGCGACAGCCATTCGGAGCCCTTACGCCTTCGGCGCCGAGCGGTCGGAGATCCGCTGGACCTAGAAGGAAAATCTCCGGAACGCCGAAAATTGCGGCGATACTCTTGCGGGTCGTGTCTTGGCCGACGAAACCGGGGCAGTGCTCAATGCGGCAGATCGTGCGCGCGCTGACGCCGACGCGTTCCGCCACATCATACTGAGTCCAGCCAAGCCGCCTGCGAAGCACGACCAGCGGATGGACCGGGGCATCGTCATAGGTTCGGCGGAGACCGGATTTTCGTTCGAGCGATGCAACCAGTGCTCGCGTCTCCTCGAGCATTTGTTCAATCATATCGATTGGTCGATCGTTCATAGCGCGTGATCTTGCTGTCGGAATTCCATTAGTTTCCAAAGTGCTGCCTCTGTCAATTGATATATTGACAGATCGCTTCGTATCGTCCGCTGAAAGCGTAAAGGGTTGGGCGCACGGGTTAATCTGCGTTTCTTCCAATACGTAAGAAAACGGTCAGCGTTCCCTTCTTATTGATAGTCGTATTGGGCAACGTAGACAATCAGGATTTCCCGTGGCGATTCGTTGATTGAGAATCGATATTGCGATCCGCGGCTCTTACTCTATCCTTCAGAGGAAATTTTTAGGGGCGGGGCATGGATGATCTTCAAGCGACGTGGGCAAGTATGAGCCTGGGTGATTTTGTAACACTCATGGCGGCTGGCTGCTTTTTGCTAGGCGTGTTGCTTATTTCGGCGAGCGGAGGACTGAAGCGTGGCTTTGTACTGATCCTTGGCGCAATGTTGTCTTTCGTCAGCGTCGCCGCCCTCGTAGCAGCCGGCATTATGAACTGACGGCCCGTTGCAAGGACGCTCACTCGATCGCACGGCCCCAAGGTGCCTCATGCCGCTCCCGCAACGAGTTAGCAGATTGTCAGTGAATCAGGTTTAACAAAGAGCATCGTTCCACTCATTGTCCCAAGGAAGCGTCATGAGAATTTTGCTCGTTGATGATGATCCGTCGGCGGCCGCCGTATTGCGTACCGCTCTTGTGGGCCAGGGGCATGAGGTTGATGTTGCGGGTTCGGCGCTTGAGGCAAGCGAGCTAGCCGACGTTCAATCTTATTCAGTAATGATTCTTGATCTAAGTTTACCCGATCAGTCAGGTCTCGCATTCCTTCGCGGCCTGCGCCATCGGCTGGACGTGCCCGTCGTGATCGTGTCCGGCGTAGTCGAACTCGACGCAAAGCTCGCCACGCTCGCCGCAGGCGCTGACGACTATGTGACCAAACCTTTTCACTTGCGGGAAGTCGTCGCGCGCATCGATGCCGTCGTAAGACGGGCGGATCGTGCAGGTGGCGAGATGCTCAGCGTCGGGTCGCTCACGCTCGATCCGCGCCGAAGTAATCTTATGATTGGCGAAGCGCGGGTTCATGTCACGCCGACCGAATTTGCGATCCTCGAGACCCTCCTTCGCTGCAAGGGGCGAGTCGTGACAAAGGCGAGCCTGGCGGACAATATCCACGGCGGCGCAGAAGAACGCGATATCAGGCTTCTTTCCGTCTTTATCAGCCAGTTGCGCCGCAAGCTGGCGGCGGCGTCCGGCGGCTACGATCCGATCGAGACGGTATGGGGCGAGGGTTATATCATTCGCGCGACGGCGACCGATCCATTGAAGGCGGTCGCCTGAGCGGGATCGCGGATCGCTCGATAAGCGAACGCCCACGCGGAACCGGATGGGTTGCGACCAGTTGTTCGTTTTGCTGAAGAATATTCAGCTGAGAAGGTCCTTGGGAACCCCGTCGCGCTCCACTGCGGCGGGGTTCTGTCCATTTGGAGCTTGGCAACCTTTTGGTAGCAGGAAGACCCGTCGCCGGTACAGGACCATCGGCGACGGCACCCTGCGGACCAGCTGCCCGCTAGCTGACGCAGGGTGCCTTAATCTAACCGCGGTGTCGCCCCGAACACAATGCCGTCTGTCTTGGATGAGCGACGGCCGATCAAGGGCTTGTCGCGCTCAGTCTATTCGCCCCGCTCTGAACTTTATTCAGCAGCAATCCTGCCGCCAGGGAGAGTTGCGTGGACATCGGCGATTGCCTCGTGTGCGCCGCAGGCTTGCCGAGATCCTGCTCGCCGTCAGCCAATCCGATCAGGTCAGGCTCAGCGGAAATCAGTCTTCGATAGATGCCATCTTCTTCCTTCGCCGAAAAGAAAAAGGGATATAGGGAGCGGGCGTGACTCTGCTGGGTCCCGCCCGATCGCAAGATCTGCTCGCGTATCTCTGACACTTTGAGCCACATCAATTGCGCTGGCGCTTCGACGCTCTTATTTTCCTTCAAGGCGCCAACGCGCCGAAAGCCCAGCATGGCCTCATAGAAGCGAATATGGCGCGGATTGACCTCGATGAAGAGATCCGTCCCGCCGTGCGTTCGCGATCCATAAACGAATACGATATGGAACAGCGCCGCCATCAACTCCTTGGACTGGACGTTCGGGTTGAAGGCGAATTTGGTCAATTCGCAAACCTTGGTTTCGGGAAGGCACCGAAAGCCATCGACCTCGCTCCGGAAGGCCTTGTCGATGGCGAGACCCGAACGCGAATCAATCGCCAGCGTGATTGTGCCAACCACTTCGGCATCGATCTCGGCCGTAAAAGTCATGTGATGGGCATCGGTTGGGATGCGATGGTGGTCGCCATAACCACGCCAGCCATAGCGGTCGTTCACAAGGTTACAGGCCGCTTCGATTTTCTGCCGCGTCTCGACCAGCCGGATCGTGACCTGTCTCGGCTCGCCGGCAATCATGATACGACGCAACTGGATCGACCGCGTCGCTTCGGTCGAAGATCGGCCATCCCGTCGCGTGAGAAAAGCGCCTGGCTTGTCTTGAAGATTCCAATGATACGACATGCACCCCCCGGCCAAAAGCAACTCCCGGTCCGGCAGCCGTTAAAGCACAAGAATCTTTCCGCGACGTTATCGCGCGAGAACTTGGTCTAAGCTGGCTTCCGAACGCGATATTCGTGCCGCCCCCGCAACGGTGCGTCCGAAACATCAAGGAACAGGAACTTCTCATGGTTAACGGCGTTAGTCTACTCGCGGAAATGTGTCTTCGCGACTAGCCGTTCTTTAGGCGAGGCGAAGCTTGTCACGCGCAGGATTGGGATCAGCCCGGCCGAAGGCCGCGGACGTCGCCTCGCGATACCCGCATGTCAGAATTATGTTGCACATCCCTTGGAGAGCAAGCGATGGACAAAATCCGTCGCTTCGGCCCAAGCTGTCCTATGCGGTTTTTGTTTACAACCATTCCCGGGTTCGGCCACTTTCATCCGATTTTGCCGCTCGCTACCTGTCTCAAGCAGGCGGGCCATACCGTGGCGGTGGCGAGTGCACCGGCATTTGCGCCCGTAATCGAAGCAGCCGGCCTAGAGGCGCTTCCGGCAGGTATGGACTGGGACGAGTCACGGCTGCTCGAAACATTGCCGGAAATTCGCACTGTGCCCATGGAACTTCAAGGCGACTGGATCATGCGTTCGGTCTTCCTCGATCGCTCGCCACGCCGCATGGCGCAAGACCTCGCTGCGCTGGCGGTGGATTGGAAACCTGATGCAATCTTGTCCGGTACGTATGAGTTCGGCGGCGCCCTGGCCGCCGAAACTCTCAATCTTCCTTATATAAGCTGCAGTATTTCGTTTCGCTGGAACCGCTGGTTCCTCAAACGCGTCGCCGGCCGCGCGCTCCGGGTGTTGAGAAAGGAGCTTGGCCTCCCGCCGGATCCAGCATTTACGGCCTTTGGCCGCTACCTTGATCTGTCGTTCGTACCGCCCTCTTGGGATTTGGAAGAGGCGCTATCGCGGCCCGCTTTGGCTCGCCTGGTTCGGGGCAAGGTTTTTGGTCCGCGAGAAAAGTTGCGCCAGCGTTTGCTCGGGCTCCGCGCCCTCACATTGCGGCCTTTTCTATTGGTGAACCGCTGGAGGGGCGGCGGAGCCATTGATCGCAACACGCGGTTCATCGGGATCCATCGCACCAAGGTCTCCGACGCCGCGCCGCCGGGATGGCTTGCGGAGATGCCGGCTCACCCGCTCGTCTATGTGAGCCTTGGGACTGTTTTCGGCGCCCAATATCCCGAGATTTTCCAGACAATCTTGGACGGATTGCGCAACAAGCCGCTCAATCTGGTCCTGACGGTTGGCGATGCCGTCGATCCGGCCCAGTTCGGACCGCAGCCCGGCAACGTTCGGATTGAACGGTTCATACCTCGCGAACAGCTTCAGCCCCTGCTCGCAAAAACGGCACTTTGCGTGTGCCATGCCGGATATGGAACGGTGTCGGAGGCGCTTGCTCTCGGCGTGCCGCTGATGTTGTTGCCTCTCGCCGCCGACCAGCCGGTCATCGCGCAAATGTGCTTTGCCAACGGCCTGAGCCCCGAACTGCCCGCCCAGGCTTGGCGGCTGAATGGAAAGGGCTTGCCAATTGTCCGCCCCGATCAGCTGACGCCCAACATGTTTCGGGAAGCCGCGCGCGCCGCGCTCGACGATCCCGCTTTTCTTATTGCTGCCAAGCGCCTGCGTGCGGAATTGCGCGCTCTTCCGGGGCTTGCGGACGCTGTACGCTGGATTGAGAACGTTGCGGAGTCCGGCGCGGCGACGGAGAGATGATGAAAGCCCCGTGAGGCATAATCAACAGCGCCGCCGTACCGGTGGTACGACGGCGCTGCCGTGAGCAAACGATAACCTGCTTAGGCGAAGGTTAGGCTCTCGCGGCGGCGACGCAGCGTCGCACCGACAAGGCCGAAGCCCACGAGGATCATGCCCCAAGTTGCTGTCTCAGGCACCGCGCTGAATGTCAGCGTACCGGAGAAGGTGCCACCCTTGGATGCGGTATTGCCGATCACTTCGATCGTGTTGGTCGCACCGATCATGATCGGAATGTCGTTGACCGACAGAAACTGGCCGCTTCCATTCGAAGGCACGACATAATGCGAGCCATTGATGATGAGGTCGGTGATCGTGAGCAGATTGCTCAGGCTTGAGAAGCTGGTCGAGATCGAGCCGCTGCCGACGCCATTTTGCGGTATGATGAATTCGAACTTATCGTCGAAATCGACGGCGCTCGAGAAGCCATCTCCAAAGTTGGCGGTGATCGACGAAGCGAACGGATCGCCGCTCGTCAGATAGAAATTGTTGCCATCGCCCGGATGGTAGGTGTGAAACACCGTTGCATCAGCTGCCGACATTCCGCCGATCATCAACGCGGCGGCGGCGCATAGGCCGATCTTACTCACAGACATAACTATACCCCTTTTCCCCAAAAAAATTGATACGCGCCAGCCGCGAATATCATCTCGCCTAGAAACGACTCGGCGATTAACGTCTCGTTAAAACATTTTTGCGCGAATCGCGAGTCGCGAATGCCATCCGCATATCGATTACGGCCATTTTGGCGCGGAAATCGCGGGTCGCGCTTGTGAAAGGGCTTGATCGGACGATTTGAGTTCCCCGGCGGCTCTGGCGCCGTGTCCCGCTCCTGTTATTCTGCCGACGATTCTGGTGGGGGATGCATGGGGGAAACAGCTTCGCACGATCGTTCCGCAGTGCCCACCGGCCGGGTTGCCTCCAGCCGGGGCCGGCGATCACGAAGGGGTGTGGCGCTGGCTGTCGCGAGCCCGCCAAAGGCGTGGCCTCCCGTTCGACGAAACAGGCGTCCAGCGTGCGTAACGGCATGACGGGTTCTGTCCCTGCCGACCTCCGGGCTGCCTTCCTTGGATAATCTTGCGATCGTCTTGGTAGCGGCTGTTGCCGCTTTGTGCGCGCTTGGTCTTCCCAGTTTGCTGCTCGTCATAATACGGCATCAGGCCCGGATTACCCTTGACCATTATGGCAAATATCGGGGTTCAGGGCCTGCCAAAAGCTTCGTCTGCCCGGCGTGTTTAAGCCGCAGTTACGCGCCTTCGCACGTTGCGCGGCGGTGGTGCGTGCGATGTCAGAAAGCATTTCCGCAATCGGAGGGGTCGAGTGCCTGCAAGGAGGCAGTCGCGCCGCCGCCCTGGTTCATGGAAGATCTGGGGCGATCCAAATAATGGCACGGGTGCCAGGCGGCTGCGATAAGTAAATCGTGGCTCGGGCTCCGCCATCAATCGGTGGCCCGGTGGCAGGATATCAAGGGTCCCAAGTCCTGATGCGGGCGTGCGATGTCGCGGTAGTCGCCGGATAATGTTTCTGGCATTTCGCGCACCACCGGCGCGCGATATGCGAAGGCGCATAGGACCGTGTGAGGCAGGCGGGACAAACGAAGCTCTTGGCAGGCCCTGAACCACGAAATTTAGCATAGTGATCCAGCGCGACCTGGCTTTGGTGGCGCAAGATCACGAGCGAAATGATCGGCGCGAGCACAATGGCTGCCAGCCCAAGCGCAATCAGGATCGGGACGAGGATGCCGTCGAAGACCATGAACGTGCTCGTCTAAGCGCTTCGAACGGCTTTGCAAGACACGCCCAGCAATTGGCCCGGCACTGCGGTGCGGCTATTGCTCTGACTCTGTGTTTTATTTGAATGATTTGCCAATTCGGCAGAATATTTACCGACCTATATTTTGCCGCGGCGCAACCAGCCCCTGACAGTGTTGCCGAAGCGGCCGCCATCCGCGGTCAAGCCGTTACGCTGCCCGGCGTGCGCCGCGTGCGCTGATGACGCGAACGAAGCGCACCGCCCGCGAGCCCAAACCCGCCGACCATGAGAGCCCATGAGGCGGGTTCCGGGACCGGAGCCGTGAGGTTGGCTGCTTGGATAGGGTCGGTCGAGACGGCAAGCGAGTCGAACTCAAATGCGATTCCGGTTGAGCCGAAGAGTATTCCCCCGACGCGGAGATTATCATCGAAGCCAAACGTGAGTCTTCCGTCACGGCCACCAGCCGCCATCAACTCCGTTCCGTCGACCGTAAGCAGCGGATGGCTATAGTCGACGTCACCGCTCTCCGTGAGGCCGAGAATTTCGACGAAATTATACGAATCGAGCGAACCGACATGAACGCTGACACTGGCCAAATGCGAGGCTGCCGTGCTGAACTGACTCAGGTCGAATGCCATGCTGCCATGCGCTCCGACCGCGGCAAATTGCGAATCGTCGCCGCAAGGGGCGAGCGCCGTCCCGACATGCCTGCCGGTGTAAAAGCCGTAGCTGGAGGAATGCGCGGCGTCGACGCTCAGGCGGTCATCGCCATCGAAAGTCGCCACCATCTGCTCGTTTGGCCGTAACCCGGGATCTCCCTTGAATCCGTTCGCCGTCATCATCGCGCCGGACAGCCGGTAGGCAATTGACTGCGCGTGGCCGGCCGTTACCCCTGCGACCGTCAGCACCGCCGCTGCCAGGCAAGAAAAGACACGCATAAAATCCCCCACACACCCCGAATTCAGTACGAGGCCTTTTACAACGGTCGTCAGACTTGCCCAAATAAATTGATGCTTAGCATACATGCTTGCTCGATATGATTAATTTGAGCTTTTGCGGTAACTTGAGCCGGAGGCAGGGTAAGGCAGGAAGAAAAAACGCCATTATCGCTATCTATATTTATGCCGAAACAAGCTTTCCGATTCGCCAATCCTGCTACGTATGCTGGGCGATGGCGCCGTGCGCGGATTGCCGCGGCACATCTAATTTGCAGGTGCATCGCCTGTCGACTTTCCATAAATAGAGGCGATGCGCCGGGGAAAAACAGCCAACGCTGTACCTATTAGCCATTTGAATGTGGTGGTGGGGTCCAATGTCAAACGCCTGCGTACCCAGGCGTCTTTCAGTCGCGAGGAGCTTGCATCTCGGGCGCAGGTCGATTGGACTTACCTTGGAGGGATTGAGCGTGGTCAACGCAATCCATCGGTTGCGGTTCTGGGGCGACTGGCCGCTGCGCTTGATGTGACGCCTTCAGATTTCTTCGTCATGGACTATTCGTTGCGCGATGCGCGCGCAGGGTAATAATTTTCGAGACGCGCTATACCGACCCTCGATAGCATTTTAGCATCGCTCACCATGTCCCATTCTGACTTTTCCTGTACCCGCCCGGCCACGGAAAGGACGAGTGCTGCGGAGTTCGCAATGATGCTTGCCAAATTGTTGGCGGGCTCGGTGCGGGGCAAAACGAGGTGGCTGGAGCTGATCGGTCGGGTCGATTTCCTGCTGATCGCGCTCGGTGTCGGAAGTAATTGGAGCGTAAATTCCGTCGCTACTGGCGAAGAGTGACCGCAAATCAATGCAGCGGTCCATATGGTTCGAGCCCGGCATCCTGGATCATTCGAGATAGTGCGATAGCTGAGACACGGTCACTTTGCTCGTCCGAACGATGCCAGCAAGCTCTGATTGACGCACGACCGATCAGCTCGGGGTCCGCTGATCGCCCATTCTGAATCGTCGCCGACCGATCCCGGATCCTCACAAATTGACAGACGCGACAATATTGCGGCCGCCGAATTGTCTGGCGAGACCCGCCCCTATGAATGGCCGATCGGGTCGGACGCAGCGTATTCCCGACTTCGCCAAAGCGAGGTTTGTGCGCCCAGGCGCACGCCCAGGCGGCGAAATTGTAAATTTTTCGAATAATCCACAGAATTGCGAAGGTCTATTTAGATTCCGTAAGACCGTTAACTATGTTTTCCTGTAGGGGCGGCATTGACGTGCCTGAGGCCTGTTTCCCCACGATTCGGCCCGGTATGCTCGCGCCCCATCATTCCCCCAAGATGATGGGGCGCACCCTTTTTCGAGCGACACGGCAAGCCCCTGATATCTAGGATTGGCTTTCGCGGAGCGCTGCTTCGATCATGGCAATCCAGAGCTCACGAGCGGAGCCGCCCGCCTGAAGCGCTTCCCGCCCCGCTGCAACCATCGCAGGTGTGAGGTCTTCGGTCGCAAGGAGAATTTCCGATGCCTTACCGCGGGCCCGCTCGATACTGACACCGTGCCAATGATCCGCGGCAGCGTGCGCGGCCTGCTCAGTGGCGCCTGTCTGGCGCGCGTGTTCGTAGATTTGTTGCCAGCGTAGAAACTCGTGCGGCTCTATCAGGCGGGCAATCCGTTCGACGATTGACCGTTCATTCATCCCAGAGTCCCCCAAGGACGCCGCCGCTTCGACTTCAAATCAACTAATCAACTAATGTTAGTTGGTGAATAAATGACTTGCGCCGCCCGCTCGAACAGCAGGCGGGGAGATATGTCCGGATATTGCTTCACGAAACTTTTCCCCGGCTCCGTAGACCCGCTGATGATACCCCAGCGGCAGTGCCGCGTCCTACCGGGAGCTGCGACCTACGACGGCGTAATCTCAGGCCCATAAGAAGGAAGGCAATGACATACAGAACCCAGCTTGCGGGTTCTGGAACCGCACTCGGTGGCGGTGGCGGTGGCGGCGGCGGAGGCGGAGGCGGCACAACCCAGATGGGCGAGGGCCCCGGCGGGTAGAGCGGATTATAGGGGCCTCCGGTCCAACTACCCCTCCGGGGCGGCGGGGGCTCGA
>Ga0209455_1000753_pt1 | contig 18423 bp, 11 predicted proteins | sample AraplaCol_mCL_r2_FD_184275 | JGI IMG/M metagenome (GOLD analysis project Ga0209455, IMG submission 184275) | Arabidopsis root microbial communities from North Carolina, USA - plate scrape CL_Col_mCL_r2 (SPAdes) (version 2) | ecosystem: Host-associated > Plants > Roots > Endosphere | place: USA... | reverse complement strand
GATATTCGACGTCATATTGCGCACGCACGTCGGGATCGAGGGCGGCGAGGAAGGCATCGGTGGTCGCCCGCACATCCTCGGGATGGAGGCAATCGTAGAAATCGGCCAGCGTCACCGGCACGCCGGGCGAGATGCCGAACATCGCGCGCGTGCGATCGGACCATTCGAGCTGGTCGGAGACCATATCGAGGTCCCAGGTGCCGATCTCGGCCATTTCGGCGGCCAGTTCGAGCGAGCCGCGGCTTACCTCCAGCGCTTCCTCGAAGCGGACCCGGTCGGTCACGTCATTGCCCTCGACGAAGATCGCCGTAACCTTGCCGTCGTCGTCCAGGACCGGCTGATAGAGGAAGTCGAGCAGCCTCTGCTCCTCGGCCCCACCCGGCAGCCGTTGCAGCGCCACCGGCACCGCGCGGCCCGAATAGGGTTTGCCCGTCCGCACGACGTCGTCGAGCAGGGCAATGAAACCTTGCGCAGGGATTTCGGGCAGCGCCTCGCTCAGGGGCAGGCCAAGCACTTTTCGGTGGCCGATCAGTTGCAGATACGCGGCATTGGCGAAATCGAAGACGTGGCCCGGCTCCCGCAGCAGCGCCATGAAGCTCGGCGCCTGTTCGAACATCCGCGCAAGGCGCGCGCGCTCGCGGTTGGCGTCGTCGATCGCCTGCGCGCGCTCGGTCATTTCATAGACGATGCAGAGCACGCCGCCCGGCCCTCCATCCGGCGCGCGCACGGGGTTATAGGCGATATCCAGTTGCGCCATCCGTGTGACGCCCTTCCGCCACAGTGGAAAGACGCAGTCGTTGATCAACTCACCCCGCCCCGTCTCGCGGACACGCGTAATGACCGGACCGATATTGTCCCAGATATGCGCCCACTTGTCCTGACAGCGTGCGCCCAGCGCGTCCGGATGACGGTCGCCGATCGCGAAGGCGTAGGCATCGTTGTAGAGCGCAATCAGCTCAGCGCCCCAGAAGAAAATCATCGGCAAAGGCGACGACAGCATCAGCGAGAGCGTGTCGGTGATCGGCGCCGGCCAGCTATCGATCGGACCGAGCGGGGTTGCAGACCAGTCGTGCGCCGCGATCATGTCGTGGAGCTTGCTACCGTCGGGTGCGTGGAGGGGATTTGCCTTTACCCTCGTCACCGTCTGTCCCCCATGAACATCGGGCCCGACCTTAGCGGGCGCCCAAACTAAGAGAAAGGCAGGATATTCGCCAATCCTGCGCTAACCCATGTTTAGCACAGATCTCAGGCGGCGATGCGGACCCGGTTTCTGCCCTCGCCCTTTGCAGCGTAAAGCGCGACGTCGGCAGCAGCGAGGAGCTCCTTGGCGCTGCGCTGGCCTTCGCGCGCGGCGATGCCGATGCTGATCGTGACGCCCGGGAGGGACTCGTCCAGCTCGGCGACGGTTTCCATCGCCTCACGCAGCCGTTCGGCAACGTGCGCCGCTTCGTCGAGTGTCGCGCCGGGCATCAATATGCCGAATTCCTCCCCGCCAAGGCGGCCGACCAGGTCGCCGCCGCGTACCACGCTCGCCGCGCGCGCCGCGATCAGTTGGAGCACGCGGTCGCCGACCGCATGGCCGTAGCGGTCGTTGACCAGCTTGAAATGGTCGACGTCGAACATCGCTACCGCCAGCGGCCAGCCGAATTCGGCGGCGCCGGCAATCTCGCGGTCGAGCTGGCCCATGAAGGCGCGCCGATTGGCGATGCCCGTCAATTCGTCGGTCGAGGCGAGCAAGGTCGCCTCACGTGCGCGCTGCTCGGCGCGCCGCTTGGCGGTGATGACATGCTCCTCCAATCGCTTGCGATCGTCGATGTCCCGCAAAGTACCAGTCGCGCCGGCGATGCGGCCGTCCTGGTCGCGTAGGCCCTGGATGAACAATTCGACCCAGCGCAGGCCTTCCGGCGTTTCGAGCCGCACGGTGCGGCGGGTCGAACGATCCTCGCCGCGCAGCACGGACTCGGTGCGGTCGACCAGCTCCGGCCGGGCGCTCGGTTCGATCAGGTCCAGCCAGGAACAGCCGAGGCTGGCGCCGATCGGCTGGCCGGTCAGCGTCTCCCACGCCGGGTTGAGATACGCCCAACGAGCCTGGCCATCGATCCGGAAGATGACCTCGCCGATATTCTCGACCACCGATTTGAAATGCTCGGCAAAGGCGCGCGTCTCGTCAGCCTGGTGGTCGCGATCGTTGAGCACCGCCGCGACGGGCAAGGCCGACAGCATGTTGGTCGCGATGAAGAGTTGCAGCAGCAGCACCTGATCGCCCGGCTGGTGCCGGAGCAGGAGCGCAATCGGGCCATAGCCCGCAGCCGTGGCACCGGCGGCGATCGTGGTCACGATCGCCACGCCCGCGACTGCGCCGACCGCGCGGAAGCGGAAGGTGAGCAACAGCACCGATGGCGGCACGATGAAGGTCAGGGGCAGCCGCGTGTGCAGGAAGACATAGCCGGTCACCGCCGCGACCAGCCCGGCCAGGCCGAGGAATTCGAGCACCGCCTTGAGGTTGGGCGGACGGTTGCGACGGCCGCGCACGAGATCGACTGCCACGATCACGCTGGGCGTGACCATCACTGCACTCAGAACACCCGAGACGTACCAGCTGAGCCAGCCGTCCCAATAGGGAATGCCGCGCCCAATCCACAGGCCGAACCCGCCGATCGTGGACGAGAAAAGCCCCGTCACAGCCACGGCGGTCGCAAGCGCAAAATAATTGCCGACGCGATCGACCAGCCCGCCCTGAATGCCGGCAAGACGAAGCAGCATGTACGCCATGCCGCTTTCGACCACGTTGGCTGCGGTCAGCGGAATCATGACCGACAGCGTATCGCGATAAAGGATGTGGAGCGTGACACTGCCCGCAGCGCAGCCCGCAAGGATCGCAGCGATATCGCCGCGGTTGCGCGCGGCCAGAATCAAGACAGCAAGCACAATCGCGTTGCTGGGCCACAAGGCCTCGAGCCCGCTGCTCTGCATGGCAGCGAGATGGCTTCCCAAAGCCGCGCACAGGAAGAGAATCCCCGTCCCGATCCCCAAGACCGGACGGCGGATCCGCGACGCTATTTTTCCCACCCCAGGATAGCCTTTCGCTCGATGCGGCACACTGCGCCGGGGCTGGTAAAGATTCGCTTAAAATTTGCGCTGGGACAAAGTCTCAACCGCTGTTGCGCAGGCCGGTCGCGATAGCGTTGATCGAGAGTTGGATTCCCTCGCGCACGCGATCGTCCTGCTCGCCTCCGCGCCAGCGCTTGATCAGCTCGATCTGGAGCAGATTGAGCGGCTCGATATAGGGTAAACGGAGCCGCACCGAGGCTTCGAGCGAAGGCGTCTTTTCGAGCAGGCGTGACTGGCCAGTCACGTCCAACAGGCCATCGCTGGTCTGGGCCCAGCCGGCGCGGATCCGATCGAAGATCGCACGGCCGGCTGCCTGATTCTCGATCAGAGCGAGATAGCGCTCCGCCAGCCGCATGTCGGACTTGGCGAGCACCATCTCCAGATTGGCCAGCGTCGCCTGGAAGAAGGGCCAGCCCTCCGCCATATCCCGCAGCAGCCCCTTGTCAGCAAATTGCTTAAAGGCTTGGCCGACCCCGTACCAGCCGGGCAGCATCACGCGCGCCTGTGCCCAGGAAAAGACCCAGGGAATGGCGCGCAGATCCTCTATCTTGTCGCTCTTGGTGCGGCTGGCGGGACGCGAGCCGATCTTGAGCGTCGCGATTTCGGCGATCGGGGTGAATTGGCGGAAGAAAGTGCGGAAGCCCTGGGTGCCGTAGACCAGGTCGCGATAGGCTTTGAACGCGGTACCCGACAATTCGGACATCGCATCGGCGAAGCGCGCGCGATCCTTCTCCGGAATCTCGCTCTGCTCGAGGCTGGCGAGCAAGGTCGCCGCAGTCATCGCTTCCAGGTTGACCAGGGCGGCGTCGCGCGTGCCATATTTGGCCGCGATCACTTCGCCCTGTTCGGTGATGCGGATACGCCCCTCTACCGTGCCGGAGGGCTGCGCGCGGATCGCGGCGAAGGCCGATCCGCCACCACGCCCGACCGCGCCGCCGCGACCGTGGAAGAGCTGCATCGCGGCACCGGCCTTGTCGAAGACGGGCTTCAGCGCACGGCTCGCCTGATGGAGCGACCAAACCGATGTCAGATAGCCGCCATCCTTGTTCGAATCCGAATAGCCGACCATCACTTCCTGATAGCCGCGTTCGGTGGTCAGCGCGGCGATCTCGGGCAGCGCGAAATAGGCGGACATGACCTCGGGCCCGCGTTCCAGATCCTCGATCGTCTCGAACAGAGGCACGACCATGATGTCGCAGCGCGGCTCCGCGCCCGGGCGGTAGAGGCCCGCTTCCTTGAGCACGATCATCACTTCCAGCAAGTCGGAGACGGTCGCCGCCTTGGAGATGATGTAGGTGGTGATCGACTGGCAACCGTAGAGCCGGTGCGCCTCGGCGGCGGCGCGCACGATCGCGAGCTCCGATACGGTCTCCGCACTATATTCGGCATAATCGCTCGCGAGCGGCCGGACAGTGGCCAATTCGGACCGCAGCAAAGCCACGCGCTTATCCTCGTCTAGCGCCAGATAGTCGGCCTCGACGTCCGCGACCTTGAGCAGGTCCGCAACTACGCGCTCATGCACGTCGGCATTCTGGCGCAGGTCGAGCGTGGCGAGATGGAAGCCGAACGTCTCGACCGCGCGGATGAGACGTCCGAGCGCGCCGCCCGAGGACAAGGCCCCGCTGCCGGTCTTGGCAACCGCCTTGGCGAGGATACGCAGATCGGCGCGGAGCGCTTTCGCATCGGCATAAGGCTCGGCCTTGACCGCCGCCGGACGTGCGGGGGGGCGGCCTGCCACCTGCTCGTAGTTTGCCGCGACACGCGCGTAGATGCCCGTGATCGCACGGCGATAGGGCTCGTCCGACCGCGCTGGAGAATCGTCATGCGCCGCAGCCGCCAGCGCTTCCACTTCGGGCGAGGTCGGTGCCAATTCGGTCGAGATCGAAAGCTCGCCGCCGATCGCATGGAGCAGCGACAGATAATGGCCAAGTATAGTCTCGCCGTTGCGGCGAGTGGCGAGCGCGAGCGAGTCCGCGGTGACGTTGGGATTACCGTCGCGGTCTCCGCCTATCCACGAGCCAGCACGCAGGAAGCTCTTGGGCCGACGGCCGAGCACGCGTTCCCAGCGCGCGTAGAGCGCAGGCATCACCGGCAGGAAGATGTCGCGCAGATAGGAAAGCGCGGTCTCGACCTCGTCCGCGACATAAAGCCGCTCGCGCCGCAACGGACGCGTCTGCCAGAGAAGCGCGATCTGGCGGTAGATCGCCTGCTCGACCAGATCGCCGTCGGGCGTTTCCTCGGCACCCGTATCGCGCAAATGCATCAGATCCGCGATGCGGTTGCGGTGGTCGATCATCGACTTGCGACGAACTTCGGTCGGATGCGCGGTCAGCACCGGCACGATCAGGCCGTTGTCGAGCATGGACACGATCTGCTCTTCCTCGACGCCCTGCCCACGCAGCTTCTCGATCGCCGCAGCCAGGTCCGCGCCCGGCTCGGCCGCCACGCCCTGCCGGTCCTCGGCAAGGTTGGCGAGCATCGAGAAGAGCATGAACCCGCGCGTGAAGGCCAGCATCTCCCCGAGGTCGAGCGCGTCGAGGCCGGGATCGACATCGCCACCGAGGCCACGCGCACGATCGACCGAGGCCGATCGAATATATTCGATCCGCTTGAACAATTTGTCGCCGCCATAGGCCCGGATCACGTCGCCCAGAAGCTTGCCGAGAAAACGGACGTCGGGGTTTTGCGCGACGGGGGGGATGGCGTTCATGGCGACTCTCTGCTGCAGTGCAACCAAGCCCTACAAGCATCCTCCTTGCGCTGCACCCCCAAACGCAGCAAGGAAATGTCGTCGGAGCTCAATCACTGCTTAAAAAGCGTTGTTCGCTTTTTGGACGGCATGAATTGGGCTCCCCGAAAGCTAGGAATGATCATGGCAAAACCCGTTCTGTTCGTTCTGAACGGCTCGAACCTGGAATTGCTCGGTGAGCGCGAGCCGGAAATTTACGGCACGACCACGCTTGCCGATATCGAGGCGTTGTGCCGAGCCGAGGCGGATGCCGCCGGGCTGGAGCTGCGCTTCCACCAGACCAATGCCGAGCATGAGATGATCGGCTGGCTGCACGAGGCGCGCAAAATAGCCGCGGGGATCGTCATCAATCCGGCGGCTTTCTCTTATGCGGGCTATCCGATCCTGGACGCTCTCAAGATGTGCGACTGCCCGATCGTCGAAGTGCACATCTCGAACATCCACGGCCGCGACGAGGCCTGGCGCAAGGATTCGCTGATGACGGCGGCGGCCACAGGCATGATCACCGGTCTTGGCCCGCACGGCTATGCGCTGGCGGTGCGCCACATCGCGAAGCTGCTCGCGAAGTAAGCAAAAAAACGCCCCCCGGAAAGATCCGGGAGGCGCTCAGGGTGGTTCCCCAATTTGAAGGGTTGGGGAGGGTAAGGCTTAGAAATTGTAGCGGATGCCCCCGCGATAGAAGCGGCCCAGCAGATCGTAGAGCGCCGGGTTCGCATCGAGACCGGTGTTGGTCTGCGGCGACGGGGTCGGGTCGCGATTGAAGAGGTTGTCGATCTTGAAATAGGCAGTGAGCTTGCTCGTCAGCTTGTACGAGCCGCCGACGTCGAAGTAGAGCGCGCCCTTCATGTGGTTATAGTCGATGGTCGGGTAATTGTTGGCATCGGCTGCGCTGCGGATCGGGCATGTGCCCGCGCTGCAGACGATATATTGATTGCCGAACGTGCCGCTGCTGAACCAGCGCTGCTGGATCGAGAAGCTGGCCTTGTCGCCATCCCACGATTCGATCGCGAGCAACTTCCACTTGGGCGTGTTGCCGCTGTTCTGGCCCGCCGTATCGACGATCGCCGCACCGGCAATACCCGGATCGGTGATGTAGTGGCGGACGTTGGTTGCCAGGCCGCGCACGGTGAAGCGGCCCAGATTCTCGACACGGAACTGATAGCTGCCCTCAAAATCGAAGCCGCTGGTCTTGATCGACGCGAGGTTGAACACCTGCACGTTGACGAACGGCGTTCCGCTCGCCGGCGCGAAATTGAAGGTCGAGCAATATTGGGTCAGTCCGGTGAAGCAGAAATTGACCTGCTGCTGTGCCGAAAGGCTGGAAATGACCCCATTGATCTTGATGTGGTAATAGTCGGCCGACAGGCTCAGGCCGGGTAGCCAGCTCGGACGCGAATAGACGATACCGGCTTCGGTATTGCGCGCCACTTCGGGCTTCAGATTGGGGTTGCCGACCACATTCTGGATAACCAGCAGCGCGCTATTGGTGAACGGATTGGTGAAGTTCGGAAGGGTCGTGCTGACCGGCGCGGCGAACAATTCGGACAGGTTGGGAGCCCGCACGTCGCGTGAAGTCACCGCACGCAGGCGAACGCCATCGAGCGGCGTGTCCCAGGTGCCGCCGACCTTCCAGGTATAGACGGTTCCGGCAGTGCTGTAGTGCGTCCAGCGGCCCGCGGCGTTGAGGTTGGCCTTGCCCATCGTGTCCGAATTGAGGAGCGGCACGTTCACTTCAAGGAAGGCTTCCTTGACGTTAAATTGGCCGCCGCCGTTGTGATAGTTGCCGGCATACCAGTTGTTGATTGCCGACAGCGTCGGATCGGCTGGATAGGCCGCGCTGTTCGGGCTTTCCGCGCTCACGCCGTTGCCATAGGGATCGGCCACGACATGATACCATTCGCGGCGCCATTCGCCGCCGAATGCCACCGAAACCGGCCCAGCCCACAGCGAGAAAGGCTCGCCGTTGATGCTGATGCTGGCCGCATCCTGCTTCTGGCGCGAATGCTGGAACGGACCGTTCCCGGGCTCGATATAGGCTAGCGCGGCATCGCTCGGCGTCTCTCCACCGAAGATGTTGATCGGCTGGCATCCATTGGCGCGTGCGGTCGCGTCTGCGCAGACGATCTGGCCGTTGAGCAAGGTCGCGTTGACGGCCTGCTTATAGCGGTTGTTCAGTATGATGTCGCGGACATGCAGGTTCGTGATGTTCTCGCCATGCGTGTAGTAGGCATCGTAGCGCCAGTTGGTGCCACCCAGATTGAATTTGCCATCCGCGCCGACCACGCCACGATATTGGGTTCGCGTCGGATGGACGTTGATATTTGGCAACAGCGCATTGCTGGTACCATAAGTGAAGCTGGTGATGTTGTTCGCCGCACAGGCCGCCACCACCGACGCCGGCAGATAGGGGTTGGCGCACTGCATGGTGAGACCGGTCGTGGCCGCGCCCGGATTGGGCTGGTTCTCGGTGGCGACGCGCGCGACATTGAACGTGCCGTAGATCTCGTTGTCGGCATCGAGGTCGAAGCCGATGCGGGTATAGCCGTCGAGGCGATGAAGCCGCGACTGAAGCGAGGTGCCGACACCGACATTGCCCGACAGATCGCCGCCAACGCAGAAGGCGCCCGACGAATAGCAACCGGTGACGTCGCCCTTGGCATTCTTGGTCGGGACGCCGTTCGAGCCATACTGGAACTGGAAAGGATTGCCGTTCTTGTCGAAGGCGGTGCCCTGGAGCGGGCCCGCGCTGATCAGGCCGTATTTGGTATATTGATAGGCCTGCGCGTGCAGCTTGTAGAGATATTGCGGCGAGCCATTGTTAGCTTGCCCGGTGTTGACGAGAGTCGCGGTCGAATACCAATCGCGGCCGCCAGGCGCATCCTCGCCGAAACCGCCGGCGGGCACGCCCTGCTCGCGGTCATATTCGACGCTCGCCTCGAAATGGAGGCGATCGTCGAGGAACGCCTTGCCGAACGCAGCCTGAAACAAGCCCTGCTTATCATCGCCATAGGTGGTTACGCCGCCCGAGACGTTGGCCTTGAAGCCTTCGAACTTCTTGTTGGTAATGAAGTTGACCACGCCGCCCACGGCATCCGAACCGTAGGAGGCCGACGCGCCACCCGTCACCACGTCGACGCGCTCAATGAGCAGCTGCGGGAACAGGCTGATGTCTGGCACGCCAGTAACGTTGGCGGGTACCACCCGCTGGCCATCGAGCAACGTCAACGTACGGATCGTGCCGAGGCCACGCAGCGAGAACGAGCTGAGGCCCTGCTGGCCGCTCGATGTACTGAACGTGCCCGTGGTCGCACCAGTCGAGCCCTGCAAAGACGGGAGCTGCGTGATCGTCGTGAAGACGTTGGGCTCGGCATTGCGGGCGAGATCGGCCGCGCCGAAAACCTGGGTTGGCGTCGGTGCGCTGAAGCCCGACGACGTAATGCGCGAACCGGTGACGATCACTTCGCCAACGTCGGTATTCGCAGACGCGCTCGGCCCCGTCGTGACGGCCGGCGGTGTAGCGGCAACGGACTGTGCGAAAGCGGGTGCGCTCAGCGCGACCAAACCGATGGCACTTGCCGAGAGCAAGGCGCGCGCACGAACAGAAGACGAAATCCCCTTGGATTGATACCCCATGACACCGCACCTCTTTTTATTGTTTCTAAACCGTCGCTTCCCGTGCGGAGCGATCCGCGCGGAAACGTTTTCGGCAGGGTGTCGGATTAGGCGATGCTGTCCCCACGAACGACCGCGACGATGGTCGTAAAAGCCCCCGACGATGGTCGTAATAGCCAGCGCGCGCGCCGCGCCGGATATGACGAGACGCTTGCGGAACCGCCTTTACGGCCCGACAAGCGAGGCGTTCGGAGAAGAAGAAAATGGGGCGGAAAGACGAGATGGAACCCGCCCAGGCGATCATCATCATGGGTGTCAGCGGCAGCGGTAAATCGACGCTCGCCACCTTGCTCGGCAAACGGCTCGACTGCCCATTCTTCGAAGGCGATTCTTTCCATTCGGACGCCAATGTCGAAAAGATGCGCAACGGCATCGCGCTGACCGACGAAGACCGTTGGCCCTGGCTCGACCAGCTCGGCGGCGCGATCCGCAATGCGGTGCGGGCCGAAGGCGTCGCGGTGGCGGCCTGTTCCGCGCTCAAGCGTTCCTATCGCGACCGGCTGCGCGACGCGATCGGCGCACCGGTCAGTTTCGTCCTGCTCGAAGTCGGCCGCGAGGAATTGGTACGCCGGCTCAGCAACCGGCCGGGCCATTATATGCCGGTCAGCCTGATCGACAGCCAGCTCACCATCCTCGAACGGCCCGACGCCGACGAACGGGCGCTCGCGATCGATTCGACCGTGCCACCGTCGACCGAAGCCGACCGCGTGGTACGTTGGCTGGCCGGTGAAGGCATGACAGCGAAGCGGAGCGCCAAGGCCGGCTGACCGCCGGGGCTAGGGCATCAACCTTTTGCGGCCCTGAGTCAGGTGCCACCGCATCGCGAGCGCCGCGCCGTCCGCATCCTGCGCGCGAATCGCCTCAACAATCATATCATGCTCATGCATCATCGCCTGGATGATCTCGGGCGGACGCGAGCGCGAAATGTCGACGCCGGCGCGCAAGATATGCTCGACTTCATCATGCAGGAGTTCGAACGAGGCGACGAAGGCGGGGTTGGCGGTCGCCTCGGCGATCGCGCGGTGCAGCGCCCAATCCTCATTGTGCGCGGGCGCGGACGACATCAAAGCGTTGCGCAGGTCGCTCAGACATTGGTTGATGGCCGCCATATGCTCGGGCGAGCGACGCTGGGCAGCGAGCCGCGCGGCCTCGGCTTCGATCACGAAGCGGACTTCGTAGGTGCCAAGCGTGGCGTACAATTCCGCCATCGGCACATGCGCGCCCAGGCGTTCGGACGGACGGCTTTTCACATAGGAGCCCGCCCCGCGCCGCGCCGCGGTGATGCCGTCGGAAGCGAGCCGCACGAGGGCCTCTCGCACGATCGTGCGCGACATGCCGAATATCTCCGCCAGCCGCGCCTCGGACGGCAGCCGGTCGCCTACCTGGAGCCCGTCCCGATTGATGATCTCGACAATCCCGGCATAAGCGCGATCCGCCAGCCGGCCTTCCTGCGTCAGCATATTCATGGCCAATATCAGGCCCCCCATTCCCCGTCATCCGGCTTAGCCCAGACCGCATAAAGCGGCCAGCCCGGACTCATTATCTGGGTAGTTGTTGTACCAATTAGGGAAAAGCTGTCCAACAACTTTACCGCTACCATCGGATTTGAAACGTTTACCTCGCGTGAAATCATGCTCTTGACGGCGGTTGGTCCGACAATTAACCTCAACCTGTCCAACCGATTCCGGCGACTCCGACAGGAGGATAGCGGGAACGGAAGGGAGACCGGCGGAGAGCCCTGCAGCGACCCGTCCCGGCAAGGTGTGATCCACCTGGGAGAGGGAAGTTATGGGACTGATTTCGAGGATCGAACCGCCCATGTTCCGCAGCGCGGGCCAACCGGTCCCGGCCGCTTTCGCAGAGCTTACCCCCACCCAATTGAAGGTACTGCACGGCGTCCATTCGGGCCTGCTCAACAAGCAGATCGCTTATGATCTGGGCATCGCCGAGGCGACGGTGAAGGCGCATATGACCGCGCTGATGCGCAAGCTCAACGTGCGCAACCGCACCCAGGTCGCGATCGTCGCGCAGGCTGCCTTCTGGGCGCAGCAGGACGAAGCCGCCTAAGCGGTTCGACCGCGACGCGACGGGCGGCGCAAAAAACACCGGAAACGAACTTAATGATCGAGGCGCTGCGTCCTCCGCGGCCGATTGATGCAGCTATCTCCTTCACGCCGGTAGTACGCTATAAGCGTACATTTGTCAAGCGGGAGGCAGCCTCAATCAAGGCCAGCGCCTGCTAGATCTCCACCGCAAACAGCGCATGGTGCGCGAGGATGAACAGGGTTCGTCCGTTCGCGCCGCCGAAGATCAATTGCAGCGGCCGTTCGGGCACGTCGATCCGGCCCACCTCCGATCCGTCGGGCGCATAGACGAACACCTGCCCGTTCGCGACGTAGACCTGCCCATCTGGCCCGACCGCCACGCTCTCCCCACCGCGATTGGCGAAGGGCTTCAGGTCGGTGACGCTGCCGCCCGGACCGACCAGACCGCTATAGGTCTTGTCCTCGGACCCGTTGCTCAGGAACACGCGCTGCCCCGGTTTTGCCGTGACAAAGCCGTAGGTGTCGAGCGTGTCGGAGAAGCGCCAGCCAAGGAAGTTGGGCGGCCCCTGCTCGTGCGTCGGGAAAGCAGGCAGGACCAGGCTGCCGTCGGGCGAGACATATTCTTCGGCCTTGGGTACGCCCATGTCGCGCGCGAACATCTCGGCGAGCGTGGTGAAGCGATAGGTGTCGAGATTGAGCTGGTCGCGGAATTCGCCGTTGTTCCAGACATTGCCCGGCAGCGCGACCGTGGCGTCGCGGTGCTCCCTCGCGGGGGACGGTTTAATAACGTCGATCTTGCCGTTCGAACTGCCGGGTTTGAACGCGTAGACCGTCCCCTGTGCGCCATCGGATGACAGGACGAGCAGGTTGCCGGACTTGTCGAAGGCGAGGTTGACCGGATCGAGCGCGTCGTCGCGTTCGATCGTCAGGCCCTCGTCCCGCGACCAGCCGTAGATGGTCTGGAACTTGCGATCGACGAAGTAGAGCTTGCCCTTTGCGTCCACCGCCGCGCCCGCGATCGAATAGAAGCCCTCGTGCAGCGTGCGCACCGGACTTGCCTGCGCAGGGAGCGGCGACGCGCCCGGCACGTCCAGCACCGCGAATTCGCGCTCGCGCACCTGAAGGCCGCTGGTCACGTCGGTGATGGCGTTCTCATAGGGATATTTGCTGACGCGCAGATAGGTGCCGCAGCCGGTCTTGTCGCAGAAGGAGAAGCCGCTTTCGGCGTTCACATGAACGTTGCGAAAGCGGATGTCGGACGAGTCGATCAGCCGCACCGCCGTCGCCGCCGGCTTGATCGAGCGGGTGACGCGGTAGCCGTGATAATTGGCGAACAGGATGTTGTGCGAGTTGCGGACATCGAGGCTGATCGTGTCCTGGCTTTCGCCGCTTTCTTCCTCGGTCTGGGGTGCGAGGAATTCCCAGTTCTTCACGCCGTCGAGCACGATCTCCGAGCGGACATGATGCTCGTTGGAAAGCTCGTAGACATGGCCAGGCGTGTCGGTGTCGCTGACCTTGAAGCCCGCGGTGGCATAAGTGTCCGGCGACCAGATATCGGTGAAGGTGCCGCCGCCATTATCGGTTACCCAGATGCTGGGATATTGCGCGTCCCAGCGCCTGGCCGGATCGGGGTCGCCTGTGTGGTTGACGTTGTAGGGATCGAAGCGGGTGCCGTCGGCGAGGTTGGTGCCGTGGCCGTTCTGGATCTTCACGTCCTGGACGAGGGAGGCCTCGCCCGCCTTCCACAACAAGGCGGTGGCACGCGGATTGATGCCGTTGGTGTTGAGGCCGAGGCCGGAGACGATCGCATCGCCGCCCTTGGCGCTCTCGATCAGCGCCTTGGGGGTGCCGATGCCGGCATAAGCCGGCGTGCCATCGGGCAGGATGATCTGGGTCATGCTCGGGTGCAGGCCGATCAGGACGGTGTCGGGCCTCAGCTTCAGCGTGTCGGTGACGATGTAGCGGCCCGTGGGGAAGTAGACCACGCGGTTGCTGTCGATCGCATGCTGGATCGCGGCGGTATCGTCGGTTTTATTGTCTCCCTTCGCCCCGGCGGAGCGAACGTCGAACCATGCGCCGACCGGAGGCAGCAGGCGAACCGCGCGGTCACGGGGCGCAGGCAAGGCCTTGAGCGGCTTGGCCTGCATGTTGGTGGCATAGTGACCCGTCTGGCCGAGGCCGGGCACGACCATACCGTAGTTGAACGCGGTCACGCGATAAGCGGCGCCGGGGCCGGCCACGGCCTTCCCGCTGTCGCGGAACCGGGCGAAGACGGGTGTGCCCTTGGCCAGCGCATTGTCGAAGCCGATCTGGGTATAGGCATTATCTTCGTTGGAGATGATGACACCCGCCTTCGAGACGTTCTCGAAGCGCACATCCTTGCCCCACAGCCAGTCGCCATAGCCCTGATCGATATCGATCCCGACCGGGGTATTGCGGATGCTGGCGTTGACGAGGGTGAGTCCGGCCTCATGCTCGCGGATCGCGGCATCGCGCTGGCCGTCGAAGCTGGAATCGATCAACGTGAACTGCCAGGCGGGCGAAGGCTTCTCGGCGAGGATGCCATAGCGGCCGCCATGGAAGTGGAGATCCTCCGCCTCGTTCCCGACCTGGTAAAGGCCTGCCAGACCCGAGCCGATCTGGAAGTCCATGTGGCTGAGATAAGCATGCTGCGCGGTGTGGAAGCGGATCGCGGTCGCGGCCGGATTGCCCGCGCCGATCTCGAAATCAACGTTGGACATGGCCGAATAGAAAGTGCCCGAATTGGCGTCGGCGATCTTGTCGTTGGCGGGCACGCTGCCCTGCGGCGGGATCGGCACATGGAAAGGGCGGCCGCCGAAGAAGGGTTTCGCCGGGTTGAAGCCCGCGAAGACGACCATCGTGCCAAGGCCCTGGCCGAAGCCGGGCGTGTTAGGCCCAAGCACGATCACCGGGCGGGTCTTGCCGACGCCGAAGATGCGCACGCCGGGCCAGACGTTGATCGTGCGGCTGATGCGGTAGCGGCCGGCGGGCAGGAAGACGATGCCCTCGCCGGTCTTGCTGGAGGCGGCCTGGTCGATCGCCGCCTGAAGCGCAACGCTGTCGTCAGCGCGGCCGTCGCCGGCCGCGTACACAATGACGGCGCCGGGCTCCGCAGGGGCGGTCAGATAGGCGGATTGGGTGGCCGCGGAGGCGGCGAGCGGCAGGCCAAGCAGAGCGGTTGTGGCCATCAACCAATAGGCATTGCGCATGTTTCGTTCCTACGCCCGCGCTCGTCGCCCCGAAAGCCGCGACAAAGGTCGTATGGCTGTGCCCGGCCCGCGTGGCATACTCGTTCTTCTGAGGGTGAAACCCCAAAACCCAGAAACGAACTTGATGGGATCGGGCGACGATGAAGGGTTGGCTAGCAGCTGCGATACTGGTGCTGACGGCTCCGCTGGCACATGCGGCGGACCCAGAGGTCGTGCCGATCTGGGCCCATGGTGCTCCGGGAGAAGAGGCGCACGCGCATGACCCGGAAGTTGTTGAAAATACGTATGTTCGCAGCGTCCACAACCCGAACCTGACCGTGTTCCGCGCGGACCCGTCCCACGCCAATGGCGCGGCGGTGGTGATCGCGCCGGGGGGCGGCCACCGGATGCTGGTGTTCGTCAACGAAGGCGTGATGCCGGCCAAGACCTTGAATCGGTTCGGGATCACCGTGTTCGTGCTCAAGTACCGGCTCGCACGCGAAGCGGGTTCGACCTATTCGATCGAGCGCGATGCCGCCGCCGATGCGCGCCGTGCGATCCGCTGGGTGCGCGCGCATGCCGCGGACTATGGCGTCGATCCGCATCGGGTGGGGCTGATGGGCTTTTCGGCCGGCGGCGAGCTGGTGTCGATGGTCGCCGACAATCCCGAGCCGCAGCGGACGTGGACGCTCGACGCTGTCGATCGGGAAAGCGCGCGGCCCGACTTCCAGATCCTGGTCTATCCCGGCCCGCTCGGCATTCCGGGCCAGGCGGTCAAGGACGCCCCGCCCGCCTTCATCACCGCGGGCACGCTCGACCAATGTTGCGAGCCGCCGTCGATGGCTTTGTTCAACCAGCTGCGCGAGGCGAAGGTGCCGGCCGAACTGCATATCTTTGCCAGCACCGACCATGGCTTCAACGTGGCTATGCACAACGAACGGGTGTCGATCCAGCATTGGCCCGACCGGCTGTTCGACTGGCTGAGCGACGAGGGCTGGCTGCTGCCGCGGAAGAAGTAGTGCCGATTTACACCAAACCCCGTTCGCCCTGAGCTTGTCGAAGGGCTGTCTTTTCTTCTGAAGAGAGAAGGGCAGTGCTTCGACAAGCTCAGCACGAACGGGGGGTTATGCGGCTAAGATAGACTCAGCCGCCCTGCGTCCCTAGATCGCGGGCATGTCCTTTCGCTTCCACAAGATGCACGGGCTCGGCAACGACTTCGTGGTGATCGATGCGCGCGATCAGAGCGTCGCGATCGACGCCGATCGCGCGCGCGCGATCGCTGACCGGCGCGAAGGGATCGGGTGCGATCAACTGATCCTGATCGAGCCCTCCGACGTGGCCGATGCGCGGATGCGAATCTGGAATGCCGACGGGAGCGAGGTCGAGGCCTGCGGCAATGCGTCGCGCGCGGTCGCCCTGCTGCTCGGGCGGCAATCGACGCTCGAGACTTTGGGCGGGACGCTTCAGCTCGCGGTCGAAGGGACGCTCGCCACGGTCGATATGGGTTCGCCGCGTTTCGGCTGGGACCAGATTCCGCTCGGCTATGCGATGGACACCGGATCGATGCCGGTCGGCTGGGAGGATCTGTCTGATCCCGCTGCGGTCAATGTCGGCAATCCGCACGTCATCTTCTTCGTGCCGGATACGGATGGGGTCGAACTGGATCGGCTGGGACCGCAGATCGAGCATGATCCGCTCTTCCCGGACCGCGTGAACGTCAATGTCGCGACGATCGAGGATCAGGACCGCATCCGGCTGCGCGTATGGGAACGCGGCGCGGGGCTGACGCGGGCGTGCGGTACCGGCGCGTGCGCGACCGCGGTCGCAGCGATCAGGGCAGGCCGGGTGCAGAGTCCGGTCACGGTGGCCCTGCCCGGCGGCGAATTGCTGATCGACTGGGCGCCCGGCGGCAGCATCAGCATGTCGGGCCCGGCCGCACATGTCTTTACGGGCGAGGCCGACGGATTGTGAGCGGCGCGACGCTGATTTCGCACGGCTGCCGGCTCAACATCGCGGAGAGCGAGAAGATCGCGGCGATGCTCGGGGGCGAGGATGATCTGGTGGTGGTCAACAGCTGCGCGGTCACCGCCGAGGCGGTGAAGACCGCGCGCCAGGCGATCCGGCGCGCCAAGCGCGACCGGCCCGAAGCGCGGATCGTGGTGACGGGCTGCGCGGCGCAGACCGAGCCCGAGACATTCCGCGCGATGGTTGAAGTCGACGCGATCGTGCCGAATACCGCCAAGCTCGATTTCGCCCGCTATGCGCCGACACGCGCCCCGCGCAACGCACCGCGCCCGAGTCATGCCCGCACCTTCCTGCCCGTACAGAATGGCTGCGATCATCGCTGTACATTCTGCATCATCCCTTACGGGCGCGGTCCGAGCCGGTCGTTGCCGGCGGGCGGGGTGATCGAGGAGATCAAGGCTGCGGTCGATCAGGGCGCGAAGGAAGTCGTGCTGACCGGCGTCGATCTGACCGCCTATGGCGCGGACCTGCCTGGCCAGCCGTCGCTCGGCAGCCTGGTCGCGCGCATTCTGAAGCTCGTACCCGAACTGCCGCGCCTGCGTCTGTCCTCGCTCGATCCGTGCGAGGTGGACGACGTCTTGCTCGACCTGATCGCGCATGAGAGCCGGCTGATGCCGCATGTCCATCTTTCGCTTCAGGCTGGGGACGACATGATCCTCAAACGGATGAAGCGACGGCACAGCCGCGCGCAGGCGGTCGATCTGGTCGCCAAACTGAAGGCACTGCGCCCGGAAATCGCGATCGGCGCGGACCTGATCGCAGGCTTTCCGACCGAGGATGAGGAGAGGTTCGCCAACACGCTCGCGTTGGTCGACGATTGCGCCATCGCGCTGGCGCACATCTTCCCTTATTCGCCGCGCGCTGGCACGCCCGCGGCACGCATGCCGCAGGTAGCACGCCACATCATCAAGGATCGTGCAGCCCGGCTGCGCGATGCGGCGGCGCGGCGCAAAGCCGCGTGGCTGCAGGAACAGGTTGGAGAGGTGACGGACGTTTTGGTCGAACTGAATGGAACGAGCGGACATGCCGCCAATTTCGCGCGGGTGGCGTTTGCCGCCGCGCGACCCAACAGCATTCGGCGCATCCGCATCACCGCCGTCGACGGCGACAGCCTGATCGGGGTGGCGGCATGACCAGCTGGACCGAGCGCCTGTTCGGCGGGTTCCGCCGCACATCTGACAAGCTCAACGAGAATCTGTCGGGTCTGTTCGGCAAGGCAGCGCTCGACGACGATACGCTCGACCAGATCGAGGAGGCTTTGATCGCCTCCGACCTCGGCCCGACCACAGCCAGGCGCGTGCGCCAACGGCTGACCGGCGAGCGCTTCGCGACCGGCCTGACCGAAGCCAAACTGCGCGAGATCGTGGCGGAGGAGATCGGGCAGATATTGGCGCCGGTCGCCAAGCCGCTCGAGATCGACGCCTTTCCCCGCCCGCAGGTGATCCTGGTGATCGGGGTCAACGGATCGGGCAAGACCACCACCATCGCCAAGCTGGCGCATCTGTTCACCGAACAGGATTATTCGGTGATGCTGGTCGCGGGCGACACGTTCCGCGCCGCCGCGATCGGCCAGCTCAAGGTGTGGGCAGACCGGATCGGCGTACCCATCATC
>Ga0209455_1000750_pt1 | contig 18541 bp, 17 predicted proteins | sample AraplaCol_mCL_r2_FD_184275 | JGI IMG/M metagenome (GOLD analysis project Ga0209455, IMG submission 184275) | Arabidopsis root microbial communities from North Carolina, USA - plate scrape CL_Col_mCL_r2 (SPAdes) (version 2) | ecosystem: Host-associated > Plants > Roots > Endosphere | place: USA... | reverse complement strand
GCCACTCGCCGCCAGGCCGAAGCCCGCGCTGCCGTTCGACTTGCATGTGTAAAGCATGCCGCCAGCGTTCAATCTGAGCCAGGATCAAACTCTTCAGTTCAATCTCTGTTTTATCCCGTTTTACCGGGATGGTTCGCTCTACTCAAAATACTGACAGTATTTCTTGTTGAGCATTTAATGCTTTTTGTTGCAGCATCAAACGCCCACACTTATCGACTGTAAATTTTTAAAGACCTTTCACTACCGCTGCGAAGCGTTTTGTTCGTCAGCACAGAAGCGAGATTATGAAGCGTTTCGTTTATCTCGTCAACCCCTCGTTTTTCTGCTGCGTATTCGCTGCAAATCGCGAGGGACCGAACTATAGCAAAGACCGGGCATGGCTGGCAAGGGTAAAATGGCCCATTCTTCTTTTCACAAACCGTTCCATGATCTCCCCTGTACATAACGCAGCGCTCACCGCTCAGCTCGACAAAGCCATTAACAACAAGACCAAGCCGCTGGGCAGCCTGGGAACATTGGAAGCCCTGGCCAGGCAACTAGGCCTGATACAGAACACCCGCGATATCGCGATCACCAAGCCGGCCATTCTGGTTTTCGCCGCCGACCACGGCGTAGTGGCGGAAGGCGTTTCCGCTTATCCGCAGGACGTGACCTGGCAAATGGTGGAGAACTTCCTCGCCGGCGGCGCCGCCATCAATGTCTTCGCCCGCCAGAACGGCTGCGACCTGCGCGTGATCGACGCCGGCGTCAACCACGACTTCGGCCCGCGCGACGGACTGGTCGACCGCAAGCTGGCCCACGGCACCCGAAACTTCGCGCATGAACCAGCCATGAGCCGCGACCTGTGCGAAACCGCGCTCGCATCCGGCATGGCGCTGGCCGCGGAACTGGAAGGCAATGTCGTCGGCTTCGGTGAAATGGGCATCGGGAACACCACCGCCGCAGCGGCGCTGATGCACAAGCTGACCGGCATCCCGGTCGCGCAATGCGTCGGCGCCGGCACCGGGCTGTCGGCAGAAGGCATCCTGCACAAGCAGCGCGTGATTGAAGCGGCGGCCGCCAAACACGCACATACGACCGAGCCGCTGGACGTGCTGTCCACCTTCGGCGGATTGGAAATCGCCATGATGGCCGGCGCCATGCTGAAGGCGGCGGAACTGCGCAAGGTACTGCTGATCGATGGCTTCATCGTCACCAGCGCACTGCTGGTCGCCGCCCGCATGCAGCCGGCCATTCTGGATTACTGCGTGTTCGCGCACTGCTCCGATGAGAACGGCCACAAACAGATGCTGGACGCACTCGGCGCCAAGCCACTGCTGAATCTTGGCCTGCGCCTGGGTGAGGGCACGGGCAGCGCGCTGGCGCTGCCGCTACTGCATGCCGCTGCAAACTTCCTGAATCAGATGGCGACTTTCGAATCGGCGCAAGTCAGCGAGAAGTCCGAGTAAGCCGTGCACCAGGCCCGCCTGTTCTTCACCGCGCTGCAGTTCTTTACGCGCCTGCCCATCCCGCGCTGGGTGGGCTTCGATCCATCGTGGCTGAACCAGGCCTCGCGTTACTTCCCGCTGGTCGGTGTGGTGGTTGCGTTGATTACCGCTGTAGCGTATGCGCTGGCCTCATCAGTGCTGCCCGCAGCGGTGGCGGCTGTGCTCTCCACCGCTGTGGGCATCTACGTCACCGGAGCCTTCCATGAAGACGGCTTCGCCGACATGTGCGACGGCTTCGGCGGCGGCATGACAGCGGAGCGCGTACTGGAAATCATGAAGGATTCGCGCATAGGCGCGTACGGCGCCATCGGCATCGTCTGCATGCTGGGGCTGAAGCTGACCGCGCTGGCCGGACTGCGGCACTGGCCGGCCATCGGCGCGCTGCTGATCGCGCATCCACTCTCACGCCTGATGGCGACCTCACTGATCTGGCGCTTGGACTACGCCCGCGCCGAAGGCAAAGCCAAGCCGCTGGCGCAAAAGATGAGCGGCCAGGAATTTCTCATCGCCGCCGGCACTGCCTGCATTCCGGTGGCCGTCGTGCTGGTGCTGGGATGGCTGAAATGGCAGGCGCTGGTCGCAGGCCTGGTCGCGGCGACCACCGCCACCATCTGGCTGGCACGCAAATTCGTGCGACGCATAGGGGGCTATACAGGCGACTGCCTGGGCGCCGTGCAGCAGGTATGCGAAGTGATGTTCTATCTCGGCGCGCTGGCATGCAGTTAATATTGGTCCGCCACCCGCAGCCGCTGGTGGCGCAAGGCGTATGCTATGGCCGCACCGATCTCGCTGTCGCGCCCGAACAGATGGCGCGAACGCTCGACAGCTTGCAACTGCCAGCCGGTCTGCCCTGCTACTCCAGCCCTTTGCGCCGCTGCGCCGAACTGGCGCGCAGGCTGCACGCCTCGCCCATCTTCGACAGCCGCCTGGTCGAAATCGACTTCGGCGCCTGGGAGATGCAGCCATGGGACGCCATCCTCCGCGCAGACATCGATGCCTGGGTCGCCGACACCGTCAACTATCAACCCGGCGGCGGTGAAAGCGTGCTGCAGATGGCCACGCGCATCGCTGCCTTCTATGCCGACCTGCAGCGCCAGCAAATCGACAGCGCCGTCTTCATCTGCCACGCCGGCGCGATGCGGCTGTTGTCCGCCTGCCACGATGGACTCGCGCCCGCAGAGATGGCGCTGAAGGCCGCGCAGAATGCCCATCAAATCCCCTACGGCGGCGTGCTGATCCTCCCCGGCCGGTGACGGCGGCCCCACAAAGCCGTATAATCCCTGCGTTTTGGTGCTCGCGCATCTGTCCAGATGCGCAGTTAAACGGGAAACACGAAGCCGATCGACAAGGCCAACGTGTGCTGCCCCCGCAACGGTAAGCAAGCGTCGCAGAACAGCGCGACAAACCGGCTCTGATAACCACTGTGCTCCGGCATGGGAAGGTGAGACGGTTTAACTTGCCAGCCCGGATACCGGCCAGATCAGGTGGAAGTGAGCGAACGGGATGAGCGCTGCACGGACCAGGCCTCATCACGGCCTCGCTGCGCATATCCAGTTTTTTCGCTTCTGTTCACAATTGGCCTACGGGGACGTCGGCCGATTGCTATTAACAGAAAAAGATCATGACTCTTCGTATTTCCCGCCCAGCGGCGCTGACGTCGCTGGCCCTGGCTTTGGCCAGCGCCTACGCGCTCGCCGAACCTGCCGACACCATCGTCGTCACCGCCACCCGCACGCCGCAACCGCTGGCCAACGTCATCAGCGACACCGTGACCATCGGCCCTGAAGAAATCGCACTATCCGGCGCAGGCTCCATCATCGACCTGCTGCAACGCCAGCGCGGCATCGAGGTCGCACGCAACGGCGGCGCCGGCACCGCGTCCAGCGTCTACATCCGTGGCGCCAACGGCAATCAGAACATTGTGCTGGTTGACGGCGTGCGCATCGGCTCCACCACCACGGGCGCCGCCAACTGGAGCGCCATCCCGTTGACCGCCGTCGACCACATCGAAATCGTCTATGGCCCGCTCAGTTCCCTGTACGGCGCCGACGCCATCGGCGGCGTCATCCAGATCTTCACCAAGAAAGGCCAGGGCGCGCCGGCAGTAACGGGCTTCGCCGGCTACGGCAGCGACAAGACGCGCGAAGGCGACGCCACCTTGTCCGGCGCAACCGGCGGAGAGCACAGCTTCAGCTACGCCATCAGCGCCGGCAAGGAAAAATCGGACGGTTTCTCCGCCACCCGCCCCGGCTCGTCCAGCTACAACCCGGACCGCGATGGCTACGACAAGGAAAACGCCTCCGGCCAATTCAGCCTGCAACTGGCGCCGGGCTATGAAGCCGGCGCGCTGTTCCTGCATAGCCGCCTGGACTCGCAGTATGACGCCGGTCCAAGCTACGATGCGCGCAGCAAGGCGCTGCTGGAAAGCGCCGCCGTCTACGCCAAGGCGCAGCTCCTGCCGAACGTGAACTCGCTGCTGCAATACGCACAAAGCAAAGACAACGGCGAAAACTGGAGCAGCACAGCGTCCTACGGCTACTCGCGCATCGACAGCAAGCAGACCGACATCACCTTCCAGAACGACGTCGCCATCGGCCAGGACATGCTGCAACTGCTGTACGACCACCGCAAGGAAGAGGTCAACACCAATGGCGCCGATGCGCTCAACCGCGAGCGCAACACCAACGCCTTCGCCGCATCGTATGACGCCCGTCGCGGCGCAAACCTGCTGAACGCCGCTATCCGTCGCGACAATTCGGTGTACGGCTCGAAGAACACCGGCTCGGTGAGCTATGGCTATGACTTCAGCAAGCAATTGCGCGCCACCGCCAGCTACGGCACCAGCTTCCGCGCCCCGACCTACAACGAGTTGTACTACACGGGTTACGGCAATCCGGCCAACAAGCCGGAAGAAGGCAAGAACGCGGAAATCGGCCTGCACTGGGACGACGGCGTGAATGCACTGAGCGCCAACTACTACCACAACAGCCTGACCAATCTGTTGGTGAATACCTCGCCTTGCCCGTTTGGAGCAGCGGCCTATCCCTACGGCTGCGTCTACAACGTCAACAAGGCAACGCTGGAAGGCTTGACCATCGCTGGCGCGACCAAGCTGGCCGACATCAACCTGGCCGCCAACCTCGACCTGCAGGATCCGAAGGACGACACTGGCGGCAAGCGCCTGGCGCGCCGCGCCAAAAAGCACGGCAACCTGACCGCCGACTATGGCATCGGCAAGCTGAAGGCCGGCGTGGAGCTGGAACTGTCCGGCGACCGCTATGACGACGCAGCCAACAAGAACCGCCTGGGCGGTTATGGCCTGGTGAACCTGTACGCGACCTACGCCATCAGTAGCGATTGGTCGGCGCTGGTCCGCTGGAACAACATCGGCGACAAGCAGTACGACCTGGCGCGCTTCTACGCAACGCCCGGCTCCAAGGTGTTTGCCGGCATCCGTTACGGCTACAAATAAATCGTAATGGTGTAACCTGCCGGGGATACCCGCCGTCCCCGGCAGTTTTTTGAAAGCGGTACATGCATACTTTCTCAAGCAATCTGCGACAGCGCGCCACCGTCATCCTGACAGGCCTGGTGCTGTTCGCGTTTGCCAGCCTGATTTTTTCGGGCATGACCGGTTCCGTCCGCGTTCCGCTGTCGGACGTTCCCGCGGCGATCCGTGAACTACTGCAGGGCCAGCCATCCTCGATGGCCGCCACTTTGCTCGAACTGCGCATCGACCGCGCCGCCACCGCCTTCGTAACGGGCGCCGCGTTGTCGCTGGCGGGCGTGATGATGCAGGCACTGCTGCGCAACCCCTTGGCCGAACCCTATGTGCTCGGCATCTCGACCGGCGCCTCCGTGGGCGCGCTGGCCGCGCTGATGTTCATGTGCGCCGCCTGGGTGGTGGATGCCGCCGCATTCGGCGGCGCGGTCGCCATCTCCATGATGCTGTACATGCTGGCCCAGCGCGATCTGCGCGGCGGCACCGCGGCGGAAGGCGGCACGGCGCAGTTGCTGCTGACCGGCGCCATCCTTTCCTCCGTCTGTATCGCGCTGGTCACACTGATGCTGTCCATCGCGCCGGAAAGCCGGCTGCGTAGCATGGTGTTCTGGATGATAGGCGACTTGTCCGGGGCGCCGCTGCGCTGGATGCCATGGACGGTGCTGGCCCTCGCAATGATTTTTGCACTGCGCGGCGCGCGGTCGATGAACATCATGGCCCTGCATGCCGAAGCCGCAGCGACGCTGGGCGTTCGCGTCGGCCTGCTGCGCAAGGGCTTGTTCTTCATTTCCGGGCTGCTGACCGCCAGCGCAGTGACGACCGCCGGCAGCATCGGCTTTGTCGGCCTGATCGTGCCGCACGCCTGCCGCTTCGCTGTCGGCCCCGATCACCGCATCCTGGTTCCGGCAGCGACGCTGGCGGGCGGCACCTATCTCCTGCTGGCGGACACCCTGGCGCGCACCATCATCGCGCCGCAGCAGTTACCGGTTGGCGTGGTGACGGCGCTGATCGGCGCACCGGTCTTCCTGTATCAATTACACAGGCTGCGCAAATGATGATCAGCACGCACCAACTCTCCCTGAAAGCCGGCCAGCGCCGGTTGGTGGAAAACCTGGACTGGCAAGTGCGCGAAGGCGAATGCTGGAGCGTCATCGGCCGCAACGGCGCGGGCAAGAGCACGCTGCTGCGTACGCTGGCCGGATTGCGCGCACCGGACAGCGGCCACGTCGCCCTCGGCCAGCGCCCCCTGAACGACTGGCCGCTGGCCGAGCTGGCGCGCCAGCGCGCCTTCCTGGCGCAGAGCCGCAGCGACGCCTTTGCCTACAGCGTGATCGAAACTGTGCTGTCCGCACGCCATCCTTACCACGGCAACCGTTATTGGGAAGACAGCGATGATCATGCCGTGGCCCTGCAGTCGCTGGCCGACATGGAAGTGGCCGAACTGGCCGACCGCGATGTGCGCACTTTATCCGGCGGTGAGCGCCAGCGCGTCGCCATCGCCGCCATGCTGGCGCAGGACACGCCGCTGCTGCTGCTCGACGAGCCGGCCAACGCGCTGGACCTGGCGCACCAGGTCAGCGTCATGAGCCTGCTGGCGCGCCTGTGCCGCGAACGCGGCCGCACCGCCGTGATGGTCGGGCACGACCTGACGCTGGCGCACAGCGTATCCACCCACGCCCTGCTGCTGATGGGCGATGGCCGCTGGCTGGCCGGCGCCACGGCCGACGTCATGCAGGCCGATCTCCTGAGCGCATACCTCGGCCATCCCATCGAGATCATCCAGCATGGCGCACGCAGCATTTTCATTCCCGCACAGGAGCACACATGAGTAACGACGACATCAACGAACGCCACCGCCTGCGCATGGAGCGCAAAAAAGCCGTCATCGACGCCAAGATCGCCGCCGCCGACAAGGAGATCGGCATCATCGTGGTCAACTCCGGCAACGGCAAGGGCAAAAGCTCCAGCGCCTTCGGCATGGCGATCCGCGCGATGGGCAATGGCATGAAGGTCGGCGTGGTGCAGTTCATCAAAGGCGCGCTGCAGACCGGCGATGAAAAATTCCTGCGCCGCTTCCCCGACGAGATCAGCTTCCACTCCATGGGCGAAGGCTATACCTGGGAGACCCAAGACCGCGAGCGCGACATCCTCAAGGCCAAGGAAGCCTGGGAGCAGGCGAAAGTCTTCCTGGCCGATCCCACCTACGGGCTGGTGATCTTCGATGAACTGAACATCGCACTCAAATACCATTACCTGGACGTGGAAACCGTCATCAGCGACCTGCTGGCGCGGCCAGCGATGCAGCACGTCGTCATCACTGGACGCGGCGCACTGCCCGAACTGATCGAGATCGCCGACACCGTCACCGAAATGAACGTGGTGAAGCACGCCTTCAAGGCCGGCATCACCGCGCAAAAGGGCATTGAATGGTAAAAGCGGCCCTGCTCGCGGCCGTGTCATCGGGACAGGGCAAAACCACCGTCACCGCCGCGCTGGCGCGCAAACTGGTGCGGCTGGGCCAGCGCGTGCGGGTCTTCAAATGCGGGCCGGACTTCATCGATCCCATGCTGCTGGAACGTGCCAGCGGCGCGCCGGTGCACTCGCTCGACCTGTGGATGGTCGGGGAAGAACTGTGCCGTCGCCAGTTGGCGCAAGCCGCCGCCGAGGCAGACGTCATCCTGATCGAAGGCGTCATGGGCCTGTATGACGGCACGCCCTCCGCCGCCGACCTGTCGCGGACTTTCGGCGTGCCGGTGATGGCGGTGATCGACGCATCGGCGATGGCGCAGACCGCTGGCGCCCTGGTGCACGGCTTGCGCGACTACGGGCCAGTGGAGATGGCCGGTGTGGTGGCCAATCGCGTCGCCAGCGCAGGTCATGCGCAGATGGTGGCCGCCTCGCTGCGTGACATCCCGCTGTTTGCCACTTTGCCGCGCCAGCCGCGCTCCCTGCCCGAACGCCACCTCGGGCTGGTACTGCCGGGAGAGGTCAGCGATATCGACGTCCTGCTCGACCAGTTGGCAGATCAACTTGTCTTCGACGAGGAGGCATGGAAAAGGCTGCCGCCGGTATCGATAGAAACGCGGCCGGCATCAGTTGCGCAGGCGCCGCTGCTGGCCGGTAGAACCATCGCCATCGCGCGCGATGCGGCCTTCATGTTCCTGTATCCTGCCAACCTCGACACGCTGCGCGCGCTGGGCGCGAAGCTGGCGTTCTTCTCGCCGCTGGCCGATGAGCCGCTGCCGGCGGAAGCCGACGCGGTCTACCTGCCGGGTGGCTACCCGGAACTGCATGCGGAACGGTTGTCGCAAGCGGGCCACTGGCGCGCATCCATACGCGCCGCCCATGCCGCCGGCCTGCCCATCGTGGCCGAGTGCGGCGGCATGATGGCGCTGGCCGATACGCTGGCCGACCAATCCGGCGCCGTGTGGCCCATGGCAGGCCTGCTGCCGGGCGCCGTCGCCATGCAGCCGCGCCTGGGCGGCTTGGGATCGCAAGCGCTGCCGACGCAGCAGGGTCCCCTGCGCGGCCACACTTTCCACTACTCGACGCTGGACACCGCCGTCGCGCCAGTCGCCTACACCACCAAGCATCCCTCCGCTATGCAAGGTGAAGCCTGGTATCGAATCGGATCGTTATCGGCTTCGTATTTTCATGCATACTTTCCATCCAACCCGGCGGCAGTTGCCGCCTTGTTTGTTAGGAGTGAACCATGACACGCACACTGGTACTTGGCGGCGCCCGTTCGGGAAAAAGCGCCTACGCCGAACGTCTTGCCGTCGAATCGGGAAAAGAGGTTGTCTACATTGCCACCGCCACGCCTGGCGATGCCGAGATGGCCGCCCGTATCGCCCATCACCGCGCCGGGCGGGCGCCGGAATGGACTACCGTGGAAGAGCCTCTCGCGCTGGGCAACCAGTTGCTGCGCTGGTCGTCGCCGGAGCGCCTGATCCTGGTGGACTGCCTGACGCTCTGGCTGAGCAACCTGCTGTTCAGCGGCGGCAAGGAATACCCGGACGTCGGCGAAATCACGCTGCCCGCACTCTTCCACGAACAACAAGACATGCTGGCCAGCGCGCTGACCAAGTGCGCCAGCGATATCGTGCTGGTGTCGAACGAGGTCGGCCTGGGCGTCATGCCCATGGGCGCCGTGTCGCGCTGTTTCATGGATGAGCAGGGACGGCTGAACCAATCGGTCGCCGCCATTTGCGATCGCGCGGTGTTCGTCGCCGCCGGCCTGCCGCTGGTCCTCAAAGGATCTCCGTGCTGATTGGACTGGGCCTTGCCGCCATCGCTGCATTGATGCTGGCCGGGGTCGTGCTGGACCTGCTGCTGGGTGAGCTGCGCCGCTGGCATCCGCTGGTTGGCTTCGGCAACCTGGCAATGGCGCTGGAGAAGCGGCTCAATCTCGGCCAGCGGCGCTTCTGGCGCGGCATGCTGGCCTGGATGCTGGCCGTGCTGCCGTTGACTGCTTTGTCGGCGCTGACGATCCTGGTCCTTCCAGCGCCAGCCCGGTTGGCGGCCCATGCCATGATGTTGTATTTCTGCCTTGGCCTGCGCAGCCTGCGCGACCACAACCTGCCCATCGCCTCGGCGCTGGCACGACACGACCTGCCCGGCGCACGCCTGCTGACCGCCCGCATCGTCAGCCGCGACACCACCAGCGCCAGTGAAATCGAACTGACCAAGGCCAGCGCCGAATCGCTGCTTGAAAACGGCAATGACGCGGTATTCGGCACGCTGTTTTGGTTCATTGTCGCCGGCGGCCCCGGCGCCGTGCTGTTCCGCATGGCGAACACGCTGGATGCGATGTGGGGCTATCGTAATCCACGCTATCTTCAATTCGGCTGCACCGCCGCGCGCATCGACGATACACTGAACTACATCCCGGCCCGCCTTACTGCGCTGTCGTACGTGCTGCTGGCATCGGGACTGCGGGCCAAGCGCCGCGCCTGGCAATGCTGGCATGCCCAAGCCCCCGCATGGAGCAGCCCGAACGCCGGGCCGACCATGGCAAGCGGCGCGGGAGCGCTCGGCATACAGCTAGGCGGCGCCGCCATCTACGACGGCGAAGTGGAGCACAGGCCGCCGCTCGGCGCGGGCGATCCGGCGACCGGCGCGGATATTTATCGCGCCTGGCGGCTGGTCGCGCGCACCACCGTGCTGTGGCTGGTCTCAGCATGCGCCGTCGCCCTGCTGGCGGAGTATCTTCATGCTTGAACACGGCGGCAATCTGCGCGAGGCCATGCAGCGCTTCGGAGGCGACGATTGGCTTGATCTGTCCACCGGCATCAATCCGCACTGGTATCCAGCGCCTGCATTGCGGGACGATGCCTGGCATCGGTTGCCGGAGGCCGATCCGGCTTTGGCAGCCGCCGCGCAGGCCTATTACGGCGCACCACGCATGCTGCCGGTCGCCGGGACGCAGGCAGCGATTCAGGCGCTGCCGCGCATGCGGAAGCCGTCGCGCGTCGCTGTCTCCGCGCCCTCCTATGCCGAACACGCCCACCATTGGAACGGACATGGCCACACGCTGACACTGGCGCCATACGACCAACTGGGGGCCGCCGTAACAAATCACGACGTGGTGGTGGTCGTTAATCCCAACAACCCAACCGGTGCGCACGTACCGGCGGCGCAATTGCTGCAATGGGCGAACCGGCTGGCGGCACGCGGCGGTTGGCTGGTGGTGGACGAGGCTTTCGGCGACACTGCGCCAGAAAAATCCGTCGCCGCGCACACCGGCCGTCCCGGCCTGATCGTGCTGCGCTCCATCGGCAAATTCTTTGGCCTGGCGGGCATACGGCTCGGCTTCGTCGCCGCGCAACCCGAACTGCTGCGCGAACTGTCCGACCTGCTTGGACCTTGGACCATCAGCGGTCCGGCACAGCAGATAGCACTGGCGGCGCTGCGCGATCACGCATGGCAGGCAGCGGCACGCGAGCGGCTGCACGCCAGCGGCGAACGCCTGCGCGCCATGCTCGCCGCGCACGACATCGCCTCCTCCGGCACGCCGCTGTTCCAGTGGTGGCCCGAACCGCAGGCGGAAAGACTGTGGCAGCACATGGCGGAGCGTGGGATCTGGGTACGCCTGTTCCAGCAAGCTGGACGCGGCATCCGCCTCGGCCTGCCGCCCGACGAAACGGGCTGGCAGCGCCTGCAAACAGCACTCACTGAATGGAGCAACCGATGAAGAAGTTCACCCTGGCGGCGCTGCTGCTGGTCGCAGCCTTGACGGCCACGGCCAGCGCAGCGCCGATCACCGTGCGCGACGATGACGGCAATACCGTCACGCTGCAAAAACCTGCCCAGCGCGTCATCGCCATGGCGCCGCATGTAACGGAACTGCTGTTCGCGGCAGGCGGCGGCGACAAGATCGTCGGCGCGGTCACCTACAGCGACTATCCCGAAGCGGCAAAAAAAATCCCGCGTGTCGGCGATAACCGGCAGGTCGACATGGAGCGCGTCGTCGCCATGAAGCCGGATCTGATCGTCATCTGGCTGCACGGTTCATCCGAACGCCAGATCGACGGCTTGCGCCAACTGGGCATTCCGCTGTTCCACAGCGAGCCGGCCAAGCTCGATGGCATCGCCGACAACCTGGTCCGCCTCGGCCAGTTGATGGGCACCGAAAAAGTCGCCAACGCCGCAGCGGCCGACATACGCCAGCAGTTCGCCGCCATGGCTGCGCAGTACGCGAGCCGCCCGCCAGTACGCCTGTTCTACCAGGTGTGGGACAAGCCGCTGTACACCTTGAGCGGCAAATCCATCGTCAGCGATTCGATACGCCTGTGCGGCGGCGTCAATATCTTCGCCGACCTGAGCGTGGCGGCGCCGGTGGTCAGCATCGAAGCCGTGCTGCAGGCGAATCCGGAAGCGATTTTCGGCACCAGCGAAAAAGATTACGGCAGCGTCGACATCTGGAAGCCCTACACCAACCTGACGGCTGTAAAAAACAACAACCTCTTCCGCCTGCAGGGCGACCTGCTGAATCGCGCGGGGCCGCGCATGGTGGCCGGCACCAGAGCCCTGTGCGAGAAAATCGAAGAAGCCCGCCAACATCGCCGAAACTGATATGACATTTCCCTATTCAACCCTGATGGTACAGGGCACCACATCGGATGCAGGCAAGAGCACCGTGGTCGCAGCGCTGTGCCGCCTGCTCAAGCGCCAGGGCGTGCGCGTGGTCCCGTTCAAGCCGCAGAACATGGCGCTGAACAGCGCCGTTACCGAAGACGGCGGCGAGATCGGCCGCGCCCAGGCGCTGCAGGCGATCGCCGCCGGCCTGGCGCCGCACACCGACATGAACCCGATCCTGCTCAAGCCTTCGAGCGATGTCGGCGCGCAGGTCATCATCCATGGCAAAGTCCAGGCCGAGATGAATGCGCGCGACTACCATCAATACAAAACGGTCGCCATGCAAGCCGTGCTGGACTCGCACCGGCGCCTGCTGGCGCAGTACGATACGGTGGTCGTCGAAGGCGCCGGCAGTCCTGCCGAAATCAACCTGCGCGAGCGCGACATCGCCAACATGGGCTTCGCCGAAAAGGTCGACTGCCCGGTGGTACTGGTGGCTGACATCGACCGCGGCGGCGTGTTCGCTCACATCGTCGGCACGCTGTCCTGCTTGTCCGAGAGCGAGCGTGCGCGCGTGATCGGCTTCGTCATCAACCGCTTCCGCGGCGACATCAAGCTGCTGGAACCCGGGCTGGAATGGCTGGAACAGCAGACCGGCAAGCCGGTTCTGGCGGTGCTGCCTTACCTGCATGGACTGTTCCTCGACGCCGAGGATGCAGTGCAGCCGGTGCAGGCGGCGCGCGGCGCCTTCCGCGTCGTTGTTCCCAGCCTGCCGCGCATGAGCAACCACACAGACTTCGATGCGCTGCGCGCGCATCCCGACGTCGATCTGCATTTCGTTCACGAAGGCCAGCCGATACCGCCCGCCGACCTGATCATCCTCCCGGGCAGCAAGAACACCCGCGCCGATCTCGCATGGCTTGAAGCCCAAGGCTGGCCCGAAAAGATACGGCGTCACCTGCGCTATGGCGGCAAGATCATCGGTATCTGCGGCGGCTTCCAGATGCTCGGGCGCAGCGTCACCGACCCCTTGGGCATGGAGGGAAAGGCCGGCGCCTCTTCCGCGCTCGGGCTGCTGGATATGGTGACTGAAATGCGCCCGGAAAAACGCCTGGCCCAGGTGCAGGGCGTGTGCGCCTTCGATGAGAGTCGCGGCGCAGTCAGCGGCTACGAAATTCATATGGGCGCTTCCATCGGCAGCGCATTCGATCATCCAGCCTTCCTCATCGATGGCCGCCCTGAAGGCGCCTGCTCCGCCGACAACCAGGTACTCGGCACGTATTTGCACGGTTTGTTCGATACTCCGCAAGCGCTTTCCGCCCTGCTGCGCTGGGCCGGCCTGCAGTCGGAACATACGGTAGATACGTCTGCGCTGCGCGAGGCCAGCCTGGATCGCATCGCCGATGCCACCCAACCACTACTCGACGCATTGGTCGCGCTGACAGCATGAACCCGCACGCATTTACCGAGGCGGAAATCGCCGGCGTCTACCGCGCCATCCGTGAGCGCCGCGACGTGCGCCATTTCAAACCGGGGTCGCTGGAACCGGGACAACTGGAACGCTTCCTCGCTGCCGCCCATCATGGCCCCAGTGTCGGATTGATGCAGCCGTGGCGCTTCGTGCGCATCACCGATCCTGCGCTGCGCGCGCGCATCCACGGCCACGTCAACGAAGAGCGCATCCGGACCGCCGAAGCGCTGGGCCGTCGCGCCGAAGAATTCATGCGCCTGAAAGTGGAAGGCATACTGGCCTGCGCCGAAGTGCTGGTGGTCGGCCTGATCGACAAGCGCGAACAATACATTTTCGGCCGCCGCACCATGCCCGAAATGGACCTGGCCTCGGCCGCCTGCGCGCTGCAGAATTTCTGGCTGGCCGCGCGTGCCGAGGGCATAGGCGCCGGATGGGTGTCGATGTTCGATCCGCAATCGCTGCGCGACATCGTCGGCATGCCGGAGGGTAGCCAGCCCATCGCTGTGCTGTGCGTGGGCCAGGTGGAGGAGTTCTACACCGCGCCCATGCTGGAACTGGAAAAGTGGGACCAGCGCCGCCCGCTGAGCGAGATCCTGTTCGAAAATCGCTGGGACAGTCCGGCGTCTTAGGCCACACACTCCTCGATCTTGCGATTGCCCGGACCGGGCAGCGTGCGCAGGCTGCGCTCCGTGGCCGCGGCATATTCGTGCTTGTACACGGTATCGACAAAGCGCCAGTCGCAACGCACCTGTTCATGCGTGGCAGTGACGATCATGTAACCGCGCTTGCTGGTCTGGGCATAATACAGCGGCTCGATCAGGTCGACCATCATCGTCGCCACGTCTTCCGGGTCACGGTCCGGATACGCGCCCTCCATGCCGGGCGATGATACCGATGCGGTGGCAAACTCCACGCCGACCTGGCGTCCCTGCGCATCGCGCAGGTCGCTGGCCCAGGCGTTGTGCGTGTCACCGGCCAGCACCACCATGTTCTTGCGGTGCCTTTGCATGATCTGGAACACCAGTTCGCGCTCGTTCTGATAACCGTCCCAGGAATCCAGGTAGCACGGCAGCGTCGTGCCGGACAGCCAACGCTTCTCCTTCTCGTTCAAGCAGGCCGGATCGGCTGCGGCGCGCTTCTTCAGCGCGGCATAGTTGGTGCAGTTGCATTCGCCCATGACTACGGCGGTTGGATACTCCATGCGCGCCATCAGCACCTGCTGGCCCAGCATCTGCCAGCGCGCGTTCGAATTCTTCACCTGATTTTCCAGCCACGCCATTTGTTCGCGCCCCATCATCTGGCGGTTGGGCGAATACAGGTCCTGCTTGTACTTCTCCGCGTCGAAACGGCGGTGCTCGTCGTAGTAGGACGACAGCATCAACTGTTGGTCGCGACCGATCAGGCGTGTGTCCAGCATGTGCAGCGAGACGATGCCGCCAAAGTCGAAAGAACGGTAAATCTTGTCGGGCGCGGAAGGATCGGGCAGGCGAATCGGCATCCACTCGTGATAGGCCGTCATGGCGGCCAGCTTGCGCATCTCGAACGGACCGTATTTGCTCACCTTGTGATCGACCGAACCGTCACGCCAGGTATCGTCGGCGAATTCGTGATCGTCCCATACGGTGATGAAGGGCATGGCCGCATGTACAGCCTGCTGGTCCGGGTCGCTGCGGTACTGGGCATAACGCCGGCGGTAGTCGTCCAGCCGCAGCAGCAGTTCGAGCGGTTCGGAGACGCGCCCCAGTTCCTCCGCATGGGCGCAGGCGTAGCCGGTGCTTTCGTATTCGTAGATGTAATCGCCGATGTGCAGGCCGACGTCGATATCGTCCTGCTTCGCCGCGTCGGCGTAGACGTTGAAGTACCCGGCCGGATAATTCGAGCAGGAGAATACCGCCATCCTGACCTGGTGCACATCTGCACGCGGCAGTGTCTTGGTGCGGCCGATAGCAGATTTTTCGCCGTCGATGGCGAACTGGTAGTAGTAGACATGGCCGGGCAAGAGGCCGACCGCGTCTACCTTTACGGTGTAGTCGCTCTGCGCTGAAGCCACCGTCGCGCCGTGCGCCACCACAAGCTGCATCGCGGGATCTGTCGCCATCTGCCAGCGCACCGGGATTTCGGCCTGCTCGCCGGACCGTGCTGGCGTCACGCGGGTCCACAGGATCACGCGGTCGCTCAGAGGATCGCCGCTGGCCACGCCATGCAGGAAGCCTGCCTCCTGGCTGTCGCTGCCGATGCCGGCGGCGGTGCTGGTGCAGCCGCTAAGGCCCACAGCGCCGGCGCCGAGCAGCGCAGTCGATGCGGCCATCTGGCGGATAAAAGTGCGACGCCCCGGTGGAAGCTGCGGTTTAATATCCATGTCAACTCTCGTCGGCCATTGCGATGTGCGCAAATTACGCCTCATAGATGACCGCCTTATGACCGCTGCGTATCTTTTGTGTGACAATCACCGTTATGAACTCAAACGCCGCAAAGAGCTACCTGCCTTGGGTGGTCGCCACCACGCTGTTCATGGAGCAGTTGGATTCCACGATTGTCAACACCGCGATTCCGTCCATGGCGGCGAGCTTGCACGTCACGCCACTGAGCCTGAAGGCGGTGGTCACCAGCTACATCCTGAGTCTGGCGGTGTGCATTCCAATCAGCGGCTGGATGGCCGACCGCTTCGGCACGCGCAGGGTGTTCATGACGGCGATCGCGGTATTCACGGTGTCCTCGGTGCTGTGCGGTCTGTCCATGAATTCGCCCATGCTGGTGGCTGCACGGCTGCTGCAAGGGATGGGCGCGGCGATGATGATGCCGGTCGGGCGCCTGACCATCGTCCGCACCTTCCCCAAGAATGAGTTACTGGCAGCGATGAACTTCGTGATCATTCCCGCACTGATCGGCCCTTTGCTCGGGCCGACGGTCGGCGGCTTGATCGTGCATTGGCTGTCGTGGCGCGAGATCTTCTTCATCAACGTGCCGGTGGGGCTGGTGGCGATCTTCCTCGCGCATAACTACATGCCGGACTACCAGGGCGAGAACCCGCGTCCGCTGGACATCATCGGACTGGTGTTGTTCGGCAGCGGCATCGCGCTGCTGTCATGGCTGCTGGAGATCTTCGGTGAGCACAAGCTCGATGTGACGTCCACCACGGTGCTGTTCCTGCTGTCCTGCTCACTGCTGGCAGCCTATGCCTGGCATGCCAGGGATGCGCAATTCCCCTTGCTGCGCCTGGCCTTGTTCAAAGTGCGGACCTTCCGTGTATCCGTAAGCGGCGGCTTCATCACGCGCATCGGCGTGGGCGGCCTGCCATTTCTGCTGCCGCTGCTGTATCAGCTTGGCCTGGGCTTGCCGGCCTGGGAATCGGGCCTGCTGATGATGCCGTCCGCGGCAGCGGCCATGGGCATGAAATTCATCTCCGCGCGCGTGCTGGGCAGGTTCGGTTATCGCCAGGTGCTGATCGTGAACACGCTGCTGATCGGCGTCACCATCAGCCTGTACACCTTTGTGCAGCAAGGGACGCCGTTGTATGTGATCGTGATGATCAGCCTGTGCCAGGGCTTCTTCAATTCGCTGCAATTCTCCAGCATGAACAGCATCGCTTATGCGGACGTGGAAGGCCCGGATTCCAGCATGGCCAGCACCATCGCCAGCTCCATGCAGCAGTTGTCGATGAGCTTTGGCCTGGCAGCGGGTTCGCTGATCACCGGCTGGTTCCTCGGCGACCTGCCCCAGTCGGACCGCGTGGCGCTGACGTCGGCGCTGCATCATGCCTTTGTCACGCTGGCCGTGCTGACTGTGTTGTCGTCCTCCGTGTTCTGGACCTTGCGGCGGGAAGATGGTGAGTCGATCAGCAAAGGCAGCGCTAGCGACGACGAACAATCAGGCGATTGATGTAAGGGTCCAGCGACAGGCTGCCTTCATAACGCTCCGGCTGGTAGCGGTAGGCATAGCTGGGCAGCAGTGAGTACTGAATCTGCAGCATCAGGCGCGGCTTCAGCGTCGGCGCCGCTCCCTTGTGGATGCCGGCCGTGTCAACCGCAAAGCAGAAGCCGCGCGTGCCGGTCGCCTTCAGCAGCATCTCCTCGCCGTAAGCGGCAACGATCTCCGCATCCGAGTAGAAGCGCAGCCGTACCGGCGCCCGCGTGTGCTGGCTGCCGTAGAGGTAGACGTGAGGACCGGCACCGTCATCCACGTCGGTCAGGTAGACCAGCACTTTCAAATAACGCCAATCCTCCGAGTCGCGGTGAAAGGCTTGCAGCGGACTGTCATTGCCCGCGACCGGGAAGGACCAGCGCAGGCCTAGTGCGGAGATGGTCGGCTTGCAGCCCATGTGGCGCGCGGCCAAGCCTAGCAGGGCCGGGCTGTTGGCCAATGCCAGGATGTGTGGGCACGCCAGCACGTCGCGCAACTGGTAGTCCGCCACCCGTACATCGCCCTCGCGCTGCGCCAGCGTGAAGCGGGCGCGCATGCGGTCGCGATCGGTCAACAGCTTGTCATCGAGATAGGCGCGGATTTCGACGCACTGGTCTTCGTCGAGGAGGTTGCCCAGCGGGGCGTAACCGCTGCGGCGCAAATCCTGCAGGGCGGCATCTTCCTGTGGCATGGCGGTGTGCAGCTCCACTCCCGATCCGTGTCGCAGGCGCAGCGCGCCGCGAAGCAGGCAGATCATGGCGCGACGCAAGGGCAACGGCGTCATCAGGCGCTGCCCGTAGTACAGCAGGCTGTGCAGCGGCGCGAAGCGTCGGCCGGGTGTGAGTTGTGCATATTCCATCGCGGATCCCTCCAGGTTGACCTGTCGAAGGTAACAACCCGGAGGTGTCGCGCCTTGAGATGGATTAAATCGATCTGAGCCACAAAGCAAAAAGCCCGCCGGTCAAGGACCGGGCGGGCTTTTCTAATAACTAGCTTGACGATAACCTACTTTCACACTGGTTGCAGCACTATCATCGGCGCAAAGTCGTTTCACGGTCCTGTTCGGGATGGGAAGGGGTGGGACCGACTTGCTATGGTCATCAA
>Ga0209455_1000749_pt1 | contig 18574 bp, 15 predicted proteins | sample AraplaCol_mCL_r2_FD_184275 | JGI IMG/M metagenome (GOLD analysis project Ga0209455, IMG submission 184275) | Arabidopsis root microbial communities from North Carolina, USA - plate scrape CL_Col_mCL_r2 (SPAdes) (version 2) | ecosystem: Host-associated > Plants > Roots > Endosphere | place: USA... | reverse complement strand
TCACGTCGGGATGGTAGGCGAGCGCGGTCTTCATCGCGACATGCGCCGCGCGCGGCGTCGCCACCTGCAGCGTGAAGAAATTGCCCCAGCCGAACTCGGTGCCGTGCCCGCCCGGCACGCCCAGCCGTACCGCCAGTTCCAGATGCGGCGCCGTGACCGCGCCGTCGCCGGTCATCTCGCGGATCGGCGCGATCATCTCGCCCGACACCGAATAATCGTTCACCGTGGTCACGCCCTCGGCGAGATAGCCGGCATAGGATTTCCCGAGATCGTCGGGCGCGCCGAAGGCGGGCGAGCGCAGATGTGTGTGGAGGTCGTGCAGGCCGGGGATCAGGGTTAGCCCTGCCGCATCCACAATCCGCGCATTGGCCGGGACGGGGAGGTTGGCCCCGACCGCAGCAATCCGGTCGCCCTTGATCAGCACATCCTCGACCACAGCCGGCGCGCCCGTGCCGTCGAACACACGCGCGCCGCGGATCAGGGTTGTTGAATCGTCCCTGGGGACAGGGGCCGCGCCGGAAAGCGCGAGAGCGGCAAGTAGGGCAGCGACGCCCCTCATTGCACCTTCTTATTGGCCAACATGTCGTGGAAGAAATCGTCCGCCGCGCGATACGCGGTCAGCCAGTCGCCATAGCGCAGGAAGCCGTGTCGCTCGTTGGGGAAGACCAGATCGTGATAGGGGACGCGCCGCGCGGTCAGCTCGCGCGCAAGCAGTACCGACTGGCCGAAATCGACATTCTTGTCGTCGTCGCCGTGGATCAGCAAAACCGGCGAACGCCATCTGTCGATCGACCCCATCGGCGACGAAGTCCATTGCAGTTCGTGTCCGGCATTCTGCGCATCGGGCGAGAGATTGTTCTCGATCCCGCGCACCATCGCATGCACGCCGTGGAAATCGACGCCCGCCGCGAACAGATCGCTGTTCCGCGCCAGCGCGAGCGCGGTCAGATAGCCGCCCCAGCTTCCGCCCCAGATGCCGATCCGCGTGGGATCGACATCGGCCTGCGCCGCCAACCAGCGCCCGCCCGCATAGACATCGCGATATTCTGTGGCGCCGTCGCGCGCGATGCCGGGCGGGTCGCGGAACGCGCCGCCATAGCCCGTGCCGCTGCGGTAATTGACCGACAGCACGTCATAGCCCTCGGCTGCGAAATGCTGGTTCAGGATATAGGCGTTCGAATAATAGCCCGATGGATGGAAGCCGAGCAGCATCTGCCGCCGCGGGCCGCCATGGACAAATATAAGGGCAGGGTGCTTGCCCGGCCCCTTGGCGCGGAAAAGCTGGCCGTGGACGGTCACCCCATCTTCGGCCTTGAAGGTCACCGGCTCGGGCGCGACGTAGCCGCTCGCCATGGGAGCAGGGCCAAGCGCGGTCAGCGTCCTGCCGACCAGCGCCGGATAAGCGGGGTGGCTTACGTCGGTCGCGGTGACGGCGAGCGTATCGGCGGCGAATACCGGATAGGATTCGATGCCGGTACCTTTGGTCAGTTGGATCGGCGTGCCGCCACGCACCCCGACCTTCCACAGATGATGGCGATCGGTCTCGTCCGCCATATCGGTCGCATAGATCAGGCTCTTGCGGTCGGGGCTCAGCGTATAGGTATCGAGCTCCATCGCACCCGGCGTCAGGTCGTGTGGCAGGCCCGCCCAGGTGTCGATCGCATAAGCGTGGAGGAAGCCCGTCTTCTCCCAGGTGAAGATCAGCCGATCATCGGACGCCCAATGCAGATTACCGCCACGCGTCCCGGCATAACGTCCGCCCTGGCCTTGCGGCGCCGACCACAAGGTGCGCACCGCCCCGGTTGCGACATCGGCCACCCGCAGCGACCAATAAGGCCCGCTATTGGGTGCTGCGCCCGTCGGCGGTTCGATGAAGAAGATGTACGCGACCTGTTTGCCGTCGGGCGAGAAGCTCGGTTCGATCGCATAGCCCAGTTCGGGGCTGAAATAGCGGACCTCAGCATCGCCCAATCGGTACGTGCCGACGAATGCATGGCTGCTGCGGTCGTCGTCGAACAACAGGGTCGTGCCGTCGGGCGACCATTGCAGATTGCCGACCTCGCCCGCCACCTTGGCGATCCGATGCGCCTCGCCGCCGCGCTGCCACAAATAGATCGATCCGCGATAGGTGAAGGCCAATTTGCTGCCGTCGGGCGAGAAGGTCGGCGAATGGCCCTCGCCGATCAGGGTCGGCGCGCTGCCGTCGAGTGCAGTCACGAACAATTGCTGTTTGGGCCAGCTCGCGAAGCTCGCCGGATTAGGAATATCCTCCATGTCCGGGAATTCGGCGTCGCCGCCCCGGACATAGGCCAGCGCCGATCCGTCGCGCGTGAACGCCAGATCATAGACCTCAAGTCCATCGTCTTCGGTAAAAGCGGTCAGTTTGCGCGCCGCTGCACCTTTGTCCGCGATCCAGATATTGCGAACGCCCGCTTCATTCTCGACCCAGGCGAAGCGCGGCGCGTCCCTTGCGCCGATCAGTCCGCCCGCGACGGGCAGCGAAAGCGTCTTTGCGATATCCTCGGCGGGTACGGGCGACCCCGCAAAAAGCGCCGCGCCAAGAGCGAATATCCACGCCGATCGTTTCGTCATCGCGCGCTCTTGTGAAACCGCTTACGTTTCCGCGCAAGCCATTGCTTGCGCTCGCCGATATCCGGCCTAGGGTCGCGCGTATGACCCGGGGGATCGCGCTCTTCGCCGCCGCCTTGCTCGCCTGCGCAGGCGTGCAGGCCGAACCACTCCAGCAACGCGTCGAGGCTGTGCTTCAGGCCGCCGGCCCCGGCCCGCGCTACGGCCTCGTCGTCGCCGACGGAACCGGCAAGGAGATCGTCGCGATCAACCCCGACGCCCGCTTCATCCCCGGCTCCAACACCAAGATGTTCACCACCGCCGCCGCCTTCGCGACATTGGACGGGCTCGATCAGCCCGATGCGACCGGGGGCGCCGCAGTCCGCCTCGAAACCTATCGCAAGGGCGCACCCGACGTCGTGCTCGAGGGCCATGGCGACGCGCGCCTGTCGAGCGCGCCGGATTGCACTAGTGATTGCCTCGCCACGCTCGCAGACGCGGTCGCGGCAAAGACGAAGCGCGTCCATGACGTGATCGGCGACGACACATTCTATCCGTTCGAAAGCTGGCCGCAGGGCATGAGCTGGAACAACATCCCGACGCGATCGGGCACCAATATTTCTGCGCTTACCCTGGACGACAATGAGGTGCCGCTGACTGTCACGCCCGGTGCGGTTGGCAAGATGCCGACGCTCGATCTCCCGCCTTATTACACCGTCGACAATCGCGCGCTAACCGTCGCCGGCGACAAGGTCGAGCTCGGCTATGATCGCGCCCCCAACGGCTATCAGGTGCGCCTGCTCGGTACGATCGGCGTGTCGGCCAAGGCCGAACTGTTCCGCATGGGCGTGGACGATCCCGCGCGCTACGCCGCCTGGCGGCTGAAGGCCTTGCTCGAAGCGCGCGGCGTTAAAGTGACGGGTACTATCGATGTGCGCCACCGCCTGCCCGAATGGTCTGACGATGGCGCACACCGCAACGGTGCCCCGCCGATGCGAAGCCCGCAGCAGCCCGTGTTGGCCCAGCTCACGCCACCGTCGCTCTATGAGGACATGGTCCACACCAACAAGGTGAGCCAGAACCTCCATGCCGAACTGTTCCTGCGCCGCGTTTCCTACAAAGCGGGTAGCGGATCGGTCGCCGACGGCTTGGCGGTGGTCCACGCGATGCTCGACAAGGCGGGCGTCCCGCGCGCCGATTACAATTTCGCCGATGGTTCGGGCATGTCGAGCTATGACCGTATCGCCCCGCGCGGCACGGTGATCTTCCTGCGCTGGGTCGCTGCCCAGCCCTGGGGCGCGCAGTGGCGCGCGACCCTGCCCGTCGGCGGCGAGCCCAGCACGCTCGGCCACCGCTTCCGCGGTACCCCGCTGGAAGGCAAGCTGTTCGCCAAGACAGGCACGCTCAACCAGAGCAACGCCATCTCGGGCTACATGATCGCCAAGAGCGGAAAAACGCTCACCTTCTCTGCGCTCGCCAACGACGTGCCCGACGAAGTCCACGCCACCCGCGCGATCGACGAAGCGCTGAACCTGATCGCGGCGGAGAATTAGGGCAGGGCGCTAAAGCGTCATCATGCCGTGAAAGATCATCACCGCCAACGCCAGCCAGGAAACGCCGTAGAGCGGACCACGCAGTCGCACGATATTGACCGTCGCCTGCACCAGCGAATGCAGCCCGCGCGCGGCGAAGAAAGTCCACGCGCTGATCGCCTGGATCGGGTCGGCGACTCCCGCGACGACAACCGCGAGCGCGATCGCGTAGAACAAGGTCGGCGCTTCCATCAGATTGTTGTAATTGTCCGCGATCTGCGTGGTGGAGCGCGGCAGGACCGCAGGCAGCTCCGACGTCCGCGCGGCGGCCTGCATGCCCATGCCCAGAGTACGCATCGCCCCCATCCGAGCCGCCGACATCCAGAGCATCATGACGAAGGTGAGCAAGCCCATCGCGAAGATGGCCTGCAGAACCGATCGCGCAGACGGATCCATCGCGATCGTCGAGGGAGTTGTCATGCCGGCATTCCATCCTTCGATGTGCGGATGGATCGGCCATCACTGTGGCTTGAGTGAGCAGTACGTGGTGATCGGTTCAAACTTACCCAGCGTGAAATCCGCGCGCAGGGAATGGCATCCGCTAGATCGTGGCGATCACCGCATCGCCCGTGGCCTGGCGCAGCTCCAGGATCCCCGTCTCGCGATGTCGGGTCGGGTGGACGCGGTTGGTGAGCAACGCCCACGCCAGGCCCCGCTCGAAATCGACCCACAGCCCGGTGCCGGTGAAGCCGGTATGACCGATGGTCTCGGCGGAGCAGGCGTCGCCACCGTGCCAGCCGTCGAACTTATTCTCCCAGCCGCAGGTGCGATGGTCGCGCTGCGGCGTGCGGATCTCGTGAAGCAGGAACGGGGAGGCGCTGCCGTCGATCAGCCCCTGTGCGAAGTCCAGCACGCCGTCGAGCGTCCCGAACAGCCCGGCATGGCCCGTCGCCCCGCCCATTGCGAAGCAATTCTCATCATGCACCTCGCCCTTCACCACGCGGCCGCGCCAGCTGCATGACTCGGTCGCGACCGCGGGGCCGGGCGGCGGGCCGTAGCTTAGCCCTTCGCCCAGCGGCCAGTCGCGCAGAGACCTGCCGGTCAGCCGCTCGATCGCGATCCCAAGCAGGATGAAGTTGATGTCCGAATAAACGTGCGGGCCGTGCGCCCATTCGCGCTGGAGCACGAACGCGCGCAACCGATCGGGATCGCCGTCATAGGTGTAGATCGGCTCGACCGCGGGCAGGAAGGTGCGGTGCGCCAGGCAATCGCGAAAGGTCAGCTTGCGTTCGGCGGCATTGGCGACGTCGTACTGGCGGAGGTCAAGGATCGCGTCGGTCAGCGGCCGGTCGAGGTCGATCCGGCCCCGCTCGGCGAGCGTCAGGATCATCGTCGTGGTCGCGATCACCTTGCTCAGAGAGGCAAGGTCGAACCAATGGTCCGCTGTCAGCACCTCCGGCTTGGGCACGATCGCAGCCATGCCCGCATGCCGCATTTCGCGCCGTCCGTCCGCGTATACGATCCCGAGCGCGGCGCCCGGGATACGTCCTTCCGCGATCGCGGCGGCGGCAGGGGCAAAGGCCCGGTCGATCATGCGTCGTCGGGCCGAGGTTTGGCATTGGCCATCAGGGGCAGCAGCAGAATTGCCGCCGCGCTCATCGTGCCCGCCATCAGGAAGAAGCCGTCATAGCCGATCTGCTTCTGCATCGCTCCGCTCGCGCCCGCGACCAGCCGCGGGATCAGGAAGGCAAAGCCCGACAGGAAGGCATATTGCGCGACCGGATATTTCTGGTTCACCAGCATCGACAGATAGACCACGAACACCGTGCCCTGCAGCCCGTGCGCGAACTGGTCCACGCCTGCCGACAGATAGATCGCGAAATTGCTGGGCTGTGCCCACCACAGCCAGGCGAAGATCGCATTGCCGATCGCGGACCCGAACGCACCCACCACCAGCGCCAGCGGCATGCGCCACTTTGCCGCCATCCAGCCGCCGATCGCGACGCCCGCCATGCTGCAAAGTAAGGCCACCGGCCCGTCCGCGACCGCGATCTGGTTGAGGCTATAGCCGCGCGCATTCCACATCGGATGCGACAGGGTCAGCGCCATCACGTCGCCCATGCGATAGATCGAGACGAAAGCCAGCACCGCGAGCACGGTATAATCGTAGCGCCAGAACAGATCGACATAGGGCCCGATCGCAGTCGATCGTCGCGCCGGTGCGTCCCGCCCCATGCGCCTGATCCGGGGCAGCGCCAGCGCCAGGGCTACGAATGGCAGCAAGGCGATCGCGAGCACATAAGGAGTGACGTTGGTCTTGCTGCTGACCCCCGCTTGTGCGGTGAGGTCGAGTAACAGCCAGCCAACCCCGGCGGTCAAGAGTAGTGAGCAGAACAGGATTACTGCGCTCGCGGCCAGCCCGGTCATCAACGCGACCGCGCGACCGCCGCCATGGCCTGGCTCGGGCCGCATCGCGCACAGCACGGGCAGCGGGGCGAACGCGATCGCCGCGATCGCCAGATAGGCCCAGGTCCAGTCGAGCTGCCCCGCGACGAAGGCCGCACCGCTGCCGGCGGTCACCATCGCACTGCGATAGCCCCACAGATTGGCGGTCACCATCGGCCCTTGCTCGGCCTGCGTCGGCGCCAGCTCGATCCGCCAGCCATCCGCCGCTACTTCGAGAGTGGTCGTCCAGAACGCCAACAGGACCGCGAACAAGGCGGTCATCGGCAGGCTTCGGTCGTCGGTAAACGCCATCGCCAGCATCGAAAGGAAGATGCCGATCTGCGACAGCATGATCCAGCCGCGCCGATTGCCCCAGAATCGGCTGAACCCAGGAATCTCGAACCGGTCGACCAATGGCGCCCACAGGAATTTGAACACGGGCAGCAATGCCACCCAGGCGAAGAAGCCGATCAGGACAATGTCCACCTTGTGCTGCGCCAGCCGCAGGAACAGCACCGTGTTGAACATGTAGAAGGGCAGGCCCGCCGACGAGCCCAGCAAAAGGTAGAGCGCGAGCCGGCTGAGCGGCGGGCGGGGTGCCCGTGGCGCGTCAGCCAAGGGGCTTTACCGTCATAAGGGGCTGATCTGCCAACATTCCACGCGCACGCTCGCTTGCGGGGCGCGATCCGTCAACCAGAAGTGTTGCGTCGCTGCAACGTTGTTAATCATGCGATGGAACCGGCTTCATAATCCGCTGGCGCCGTCGGAATCGCGTGTTAGCCTTTCTTTCAATGAGATGAACGATCGACGATATTTTCCATCCATGTGGACAGAAGGGGGCACCGACATGACCACATCCAAGCTTTCTCTGATTTCGAGCACGGCGCTGTTCGCACTGGCCGTTGCAATGCCGTTCACGGCTTTGGCGCAAACCGGTTCCGACCAGACCACGCAGGAGGCCGCGACCCCCACGGGTGCCGCGACTCCGATCGCCGATTCCAGCAATCGGTCCGGTAAGGATGCCGAGGCTGGCGAGGTGATCGTCACCGGTTCGCGCATCCGCCAGAATCCGAACAACAGCGCTTCGCCGCTGCAGATCGTGACGACCCAGGAAATGGAGCGCAACGCGATCGCCAGCCCCGAACAGCTGCTTTCCTTCCTGACCGACAATGGCAATTCGTCGGACAATCTCGCGTCCAACTCCGACGTCGTGACCGCCGAGCGGCGCGGCAATAACGGCGCATCCTACGCCAATTTGCGCGGTCAGGGCTCGGCCGCCACGCTTGTCCTCCTGAACGGCCGCCGCGTCGCCGCGCAGGGCACGACCGGCGCAGCAGTCGACGTCAACCAGATCCCGTTCATGGCATTGGACCATGTCGAGGTGCTCAAGAACGGCGCCTCCGCCGTCTACGGTACCGACGCGGTGGGCGGCGTGATCAACTTCATCACCAAGAAGAATTATCAGGGCTTCGGCGCCTCTGGCGCGTCCGACATCACCCAATATGGCGATGCGCCGATCTACCGCCTGTCCGCGATCGCGGGCTATGGCGATCTCGACCAACAGCATTTCAATATCATGGGCACGGTCGGCTACAGCTGGGTCTACCCGTTGCAGGCCAAGGACCGTAGCTGGATCAACACCTTCCAGCACGACAAGGGCCTGGGCGTCGATACGCGCGGCACCCCGTTTGCGACGATCGTCAATCTTGCCGGCACCGCCTTCCCGTCCACGAGCGCCTTCCCCTTCCTGCCCGGCAGCACAACCCAGCGCGCGACCGGCGGCATCAACCTGCTGCGCCTGCCCGGCCAGGCCGGCTGCTCGGCCGGCACCGACATGGATATTTATGATCAGGACGTGTGGGGTGCGCCCGGCAACGCGCTCGCCTGCTCGTTCGACACCGGCAAGAACGTCTATCTGCAGCAGCAGATCAACACGCTGACTTATTATGGCCGCGCCACTGCGCGTTTCGGCGCGCATGAGTTCGGCCTTGAGGTGACGGGTTCGGACGCCAAGTCGAACAAGAAGTTTTCGCAGGTCCAGATCACGCCGAACACGACCACGCAGAATTACCAGTACAAGCTGGTTCCGGGCGTGAACGACGCGGCTTACGCTCAGGTCTACAACACGCTTATCGGTGCCTTCCCCACGCTGGCGGCGACCGTCCCCTATGGCACCGGCTTTGCCTACCGCTGGCGCTGCATGGAATGCGGCGAGCGTGAGATCGACACGACGACCAAGACCTTCCGTGCCGAACTGTCCGCGACCGGTCCGATCTTCGCCGACTGGAATTATGATGCGGGCGTGTCCTATGCCGACAGTAAGTCGGATTCGACGCTCGGCAGCGGCTACTATTATCAGGATGCACTGGTCGCCGCGCTCAACAGCGGCAAGGTCGATCCCTTCCTCTTCCCGGGACAGTCGCAGAGCCAGGCCGGCCTGGATGCGATCCAGGCTGCCTCGGCTGAAGGACTCACCCTTTATGGCGGCAAATATTCGGTCAAGCAGGCCGATGCGTCGGCCAGCGGCTCGCTGTTCGAGCTGCCGGGCGGCACGGTCAAGATGGCGGCCGGCGTCGACTATCGCCGCGAACAGTACAAGTTCGACGGCGACCCGCGCGCCGTCACGGCTCAGCGCACCGTCATCGCCGCGCCGTACGATAACGGCAACGCGCTCGCTGGTGTCCACCGCGACATCAAGGCGGTTTATGCCGAGTTGCTGATCCCGATCCTCAAGAGCCTGGAGCTCGATGCCAAGGGCCGTATCGACCATTATACTGGCTTCGGCACGACCAAGAATCCGGACATCAGCCTGAAATTCCGGCCGTGGCAGCCGATCATGTTCCGGGCGTCCTACAACACCGCCTTCCGCGTGCCGTCGTTCAACCAGATCTTCAATCCGGACTTCGATTCGGTCTACACCGGCTCGGATTTCGCCGATCCGAAGAACTGCCCGGGCGGCAAGGTCAACGCGACGGCGGGCTGCCCCTCGCTCAACAATAACGTCAATATCCGCAGCGGTGGCCATCTCGACCTCGGGCCGGAAACCGCCAAGGAATATGGCGCAGGCGTCGTGATCGAGCCGTCGAGCCACTTCAGCGCGACGATCGACTGGTGGCGGATCGACCGCAAGAACACGATCCAGGTGCTGCCGCTCCAATATCTTTTCCAGAATTATCAGGTCTTCCAGGATCGCTTCCTTCGTGACGCGTCCGGAACCCTGATCACGGTCGACGACAGCTATGCCAATTCGGGTTCGACCCACACCGACGCGATCGACATCACGGTGCGCGGCAGCTGGCCGGCGTTCGGCGGCACGCTCGGCGCGGGCATCGACGGCACCTATCTGCTCAAGAAGAACGAGAAGGTGAACGCCGCCGCCGCGACGATCGAGGAACTGGGTGTTTACTCGCTCGCCAACGACCTTGGCCTGCGCTGGAAGCACAATCTCTTCGTCAGTTATGCCGCCAACACCTGGAGCGTTTCGCTGACGCAGATCTTCCGCGACGGCTACAAGAACCAGGTCCTGCCAGGCGTCCTGGCTGGGACGTTCGATCCCTGCTGCGACGTCAGCCGGGTCAAGGACTACATCGTCTACAATCTGTCGGTCAGCTATACCGGCTTCGAGCACCTCCGCCTGACTGCGGGCGTGAAGAACCTGCTCAACACCAAGCCCCCATTCGCGATCTCGTATGACTCGAACAACGGCACGGGCAGCAATTGGGAGCCGCGTGTCGCCGATCCGCGCATGCGCAGCTTCAATATCATGGCCGAAGTGAAGTTCTAAGCCTCTTGGCGGGGCCGTGGCTTCGGCCGCGGCCCCGTCGTTTTCGGCCATGCTATCCCTTCTTCTCCTCGCCGCCGCCACCCAGCCCGCCGCCAGCGCGCGTGTGGCGTTCGATCGGCATGGCGAGATTTCGGTCCAGACTTCCGGCTTTGCCGACGTGGGCGCGGGCCGAAAAGTCACCGCCGACGATCCGGTCCGGATCGCCTCCATCTCCAAGCTGGTCACCGCGATCGGTGTGATGCGGCTGGTCGAGCAGCATAAGCTCAACCTCGACGCCGACGTCTCCGATCTGCTCGGCTACCGCTTACGCAACCCCGCTTTTCCCGACGCGCCGATCACGCTGCGCCTGTTGCTGTCCCACCGGTCGAGCCTGACAGACGGGGTCGACTATGTCCTGCCGCTCGATGCTGACATCCGAACCGTGCTGCAGGACCCCAAGGTCTGGGACGCCCAACACGCTCCAGGCACCTTCTTCCGCTACACCAACCTCAATTTCCCGGTCGTGGCGACGATCATGGAACGCGCGACGGGCCAGCGCTTCGATCGGCTGATGCACGATCTCGTGCTCGCGCCGCTGAAGCTCGACGCCTGCTACAATTTCACCACCTGCTCCGACGCAGCGGTCGCACGGATCGTGGTCCAGTATCGCAAGGGCGTCGTCACACGCGACGACAATCATGGGAATCGCCCCGCTTGTCCGGTCACGCCCGCCAGGGACGGCAGCTGCAACCTCGACGCTTACAAACCCGGCACCAACGGCGCGATCTTCTCGCCGCAGGGCGGGCTCTACATTTCGGCACGCGATCTGGCGAAAGTCGGGCGTATGCTTCTCAATCAGGGCAAGGTGGACGGCAAGCCCTTCCTTACGCCCGCGTCCACCATCACGCTGCGCACCCCGCTCTGGGTGTTCAACGGCAGCAATGGCGACACCGGCGAAGATCCCGCCGATCATCCCATGGCGGGCTTCATCTGTAGCTACGGCATCGCCACCATGCTCCTCGCGACGCCGGCCGAGGGCTGTCACGACGATCCGTTCGGCGACGGCCACCGCCGCTTCGGTCATGCCGGCAATGCTTATGGTTTGCGCTCAGGCCTGTGGGTCGATCCCAAAGCAAGGAAGGGTGTCGCTTATTTCGGTACCGACGTTTCGCTGGAGGAAATGCCCAAGCGGTCCGCCTACACCCGGACGGAAGAGCTTCTGGCAAACCCGTCACCCTGAACTTGTTTCAGGGTCCATTTCGCGGCTGGGCTACGGCCTTCTCGATAGATGCTGAAACAAGTTCGGCATGACGACTGTTAGCCGTGCGCGTGGCGCAATAAATCGGCGCGATAAAGCCGCCCCAACGGAATCTCCGTCCCGCTCGTCAGCAACAAGGAATAGCCGCCCGCAGTCTTGCGCCTGATCTTCGCGATCAGGTCGAGCCGCACCACAAACGAGCGGTGCACGCGCATGAAGCGGTTGGGATCGAGCCGCGCCGCGATCGATCCGATCGAGGCGCGGTGGAGGAAGCTCTGGTCGCCCACAAACAGCCGCACATATTCGCCCTCGGCCTGCACCATTTCGACCGTGTCGAGGTCAACGCGCACGCGTTCGGCGCGGCGATGGACCCAGATTTCGTTGGCGGGCGCGCCCCCGTTGCCGCCCTCGGCCCGCAGCGCGTTGAGCTGGCTCGCCAGCTCGGCCAGGCGCCGCCGTGCGTCGCGCTGGTCGAGCACGTCGCGCAGTCGCGCCGCCGCCGTCTCCAGTCGCGCATGCCGCACCGGCTTGATCAGGAAGTCGATCGCGCCCGTGTCGAACGCATGGGCGGCGAATTGCGGATAAGCAGTCACGAACACGATCAAGGGCGGCGTTGCCTTGGCATCTGCGGCCAGCGCCTCGACCACGTCGAACCCGTCCAGGGCCGGCATTTCGATGTCGAGGAACAAGGCGTCGGGCGTGTGCTCGTCGATCAGAGTCAGTGCATCGCGGCCATTCTGCGCGGTGCCCACGGTCTCGACATCGTCGATCTTGGCAAGCATGCGGACCAGCCGCTCGACCGCCAAAATCTCGTCGTCGCAGACCACCACCCTCATACACGGGCCTCGCTGACGATCGCGGGCAGCGACAGCCGCACGTAGAAACCGTTCTCGTCCGACTGGGTGGTGAAGCGGCTCTCGCCCGGATAACGCATGCTCAACCGCTCATCGACGTTGGAGAGGCCGATCCCCGGCGGTCCGCGCCGCCGCCCGTCCATGTCGCCGAAACTGTTGCGGATAGTGAGCTCCAGCGTGTCGTCGTCGCGCCGCGCGGCGATGCTGAGTGTCACCGGCTTGGTGCTCTTGCGCACGGCATGCTTTATCACATTCTCGACCAGGGGCTGCGTGATCAGGCTCGGCACGAGCAGGTCGCGCAGGTCTTGCGGCACATCGACATCGACCCGCAGCCGGTCGGGGAAACGCGCGGTCTCGATACTGAGATAGAGTTCCTGCAGTTCCAGTTCGCGCGCGAGCGTGATGTCGTCCTCGGGGTTGAGTTCGAGCGTGGTGTGAAGGAAGTCGGACAGATTCTCGACCATAGTCTCGGCCTCGTCGGTTTCCTTGCGGCCAACCAGCGAGGCGATCGAATTCAGCGTATTGAACATGAAATGCGGATTGAGCTGGTAGCGCAAAGCCTTGATCTGCGCCGATTGCGCGACCGCGCGCAGATGCGTCAGCCGCCGGTCCCGCTCACGCAGGTCGGCATGGTAAAAGATCACCAGCAGCAAAGCGGCGGTGGTGCCGTAGGTCCAGAACCAGACCGTGGTCGCCGCGAAATAAGAGGCGACCGTCGCATGCTGCATCGACGCTTCGGACATGAAGAGTGAGAACAGTCCGAAATTGGCGAAGGCGTGCAGTACCGACGCTACCACCGATCCCAAAGCCGCCACCGCGATGCGGGGGCCGAGCGGGGTCGTGCGCATCCGGTGCAGCGCCAGCGCGATGAACAAGGACAATATGATCCCCACCAGCGACATGCTCGCGCGCGCGGTCAGCTCGGATCGGGTCATCACCGGCATGTTCATCGCACGCTCGGCGGCGGCCATCTGCGCGGTCAGCAATACGAATTGCGTGGTCCAGCACAGGAGCACGGTCAGGATCGCGACCCGGTTGGCGGACAGGCCGCTATCGTTCTGCGCTGGTTCGACCGGGGCCATAGTGCATAGCTACGGTCTTAAGGGGTGCGGCTTCAACCTTCGCTTGTGTTGTTCATCGGCAACGCGTGGTTGTTCGTGCGTGAGTCCCGGTCAGGCGGCCGCTTCGCTGCGGTCGAGGTCCGCAATCGCCTGTCCCGCTTGGTCGGCCAGCCGGGCAAGCTCCGCCAGCGGCAGCGCGCCTTCGCGCGGCCGCGCGTCGGCTGCGAACAGCGTGCCGAGCGGATGGCCACTCAGGCCTAGGACAGCCATGCCCGCATAGAAACGGACGTGCGGCTCATGCTGGACGACCGGATTGCCTGCGAAACGCTCGTCGGCCAGCGCATCCAGGATCACGAGGGGCTCGCGCGGCTGCAGGATCGAATGCGCGCAGAAAGAAATGGCGCGCGATGTCTCCAATATCTCCAGGCCGACGCGCGCCGCAAACCATTGCCGGTCGCGGTCGATGATCGAAAGCCCGGCGATCGACGCGTCGAACAGCCGCGCCGCCTTCACCGCCAGATGATGCAGCACGGGATCGGGTGGCGCGCGCAGCACGCCCGACGCATCGACCGCGCGCTGGCGGTCGCGCTCGTTGGCGGGGCGCGGTGCGGGAGAGAAGAAGCTCAGCGACACGGCCGGCTTCGTACCGAAAGGATGCATACCGCCAGCTTAACGCGGCGGCGGGAAAACAACCGATCTGGCGGACGATCGTGAAGCAAGACGCGGCACCTCAAGCTTCAGCCTGAGGTACCGCGCGAAATGTTAACGAATAGTCTCTGCCTGCCTTAAAGTTTGGCAGTCAGGTCGGGTACGATCTGAAAAAGATCGCCGACCAGGCCGAGATCCGCGACCTGGAAGATCGGCGCATCCTCGTCCTTGTTGATCGCGACGATCGTCTTCGAATCCTTCATGCCCGCCAGATGCTGGATCGCGCCTGAAATGCCGATCGCGACATAAACCTCAGGCGCCACGATCTTGCCGGTCTGGCCGACCTGATAATCGTTGGGGGCATAGCCCGCATCGACCGCCGCGCGGCTCGCGCCCACGGCGGCGCCGAGCTTGTCGGCGAGCGGATCGATCACGCGGTGGAAGTCCTCCGACGATCCGAGCGCACGGCCGCCCGACACCACCACCTTGGCGCTGGTGAGTTCGGGACGTTCCGATTTGCTGACCTCCGCGCCGACGAAGCTGGAAAGCCCCGCATCGCCCTTCCCCGCAGCCGCTTCGACGTTGGCGCTGCCGCCGGTCGTCGCTGCCTTGGCGAAGGCGGTGCCGCGCACGGTCAGCACTTTCGTGGCGTCCGACGACTTGACCGTCGCGATCGCGTTGCCGGCATAGATCGGGCGTGTGAACGTATCCGCGCTCTCGACCGACAGCACGTCCGAAATCTGCATCACGTCCAGCAGAGCGGCGACACGCGGCGCGACGTTCTTGCCGACCGAAGTCGCGTTGAAGAGGATCGCGTCATAGCCACCGGCCAGACCGACCACCAACGGCGCGACATTCTCGGCCAGCATATTGGTGTAGGCCGCATCGTCTGCGAGCAGCACTCTGGCCACGCCCGCAATCTTGGCAGCGGCATCGGCGGCCTGCTTGGCCTCCGCACCCGAACCCGCGACCAGGGCATGGACCTCGCCCAGCTTCTGCGCGGCGGTGACGGTCGAAAGCGAGGCGTCCTTGGGCAGGCCCGCTTCATGTTCGATAAGAACGAGCACGCTCATTTGGCGACTCCCAGATCCTTGAGCTTCGCGACCAGCTCCTCGACCGAGCCGAGCTTGACGCCCGCCTGGCGCTTGGCCGGCTCCTCGACCTTGAGCGTGGTCAGGCGCGGGGTGATGTCGACGCCGTAATCGGCGGGCGTCTTGGTATCCATCGGCTTGCTCCGCGCCTTCATGATATTGGGCAAGCTTGCATAGCGCGGCTCGTTGAGGCGCAAATCGGTTGTGACGATCGCCGGCAAGGTCAGGCTCACCGTCTCGAGACCGCCATCGACCTCGCGCGTGACCTCGACCTTGTCGCCTTTGACCTCGACCTTGGACGCGAACGTGCCCTGCGGACGGCCCGACAGCGCCGCCAGCATCTGGCCGGTCTGGTTCGAATCGTCGTCGATCGCCTGCTTGCCGAGCAGCACGATGCCGGGCTGCTCCTCGTCCATCACCGCCTTCAGCAGCTTGGCAACGGCCAGAGGCTCGACCTCGTCATCGGTCTGGATCAGGATCGCACGATCCGCGCCCATCGCCAGCGCGGTACGGAGCGTATCCTGCGCCTTCTGCGGGCCGACCGAGACCGCCACGATCTCGGTCGCGGCGCCCTTTTCCTTGAGGCGGATCGCCTCTTCGACGGCAATCTCGTCAAACGGGTTCATGGACATCTTGACGTTGGTCAGGTCGACCCCCGTTCCGTCCATCTTCACGCGCGGCTTGACGTTATAGTCGATCACCCGCTTCACGGGCACGAGTATCTTCATCGCATCCTCTGTCCGAAATTCGGCGTTACCCGGCCCCTAGACCGTATGGGCCGCATCGGTCGAGGGAATAGAGGCGCTTTCCCTATAGGTAAAGCGGGCGCGGGTAAGTGCTGCATTCCCCTCCCGCTTGCGGGAGGGGGAGCAGGGTCACGCCGCCTGCTTGACCTGGGCGACGATCTTCTTGGCGGCATCGCCCAAATCGTCGGCCGCCACGATCGGGAGACCCGAATTGGCGAGGATGTCCTTGCCCTGCTGGACGTTGGTGCCTTCGAGGCGCACGACCAGAGGTACCGAGAGGTTCACTTCCTTCGCCGCCGCGACGATGCCGTCGGCGATGATGTCGCAGCGCATGATGCCGCCGAAGATGTTGACCAATATGCCCTTCACCGCCGGATCGCTCAGGATCAGCTTGAACGCCGCGGTCACCTTCTCCTTCGAAGCGCCGCCGCCGACGTCGAGGAAGTTGGCGGGGAAGGCGCCATTCAGCTTGATGATGTCCATCGTCGCCATGGCGAGGCCGGCGCCGTTGACCATGCAGCCGATATTGCCGTCCAGCTTGATGTAGGCGAGGTCGTATTTCGACGCTTCAACCTCGGCCGGATCCTCCTCGGTCTCGTCGCGCAGCGCGAGGATGTCGGGGTGGCGATAGAGGCTGTTCGAATCGAACGAGACCTTGGCGTCGAGCACCAGCAGCTTGCCGTCGGTGGTTTCGACCAGCGGGTTCACTTCCAGCATCGCCATATCGGTCGCGACGAAGGCGTTGTAGAGCTGCTCGGCGAGCTTGACCGCCTGCTTGTTCAAATCGCCCTTCAGCTTGAGTGCGAACGCCACAGCGCGTCCATGATGCGGCTGGAAGCCTTCGGCGGGATCGATCGTGATCGTGCGGATCTTCTCGGGCGTGTCATGCGCGACCGTTTCGATATCCATGCCGCCTTCGGTCGAAACGACCATCGCTATCCGGCCCGAACCGCGATCGACCAGCATCGAGAGGTAATATTCCTTCGCAATGTCCGCGCCATCGGTGATGTAGAGGCGGTTGACCTGCTTGCCATGCTCGCCGGTCTGGATCGTCACCAGCGTGTTGCCGAGCATGTCGGTCGCGTTCGCGCGGACCTCCTCGATGCTCTTGGACAGGCGCACGCCGCCCTTGGCGTCGGGGGCCAGTTCCTTGAACTTGCCCTTGCCGCGCCCGCCGGCGTGGATCTGCGACTTCACGACATAGATCGGCCCGGGAAGCTTGCCCGCGGCTGCGACCGCCTCGTCGACGGTCATCGCGGCAAAACCCAGCGGAATCGCCACGCCGAACTTCGCGAGCAATTCCTTGGCCTGATATTCGTGGATATTCATGGGAGAGCGATTCCTTGCGGATTCGGGAGGGAAAGGATCGGGGCGTCCTCTACACCCCGACGCCCTCAAGGCAAGGGTGGGCGCGTTTCAAAAAATGCAGCCGCTATTGGAAAAGCGCGAAGGGCCAAACCCTCGAAGGGCGCTTCAACCAGCGATATAGCACCCGATCGCCGCACGGCTGGTGACCTCGACCACCTCCGGATCGCCGATGGCGGCAACGCGCTTCAGGATATGCTTCGCGCTCATCCTCGCACCCGGCTCTTCGCTCTTGGCGAGGTGCTTCAATTCCTCAAGCTGCTGGATCGACAGCTTCGACGCCATCCGCTCGGCCATGCAACTCGCGACCCGTGGCGGTACGCCGGCGTTGCGGAGCGCGGCATTGACGCGCTGCTCGGGCGTGATCGCACAGCCGGCGAGTGCGAGGGAGAGAGCGGGAAGCAGGAAAAGAGCGCGTTTCATCGCGCCGCTAGACGCCCCGCTCCCTGAAAAATGGCTGAATGAACGCGGCGAGCCTATAGGGAGTCGCGATGACCACCCTGACCGGCCTGCTCCTGTTCGTTCTGACCATCGGCGCGATGGAAGGCGTGGCTTATGCCGCGCACCGCTGGGTGATGCACGGCCCAGGCTGGTTCCTGCACGCCAGCCATCATCGCCCACGCGCCGGCCCGTTCGAGTGGAATGATCTCTACGCGGCGATCTTCGCCATTCCCTCGATCATCCTGCTCTTGGGCGGGGTCCAGCTCGGCTGGTGGTGGGGCTGCACCTGGATCGGCGCAGGCATCGCGGCTTATGGCGCGATCTATTTCGGCTTCCACGACTGGATCGTCCACCAGCGTCTCCCCGGCCGCTTCGTCGCGCGCTCGACCTATATGAAGCGCATCGTCCAGGCACATAAGCTGCACCATGTGATAGAGACCAAGGAGGGGACGGTCAGCTTCGGCTTCCTCGTCGCACCAAGGCCGGAGGTGCTGAAGGCTGAACTGGCGCGCAAAGGGAAAACAGGGATCAGAGAGCCTTCGTCATCCTGAACTTGTTTCAGGATCCATTTCGCGGCGAGGCGACTGCCTCTCGATGGATGCTGAAACAAGTTCAGCATGACGGCGGTTAGGCGCGCGGCCGCGTCCACAATTTAGGCGACCGGTCACTCGCCCCACGCCGCGTCAGTGCCTGCAGAAAACTCTTCCCTACCCATCCGACCTTCGCCGCCTTGCTCGTCGTCACCCGATGGTCCCAGGCATGCTCGCCCGCTTTGGCGACCTCACGCGCGATATCTCCATAA
>Ga0209455_1000747_pt1 | contig 18592 bp, 16 predicted proteins | sample AraplaCol_mCL_r2_FD_184275 | JGI IMG/M metagenome (GOLD analysis project Ga0209455, IMG submission 184275) | Arabidopsis root microbial communities from North Carolina, USA - plate scrape CL_Col_mCL_r2 (SPAdes) (version 2) | ecosystem: Host-associated > Plants > Roots > Endosphere | place: USA... | reverse complement strand
CGCCACGCGCAGCGTGGCGCGCTCGCCCGCCTGGAATTCGCCGGCCACCCGCGCCCACAACTTGCCGAACGGCGCGTTGGCAAGCAGCAGCGAATCGCGGCCGCCGTATTCGACCAGCTCGATCTCCACGTCGAAGGCATTCGCGTCGCCCGCATTGGCGCGCTCGAAGTCTTCGGGGCGCATCGCCACCGAAACCTGCTTGCCGCCGCTGCCCGCGGCGATGTCGCCCATCGGCACGCCGGCCAGCGCAATGCCCGACGAGGTCATCGCAATGTGTTCGCCGCGTTCGCCCGAGACCGAGAACGGCAGCACGTTCCGAAAACCCATGAAGCGCGCGACATGCAGGTTGGCCGGGCGGCTGTAGACTTCTTTCGGGGTCGCCACCTGCTGCACGACGCCCTCTTTCATGACGACGATGCGGTCGGCCATCGAAAGCGCCTCGTCCTGGTCGTGGGTCACGTAGATCGTGGCGCGCTCGAGCTGGCCGTGGATGCGGCGGATTTCAGCGCGCATTTCGATGCGCAGCTTGGTGTCCAGGTTCGAGAGCGGCTCGTCCATCAGCACGAGGGGCGGCTCGATGACGATGGCGCGGGCAATCGCCACGCGCTGCTGCTGGCCGCCTGAAAGCTGGCCCGGCAGCTTGTTTTCATGGCCCACGAGCTGCACGAGCTGCAGCGCCTCGCGGGCGCGGCGTTTCGCCTCGTCGCGCGATACGCCCCGCATCTTCAGGCCGAAGCCGACGTTTTCCAGGACCGTCATGTGCGGGAACAAGGCGTAATTCTGGAACACCATGCCGAAGCCGCGCCTCTCGGACGGCAGCACGTCGATGCGCTCGTCGTCGAGCCAGATGCTGCCGCTGGTAAGCGGCTGCAGGCCTGCAATGCAATTGAGCGCCGTGGATTTTCCGCAGCCAGAAGGCCCGAGCAGCGCGATGAATTCACCGCGCCGTATATCGAGATCGAGATCGCGCAGCGCCGCGAGCTGCGTCCCTTCCGCGTTCGTGAAGCTGCGGCTCATGGAATCCAGGCGCAGATGATCGAAAGAATGCTTCATAAAACGTTCCTGACCGACAAGATCAAACAAGCGAGATCAAACAAACGGGCATGGGTAGCCGAAGGCATACCCAGCCCGAAGCACTGTCAACCGACCGCTGCGTTATTGCGATTTCTGCGCGCCGATTTCGCGGTCCCACTTGGCGAACGCCGCGACCATGGCCTTGGCCGACAGCGGCTGGACGTGCGGATATTCGGCGAGCCACTTCGCGTACTCGGGGCGGCCGTATTTCGCGATCACGTCCTGGCTTTGCTTGGGCGCCATCTGAAGCGTGATGTCCTTCACCGCGGGACCGGGATAGAAGTAGCCGTCGTCATAGGTCATGGCCTGCTGCGCCGGCTCGAGCATGAAGTTCATGAGCTTGAGCAGGACCGCGAGCTTCTCTTTCGGCACGCCCTTGGGCACGACCATGTAGTGCGCATCGTTCACCCAGGTCATGTTCTTGAACGCCTGGACCTTGAAGTCGGCGGGCACGATGCCGAGCGCGCGCGGGTTGATGTCCCAGCCCGTCACGGTCACGGTCATGTCGCGCGAACCCTCGCCCAGCTCCTTCATCACCTGCGAGGTGCCGCCAGGGTAGTAGGGTATGCAGGAGTTCAGCTCTTTCAGGTAGGCCCAGGTCTTGTCCCAGCCGTTGATCGGATCTTTCGGATCCTTGTCGCCGAGCAGGTACGGCAGCCCCATGAGGAACGTGCGGCCGGGGCCGGAGTTGGCCGGGCGCGCGTAGATCAGCTTGCCGGGATTGGCCTTGCACCAGGCAAGCAGCTCCTGCGGCGTCTGCGGCGGGTTGGCGACCTTCGCCGGGTTGTATTCGACCAGGGGGCCGGCGGGCATGTACGTCACTTCGAGGCCGTAGCCTTCCGCCAGGTCCTGCATCTTGCGCGGGCCCGGCGCGTACTTGTCGAGGACGCCCGGCAACGCCGCCGATTCATCCGGCAGCAGCTTGGTCCACAAATTCTGCTCGAGGCCGGCGGCAAGCGCGTCGGTGCCTATCAGCGCCAGATCGATGCCGACACGGTGGGCGGCCTGCATCGCCTTGATCTTGCCGGGCAACTGCGGCGCGGGCGAGTTGGTATAGGTGATGTTGGAAACCAGATTCGGGTACTTCGCCTTGAACGCTTCGAAGGCCTTCTGCGTCAGCTGCAGATTGCCGGCGGCGTCGACTATGTTCAGGGTTACCGGATCGGCGTTCGCCGCATTCACGCCGAGCGTCGCTGCGGCGGCTACAGAAACGGCCAGTAGCCTGGCCTTCAAACGTCCATCGAACATCGCGTGTCTCCTCGCGTTTGTGGAATTGTTCCGGGCATGCGCTGCCGCCCGATTTTTTGCAAAATGATGCCAAGCCGCGCGCAATGTTGTCAAGCAACATTGCGCGTTTCCAAACCACTTCAGTGGAATTACCTACGCCTCGTTCGCCGCGCTTCAGGCCTGGAAAGCGCCTTCCTATGCGGCCCGCTTTCGCTCGAACGCGAGCAGCGCCTTGACCGCCTCGTCGATCTCCGGCATCGCCTCTATGGGCGATTGCGAAAGCAGCGGCAGGATGGGACCCATGTCGGCGATGCCCGAGAGCGTCACGGCGTCATGCAGCACACGGATGAGCGAGATGCGGTCGCGCAGCGTTTCGAGCGGCATGAACGCGTCGTAGAGCCGTTGCGCTTCGTCCGCGCGGCCTTCCTTGGCCGCCCTGAGCAGAGCCATGACGGCGCCGGGAGCGATGCAGCCGGTGCCCGTGGTCCAGGCGGCCAGGCCGAAATCGCGCGTGTGGGCCAGCGCCGGGCGTTCGCCCATGCCCGAGACCACCCTCGAGACCGGCACGCTTTGCAGCAGGCGGCGCAGATAGGGATCGTTTGCCGGGTCCTTGCGCACGATCGCATACTTGATCGCGATGAGCGTGCCGCGGTCGATCAGCCGGGCCAGCGTGTCGACGTCGACATAGTCCTCGCTCTTGATGTAGAGCGTAAGAGGAATGCCGGCCGCCTCGGAAATGCGAGTGAGCCCCGCTTCCACGCCCGCGGGAGTGGTGAAGCCCGCGAGCGGCAGCACCATGGCCGTCTTGTACTGCGTCTGCGCAAGAATGCGCGCCTCGTCGAGCATCTTGCCGAAGTCGGGGCCGATGGCCGGAATCACCCGGGTCCCGGGCGCGGCGAGATCGGCCAGCATGTCGAGCAGCTCGCGGAATTCGCTGACGGCGACGTGGTAGAGATTGGCATTGCCGCCGTACAGCAGCGTGCGTATGCCGCCCGCTTCGATGTGGCGGATCAGCTTGCGGTTTGCCTCGGCATCGAGAGATAGATCGGCGCGGCGCGCGAGCGGCGGCACCGCCATGACGGTCGAAGCGAATTCGCTCTCGACGATGGGAGACACGTTCATGAAGCCTCGTGCGGGGTGAAGGGTTGTCGATGCGCGCACCATAGCATCGGCGCCTTTATGTTGTCAAACAACATTATAATTTGTCAGGCTTTATGAAACCGCAGCCTCGCGGATCGTGGCGTCCGGCCGGCGCTTGAACTCAGGCGAGAGCTCCGTTCCCAACCCCGGCCGAAGCGGCGCCCGGAAAACGCCGTTGCGAATCTCCGGAAGCTCGGTGACCAGATCGCGATACCACGTCGACATCGTGGCCCGCACCATCTCCTGATAAATGGCGGTGGAGGCATGCAGCGCGAGATGAAGCCCCGCCATCAACGCAACCGGCCCCGTGCAATCGTGCGGCGCCAGCGCCTTGCGGTGCGATTCGGCGATGGCGGCGATCTTCCTGGCTTCGGTCAGGCCTCCGCACCAGGCCAGGTCGACCATGACCACGTCCACGGCCTGCGCAGCCATCAGCTGCCGGAACTGGGTAGTCCCGGCAAGCGTTTCGCTTGCGCAGATGGGCACCCGCACGCGCGAGCGCAAATCCGCGAGCGCATCGACATCGTGCATCTTGTTTATCGGGTCTTCCGCCCAAAAGGCGCCGACGTCCTCGAGCGCGCGGCAGATGCGTTCGGCGGGCAGCGCGCTCCAGAGGCTGTGCAGCTCGCACATGACCTCGATGTCATCGCCCGTCGCCGCGCGTATCTTCCTGAACGGCTCCAGGCCTCGCTTGATATCGGCCAGCGAGATGTTCTGCCCGCCCGTCGAGGCGGCAAACACGTCGAACGGCCAGATCTTCATCGCGCGGTATCCCTCGTCCAGCAGGCTGGAGGCCAGCTTTCCCGCGTCTTGCGTGAATGCGACCTGGTCGTCGTACGGGCCTTGCATGCGGTCTGCTGCGGAAACCACGCGGCGCGCGACATCCTTGCTGTTGTAGGAATAGCCCGCACAAGTGTTGTACGCGGGTATCTCCAGACGGCACGCCCCTCCCAGGCTTTCGTGGACGGGCGTGCCGTCCCGCTTGCCCTTGAGGTCCCACAGGGCGATATCGATTGCGCTCGCGGCGCGAATCTCCGCGCTCGCTCCTTGAAAGCCGACGTACGGCGATTGCAATTTTCGGGAAATCGATTCGATCTGGCGCGCGTCCTGCCCGAGAATGCCCGGGGCGACCTGCTCGTGGATGACGGCCTCGACCGCCTGGGCGCCGCGGAACGTCTCCCCGAGCCCCGCCAGGCCATCCTCGGTCTCGACTTCGACCCAGATGAGATTGGGCCGCTCGGCGATGCGGATCGTGCGCAGTTTTGTGATCTTGGACATGACGGTACGGGAAAGGAAACAGAGCAGGCATGCTGGCAGGCCTGGTTGGCTGAAGTCAAAGTTTCGGTATAGTTGTAATACAAGTTGATCGTCAACCGTGCAGCCGCCGAGCCTCGCCATGAACGCTTCGTCATTGACCGACCTCGCCTACCAGGGAATTCTCACCCTGGTCGAGAAAAATCGCCTGGCTCCGGACGACAGGCTCCCAGGGGAAACAACCCTCGCGGAATTGATCGGCGTCTCCCGCCCGGTCATCCGTCAGGCGCTGGCGCGGCTGCGCGCCGAAGGCTGGGTCATCTCCCGCAAGGGCTCGGGCAACTTTCTCGGGCGCCCCCAATTGCGCAGCGTCCCGTTCGATCCGATTCGAAGCGTCGAGGAGGTGCGGGCTTTCCTCGAGTACCGCTGCGTGATCGAAGGGGAATGCGCGGCATCGGCGGCATCGAACCGAGACGACGATCTGCGCGGCGAAATCAACGCACGCAGAAGGCAGATCGAACTGGCGATCAGCCGCGGAGCCGAGAGCATCGAGGAAGACATCGCCTTTCATGAAGCCGTCGCAAAGGCGAGCGGCAATAGGTTCTACGCGATGACGCTGGCGGCGATGCGGGACAATCGCCGGCTGGCGACGCAGATCGCTCGCGAGGTTTCGACTCAACCGCGAATGTCTCGGCTGCGAGATATTGTCGACGAGCATACGAAGATCGCCGAAGCGGTCGACCGGCAGGACGCGGATGCCGCGCGCGAAGCCATGGTGGCCCACCTACGCGGCGGAATCAGGCGCCTGCTCGGCACGCCGCAAGAATGAAAAAAACCGCGGCGCCTGAGGCGATGCGGATTTGGCGGCCTGCCTGGATCACCGTTGGACGGGTGCCTTCAGGCCGGTTTCACGGTTCCGGATTACTACGCCCCAAGCGCGGCTCCGATCCTGCCAGCAGCCGCTGAATGTTGGCGCGATGGCGAGCGATCACGTAGAGGCCGCCTGCGAGCACCAGCAAGCGATAAGGCAACGGCTGCTCCATGCAGAACACCAGGACGATCGCTGTCGACGCAGCCAGCATCGAGCTGAGAGATACGATCCGAAAAACAGCCAGCGTGATGCCCCAGACCACAGCCGCCCCCAACCCTATGGGCCAGGACATCGCCAGCAGCACGCCCAACCCCGTCGCAGCGGATTTGCCGCCCGTGAAGGCCAGCCAGATCGAGCGGCCGTGCCCAAGCAATGCGGCAAGCCCTGCCAGGCAAACAGCCCGGGGCTCCCAGGTGTGCAGATCGAACGCCGCCGGCAACGTAACGGACGGCGATGCGGATAGCCAAAGATAGAGCCACCGGGCAAAAAAGAGCGCGGCTGCACCCTTCAACACATCCACCAGCAGAACCGCCAGCGCGGGCCATTTGCCCAGCGTTCGCAGCACGTTCGTCGCTCCGGTGGATTTCGAGCCGTGCTCTCGGATGTCGATGCCCTTGAGCAACTTCCCCGCCAGGTAGCCCGTGGGGATCGAGCCAAGCAGATAGGCGACCGCCAATCCCATCACGTTCGCGATCCAGAACACCATGGAAGCCACCTTGACGCGTCATTTGCGAAAGCGTGATGATACTTCTCACTTCGCCCTTTCCTTCCAGGTAGAGCTATCTTCGCGACTTCGGATAACCGACAGATATTCCCCGGGAGTGCCGCCGTCTTCTTTGCTTGCTTGAATGCCGACGATCCGCGCTATCAAGCCTCGCAGATGCGCAAAGATAATGGCGTGACCACCATACCGGTGCAGTAAAAGCTTGGCGCCCCGCAAAGCGAAAGGCCTTGATTTCATGCGAAATCAAGGCCTTATTCATTCTGGCGGAGACAGAGGGATTCGAACCCTCGATGCAAGTTTTAGCTCACATGCTCCCTTAGCAGGGGAGTACCTTCAACCTCTCGGCCATGTCTCCGGAAAGAACCCAGGATTCTAGCAGAATTTCCGTATCGTCACTACGACACGGAAAACTCCAGCCAGCCGCGTCAGCCCTTGGCCGCCGGCTCCTTGTCCAGGTCGAAGGCCTTGTGCAGGGCGCGCACGGCCAGTTCCAGGTACTTGTCGTCGATGAGCACCGAGGTCTTGATCTCGCTGGTGCTGATCATCTGGATGTTGATGCCTTCCTGCGACAGGGTCTGGAACATCAGGCTGGCCACGCCCACGTGCGAGCGCATGCCGATGCCGACGATGGAGACCTTGGCGACCTTCTCGTCGGTGATCAGTTCGCGCGCGCCCACGGCGGGGATCACGTCGCGCTTGAGCACGTCGATGGTGCGCAGGAACTCGTTGCGGTTGACCGTGAACGAGAAGTCGGTGGTGCCGGCCACGGACACGTTCTGCACGATCATGTCCACGTCGATGTTGGCGGCGGCGACCGGGCCCAGGATGGAGTAGGCGATGCCCGGCTTGTCGGGCACGGCCAGCAGGGTGATCTTGGCTTCGTCGCGGCTGAAGGCGATGCCCGAGACAACGGCGGCTTCCATTTTTTCGTCTTCCTCAAAAGTAATCAGCGTGCCCGAACGCATTTCTTCGTCGAGCGGCATGAGCGGGTCGGTGAGCGACGACAGCACGCGCGTAGGCACGCGGTACTTGCCGGCGAATTCCACCGAGCGGATCTGCAGGACCTTGGAGCCCAGCGAGGCCATCTCCAGCATTTCCTCGAAGGAAACGACGGCCATGCGACGCGCTTCGGGCACCACGCGCGGGTCGGTGGTGTAGACGCCGTCCACGTCGGTGTAGATCAGGCATTCGTCGGCGCCGATGGCGGCCGCCACGGCCACGGCCGAGGTGTCGGAGCCGCCGCGGCCCAGGGTAGTGATGTGGCCTTCGTCGTCCACGCCCTGGAAACCGGTGACGATGACCACGCGGCCCTCGTCCAGGTCGCCGCGGATGCGGGTGTCGTCGATCGAGCTGATGCGCGCCTTGGTGTAGGACGAATCGGTCTTCACAGCCACCTGCCAGCCGGCGTAGCTGCGCGCCTGGACGCCTTCGGCCTGCAGGGCGATGGCCAGAAGGCCGCTGCTGACCTGCTCGCCGGTGGCGGCGATCGCATCGAGCTCGCGGCCGTCGGGCTGCGGCGACAGCTCGCGCGCCAGGCCCAGCAGGCGATTGGTCTCGCCCGACATCGCGGAAGGAACGACCACCACTTGATGGCCGGCGGCATGCCACTTGGCGACGCGGCGCGCGACGTTCTTGATGCGCTCGATCGAGCCCATCGACGTGCCGCCGTATTTATGAACGATCAGGGACATGATGATCTGAATTTCGTGCTGGGAACAAAAACAACGCCGCCTGCCTCGCCCGACTCGACATGCACGACTCGATATGCACGACTATGGGTAAGCGGCCGGCAAAGCTGATTATTTTAGCGCGCCGGTGAAATCCTGCTCAAACCCGGGGCGATAAGGAAATAACCACACGCCCGCGCGCGCACCCCACCACCCTGCCCGCGTGCTCCCAGCGCAGCTGGCGGTCGTGGCCCAGCGCATGGAGCTGCCGCAACTGGCGCGCCAATTCGGCCAGCCGCGCGTCGCTGGGCATGGGCAGGCCCTGGTCGGCCAGCCAATGCCGCAGCACGTGCAGCTGCCGCGCCGGCGACAGGTCGCGCCAGGCCGCCAGCGAAAAACTGGCGTCGGCCGGCGAAAAATCCAGCGTTTCCAGGTCGGCCCGAGCCACTTCGGCCAGCACTTCGGCCGCTTCGGCCATGTGGCGCGCATGGCGCGCGACGATGGCCTGCCATGCCGGCCAGCGCGCATCCAGCGCGGGCTTGAGCTGCGTGCGCACCGCAGCGCGGGTGTAGCGCGCATCGATGTTGGTCGGGTCTTCCACGGGCTGCCAGCCCTGGGCCTGCGCAAAGCCGGCCGCCGCCGCGCGGATGGCCGCGCGCGGCACCGACAGCCAGGGCCGCAGATAGCGCACGCCGTCGCGTTCGGTTTCGGCTGCCATCGCGGCCATGCCTTGCAGGCCGGCGCCGCGCAGCAAGCGCAGCAGCACGGTCTCGGCCTGGTCGTCCTGGTGATGCGCCAGCAGCACCTGCGCCACGCCGGCCTGCCGCGCCAGGCCGGCCAGGGCTTCGTAGCGCGCCTCGCGGGCCGCGGCCTCGACGCCCTTGCCGGTGTCGTCGGGCACGCGCACGCGAGCCTGCAGCACCGGAACGGCCAACAGGATGCCCAAGGCCTGGACGTGCGCGGCCCACTCGTCGGCCTGGGCTTGCAGGCCGTGATGCACATGGAACAGGACGAGATCGAGGCCCAGGCCGCGCGCCGCATGCGCGGCGGCCAGCGCCAGCATGGCCGAATCGCCGCCGCCGCTGACCGCGGCGGCAATGCGCGTTGTGTTCTTGGGCAAGCTCCGCAGCGCGGCGCGCACGGGGGAGACCAGCTCGACGGGGCAATCCGGCAAGCTGCCCAGGCTCTGCCTGGCTGGCGCGGGCGCTGTGCTATGCATGCATCGCCCCCCGCCGCAGGCCTACCCTCGCGGGGTCAGGCCTTGACTTCCTGGTAGCGGCCGAAGGACATCAGGCGCTCGATGCGCTGCTCGACCAGTTCTTCCGGCGTGAGGCCTTGCAACTGGCGCAAGGCATCGCCCAGCGCGCGGCGCAGCAGGCGCGCCATGACGCGCGGATCGCGCTGGGCGCCGCCCACGGGTTCGTTGACCACGCGGTCGACCAGGCCCAGATCTTTCAGGCGCGGCGCGGTGATGGCCAAGGCCTCGGCCGCGTCGGACGCCTTGTCGGAGCTGCGCCACAGAATGGACGCGCAGCCTTCGGGCGAGATCACGGAATAGGTGGCGTACTGCAGCATCAGCACGGCATTGCCCACGGCGATCGCCAGCGCGCCGCCCGAACCGCCTTCGCCGATGATGGTGCAGATGACGGGCACCTTGAGCTGGGCCATGACGTACAGATTGCGGCCGATGGCTTCGGACTGGCCGCGCTCTTCGGCGCCGATGCCGGGATAGGCGCCCGGCGTGTCGACGAAGGTGAAGATGGGCAGGCCGAATTTCTCGGCCAGCTGCATCAGGCGCAGGGCCTTGCGATAGCCTTCGGGGCGCGGCATGCCGAAGTTGCGCGCGGCGCGCTCTTTGGTGTCGCGGCCTTTTTGATGGCCGATGATCATGCACGCGGCGCCGTTGAAGCGCGCCAGGCCGCCGATGATGGATTGATCGTCGGCGTACATGCGGTCGCCGTGCAGCTCATGGAAATCGGTGAAGATCTCGCGCACGTAATCCAGCGTGTAGGGGCGCTGCGGGTGGCGCGCCACCAGCGCGGTCTGCCAGGACGAAAGCTTGCCGTAGATTTCCTTGGCCAGCGCCTGGCTCTTTTGCTGCAGCCGGCTGATCTCGTCGGAGATGTCGACCGCCGAATCGGCCTGCACGTAGCGCAGCTGCTCGATCTTGCTTTCCAGCTCGGCCAGGGGCTGTTCGAATTCCAGGAAGGTAATGGGCATTTAGAAGGTTCCGTTGAAGGGCGCCTTGGTTTGTTATGGCCTGATTCAGTACTGGACCGTCGGGTCCAGACTGCGCCAGAGATACCAGGTCGCCACGGTGCGCCAGGGTTGCCACGCTAGCGAAACTTCGCGAGCCTCGAACCGCGAGACCGGCTCACCGCTGAAATAGTGTAGCGAGATCGCCTTGAGCAACCCCAGGTCGTCCAGCGGCAGGACGTCCGGCCGTTGGAGATTGAAAATCAAAAACATCTCTGCTGTCCATCGGCCTATACCCCTAATGGCGACCAGCTCGTCGACGACGTCCTCGTCGGGCATGGCGGCCCATTTTTCGGGGTGCACGCGGCGTTCGCTGAAGTGCGTGGCCAGGTCCTGCACGTATTCGGCCTTGCGCTGGGACAGGCCGGCGGCGCGCAGGCCTGCCACGTCCGTCTTGAGCACGGCGGCGGGCGACGGGCGCTTGCCCACCACGGCGGTGAACTTGCTCCAGACCGCGTCGGCGGCCTTGGTGGAGATCTGCTGGCCCACGATGGCTCGCGCCAGCGTGATGAACGGCGTGCCGCGCGAAGTCAGCCAGACTTCGGGATGCTGCGGGATGAGCTTCTTGAGAATGCGGTCGCGCTTGACCAGATGCGCGACGGCATCGTCCCAGTAGTCGGGCTTTTCGACGGAGATCTCGGCGGAGCTGGACATACGAGTGTGGCTCTGGTCAGGCACGGCCGGTCAGGCGCGGCGCCATTGAGTGAGGCCGCCGGGCTTGTCGTCGAGCTCGATGCCGGCAGCGCGCAATTCGTCGCGGATGCGATCGGCTTGCGCGAAGTCGCGAGCCTGCTTGGCCGCGGCGCGGGCCGCGATGCGCGCCTCGATGGCGTCGGCATCGAGCGCGGCCGACGCAGCCGCGCCGGCGCGATAGCGCGTCACGCTCTGGAAATAGGCTTGAGGGTCTTGCTGCAACAGCCCCAGCAGGCCGCCGAGCTGCTTGAGCTGGCCGGCCGCGCGCGCGCTCTTGCCGCGGTTGGCTTCGGAAGCCAGCTCGAACAGCGCGGCCACGGCGCCCGAGGTGTTGAAGTCGTCGTCCATGGCGGCCTTGAAGGCCTGCGCCTGGGGTTCGTTCCAGTCGACGTTCAGCCAGTCGGGCGCGACGTTGCGCAGGGCCTGGTAGAGGCCGTCGAGCGCGCTCTGCGCATCGATGAGGTTGTCGGGCGTGAAATTCTGCGGGCTGCGGTAATGATTGCGCACGATGAAAAAGCGCAGCATCTCGGCCTCGCGCGGATTCACCTTGTAATCGGCCGCCGTGTCGGACAGGCTGGCCTCGTCGGCCACCGTCTGGCGGATGGTGCGGAAGTTGCCCAGCGACTTGGACATCTTGTCGGCATCGACCATGAGCGGGCCGCAGTGCATCCACGTGTTGGCCATGGCGCCGCCGAAAGCGCCCTCGGTCTGGGCGATTTCGTTTTCGTGATGCGGGAACTTCAGGTCGGGGCCGCCGCCGTGGATGTCCAGCGGCTGGCCCAGCAGGGCGCGGCTCATGGCCGAGCATTCGATATGCCAGCCCGGCCGGCCGGGGCCGTAGACGTAGCCGTAGTCGGCGGGATTCCACCTGGTGTCGGCGGGCTCTTCGGGCTTGGCCGACTTCCACAGCACGAAATCCAGCGGGTCGCGCTTGGCCGAACCCACGGCCACGCGCTCGCCTGCGCGCAGGTCGTCGAGCGACTTGCCCGAGAGCTTGCCGTAGCCGGGAAAGCCGCGCACCGAATAGTTCACGTCGCCGTCGGCGGCCTCATAGGCCAGGCCGTTTTCCTGCAGCTTGGCGATGATGCCGAGCATCTGGCCCACGTACTGCGTGGCGCGCGGCTCGTGGTCGGGCTTTTGCACGCCCAGCGCCTGCGCGTCGGCATCCATGGCCGCGATGTAGAACTCGGTGACCTCGCCGATGCGGCGCCCGGTTTCGACGGCGCGCTTGATGATTTTGTCGTCGATATCGGTGATGTTGCGCACGTATTCGACGGCGTAGCCGCTGGCGCGAAGCCAGCGCTGCACCACGTCGAAAGACACCAGCATGCGGGCGTGGCCCAGGTGGCAATAGTCGTACACCGTCATGCCGCAGACGTACATGCGCACCTTGCCCGGCTCGATGGGCACGAAGGACGTCTTGCTACGCGTAAGCGAGTTATAGATCTGCAGCATGGGAAGGCAAATAGCCCGAACGAATTGCCCGGCGGATCGCGTCTCGATGGGTCTTGATGGACCTTGAACGGGTCTTGAACATACGAGCCGCAATGCCGAGCTAGAATGGCGGTCGACAAGTATAGCAAGCGGCCCACCCTGCCCGCCGGGGTCAGGCAGGCCGCTTCCTCCGGACACTGCCATGCCCACCGCCACGACTCCGATGCTGCGTTTTCGACTTGCCGCGCTGGCCATGCCCCTTGCCGCCGCGCTGGCGATCTTCCCGCATGCCGCCGCCGCCCAGTCCATGGGCGGCGGCGGAACGCTCGTCGACAATTCGCATCTCACCACGCTGGACCCTTACCCGCCCGAGAAGGGCTGGCAATGGCTGTCCAAGGAAATGGACAAGCTGCGGCCCGGCGTCGACACCCGGCTCAAGCCCACGCCGGCGCAAATCACCGATCACATCGAGGCCAGGATCGACAAGGGCGACTACACCGGCGCCCTCAAGCTGATCGAATGGCGCCAAGCCCAGCTCCAGGGCAAGCCCGGCACCGACGTGCAGCTCATGTTCCAGCATGCGCGCGTGCTGGCCGCGCTGGGCCACGCCGACCAGGCCGCCGCGATCTACAAGGACATGACCCAACGCTTTCCCGAACTGCCGGAACCGTGGAACAATCTGGCTACGCTCTATGCCAAGCAGGGCAAGCTCGACCAGGCCGGCGCAGCCTTGCGCACCGCGCTGCAAATCGACCCCGGCTATGCCGATGCGAAGGCCAACCTGAAGCAACTGGCGTCCCGCGATCCCGGCGCGGCGCGCGTTCATATGACGGAAGCTCCCGCGCAATGATTCATTTCAAGCCCTCGATTCGCCTGGCCTGCGCCCTCGCGCTGGCCAGCCTGCTCCCCCTGGGTGCCGGCGCGCAGACCGCCGCCCCCGCTTCTTCCACCCAAACGAACAAAGGCACAGAGCAAATGAGCAACACCCACCCGCGCGTCAAGCTGGAAACCAATTTGGGCGACCTCGTCCTGACGCTGGACGCCGAGAAGGCCCCCAAGACCACCGCAAACTTCCTCACCTACGTGAAGGAAGGCTTCTACGACGGCACGATCTTTCACCGCGTGATCGCCGGCTTCATGATCCAGGGCGGCGGCTTCGAGCCGGGCCTCAAGCAAAAGCCCACCCACTCGCCCATCGAGAACGAAGCCAACAACGGCTTGAAGAACGACAAGTACACGATCGCCATGGCCCGCACCAGCGATCCGCACTCGGCCACCGCCCAGTTCTTCATCAACGTGGCCAACAACGACTTCCTGAACTTCTCGTCGCCCACGGCCAACGGTTGGGGCTACGCCGTGTTCGGCAAGGTCACCGAAGGCGAAGACACGATCGACAAGATCGCCGCGGTGAAGACCGGCAACAGCGGCTTCCACCAGAACGTGCCCACCGAAGATGTGGTCATCAAGAAAGCCGAAATCCTTCAATAAGCTCGCGCTGCCGCAAGGCCCCATCTGGCTGGCGTCCGACCTGCACCTGGGCGCGGACACGCCGGCCACGCAGCAGGCCTTTCTGAGCTTTTTGCGCAAGGCCGCCGACGAGGCGGCCGCTGTGCTTTTGCCGGGCGACATTTTCAATGTCTGGGTAGGCGACGATGCGATCGTCGACCCGCCCCCCTGGCTGGCCCAAACGCTGGCCGCGATGAAGGCCGCGGCCTCGCGCCTGCCGCTCTACCTGGGACGCGGCAACCGCGACTTCCTCATCGGCCGGCGCCTGGCCCGCGAACTGGGCGCGCACCTGCTGCCCGATGTCGTGCTACTGCAAACGCTGCGCGGCCCCGTGCTGCTGTCGCACGGCGACGAATACTGCACCGACGATCGCGCCTACCAGCGCTGGCGCGCCGTGGCGCGCAACCCGCTGCTGCAAAAACTCTTCCTCATGACCAGCGCGGCCTGGCGCCAGGGCTTTGCCCGCAAGGCGCGGGCCAAGAGCATGCAGGCCAAGCGCAGCACGCCGCTGGAGATCATGGACGTCAGCTCCAATACGGTCGATGCCGCGCTGCGCGAGAGCGGCGCCAGCATCGTGGTGCACGGCCATACGCACCGCCCGGCGCACCACGTGTTCGCCGTGGACGGCCGCCGCTGCGAGCGCTGGGTATTGCCGGACTGGGAACTGGATCATGCCGAGCCCGGGCGCGGCGGCTGGCTGGTGATCGATAAAGACGGGCTGCGGTTTCGGGATCTTTGAGGTCTTGAACTGCTACGGCTGTTTATTAACAGCCGTCGTTATCTGAGTTCTTTAGTCGTCGCCGGCAGCTAAAGACCTCAAACCAGATTCTCGTGCGAATCGCCGCCCGGCTCTTCCGGCTCGATATGCGACTTCTCGACCTGCACCGAGGCAATGCGCCGCCCTTCGATCTGCAGGACCTCGAAGCGGAACCGCATGTTGTGCGCCTCGTACTCGCACACGTCTCCCGCCTTGGGCAGCTGCCCGAAACGCGCCAGCAGATACCCCGCCAGCGTCGTGTAGTCCTGCGACTCGTCGACCAGCCCGTCGGTTTCCAGCACCTGTTCCACATGATGCAGGTCGGCCGCGCCGTCGATGCGCCACATGCCCTCGCGCTCGGCCGCGATGTCCGGCATCTCGTCCTCGTCGGGAAACTCGCCGGCGATCGCCTCGAACACGTCGATGGGCGTGACCAGGCCCGCGATCATGCCGAACTCGTCGGCCACCAGCACCAGCTGCCCGCGCGAACGCTTGAGGATGTCCATCAGGCGCAGGATGTTGGTGGACTCGTGCACGATGATGGGTTCGCGCAGATCGCCGCGGCTCACGTGCCCTTGCGTGATGAGATCGGCCACCAGGTTCTTGGCCCGGCCTATGCCGATGATCTCGTCGAGCACCCCGCGGCACACCGGGAAGAAGCTGTGCGGCGTGTCGTCCAGCTGGCGGCGTATCTCGGCCGCGTCGCCCTCGATGTTGATCCAGGTTATGTCGGTGCGCGGCGTCATGATCGAGTGGATGCTGCGCTCGGCCAGGGTCAGCACGCCGCTGACCATATTGCGCTCTTCCACGCCGAAGGCCTTTTGCGCAGCCTGGGCGGCCGGCGGCACGTCGTCGTCGGGTTCCACGTCCAGCGGGCGCCGGCCCAGCATGCGCAGCACCGTCTCGGCCGTGCGCTCGCGCATGGGGCGCGTGCCGTCCAGGCGCAGCAGGTTGCGCCGCGCCATTTGATTGAGTCCTTCGATGGCCGCCGAGAAAGCGATGGCCGCGTACAGATAGCCCTTGGGCACCTTGAAGCCCAGGCTCTCGGCCAGCAGCGAGAAGCCGATCATGAGCAGAAAGCCCAGGCACAGCACCACCACGGTGGGATGCGCGTTGACGAAGCGCGTGAGCGGCTTGGAGGCCACCAGCATGATGCCGATGGCGATCGCCACGGCCATCATCATGATGGCCAGGTGCTCGACCATGCCGATGGCCGTGATGACCGAATCGATCGAGAACACGGCGTCCAGCACCACGATCTGCGTCACGATGACCCAGAAGCTGGGGTAGATGCGCTTGCCCAGACCGTCGGCGTATTCGCCGCCCTCCAGGCGCTCGTGCAGCTCGACCGTGCCCTTGAAGAGCAGGAAAAGGCCGCCCAGCATCAGGATGAGGTCGCGGCCCGAGAAGGAAAAAGATCCGAAGGAAAGCAGCGGGCGGGTCAGCGTGACCAGCCAGGACATGACCGACAGCAGGACCAGCCGCGTGACCAGCGCCAGGCTCAGGCCCATGATACGGGCCCGGTCGCGCTGCTTGGACGGCAGCTTGTCGGCCAGGATGGCGATGAAGATGAGGTTGTCTATCCCCAGGACGATTTCGAGGATGACCAGCGTAAACAGGCCTACCCACGCAGTCGGGTCCAACAACCATTCCATCAAGGGCTCTCCGGCAATTCAGATAGTCCTATGGTACAGAAGTCAGGTTGCAGGCTTCTGCTGCAGGCCCGCGACCATCTGCGCGAAGATCTTCGGGCTGCCGGCCAGCACGTCGCCGGTCGTCATCCAGCTCTGCTCGCCTTCGAAGTCGGCGACCAGGCCGCCCGCTTCCTGCACCAGCAGGCTGCCCGCGGCCATGTCCCAGGGCTTGAGGCCCACGCCGCAGAAGCCGTCCAGCCGGCCCGAAGCCACATAGGCCAGGTCCAGCACGGTGGCGCCCATGCGGCGCACGCTGGAGCAGCCTGCGGCCATGGCGGCAAAGCGCGCGGCGCCCATGGCCGGGCCGGTCGATCCGGGCCAGTGCGCGCCGAGCAGCGCTTCGGCGAAGCGGGTGCGGCCCGAAACGCGCACGCGGCGGTCGTTCAGGAACGTGCCGCCGCCGCGGCTGGCGGTGAAGAGTTCGTTGCGCGAGGGGTCGTATACCACGGCCTGGGTGATCTGCCCGCGATGCTGCAGGGCGATCGATACCACATAGTTGGGCAGGCCATGGATGAAATTGGTGGTGCCGTCCAGCGGATCGATGATCCATTGGTACTCGGCGTTCTCGGGACCCTGGCGGCCGAATTCCTCGCCCAGCACGGCGTGGTCGGGATAGGCGGCCAGCAGCGCCTCGACAATGGCTTCTTCCGAGGCGCGGTCGACTTCCGTGACATAATCACGAGGCCCTTTGCGCGCCACGCTGAGGCGCTCCAGATCGAGGCTGGCGCGGTTGATGATGGTGCCGGCACGCCGGGCCGCCTTGATGGCGATGTTGAGCATCGGATGCATAGGGTTCCGTACGAATCAAGAGCAAGATCGCGGTCTGCCGCCCGTAAAAAACGGCAGGCAGACCGGCCAAAACCACCTATTTTAATTTAAATGACACAGCAGGCATTTTCGCGGGTGCGTTTCATCATGACGCAGCCCAGTCACCCCGGCAATGTCGGTTCGGCCGCGCGCGCCATCAAGACCATGGGTTTTGCCGAATTGGCGCTGGTCGAGCCCCGCCTGCCGGACCTGGCAGCCCAGCCGGAGGCCATCGCCCTGGCCAGCGGCGCCGCCGACGTGCTCGAGCGCGCCCCGGTCTATGCCACGCTGGAAGAAGCCCTGGCGCCCGTCACGCTGGCGTTCGCCCTGACGGCCCGCGTGCGCGACCTGGGCCCGCCGCCCTGCGACATCCGCCAGGCGGCCGAGCTGGCCGGCGCGCACTTGGCCGAGAACGGCCAGGGCTGCGTGGCCATCGTGCTCGGCACCGAGCGCTCGGGCCTGACCAACGCGCAGATCGCCCTGTGCCACCGCATCTGCCACATTCCGGCCAACCCGGAATACAGCTCGCTCAACGTGGCCCAGGCCCTGCAGCTGGCCGCGTGGGAGATGCGCTATGCCCTCCTGCGCGACAGCGGCGCGGCCATGCTGCCCGTCTCGACGGCGCAGCAGCCCGATCCGGGCGCGGCGCCCGCCGACGGCGCCGCCGTGCAGGCCTTTCTTGCCCACTGGGAAGAAGCGCTCGTGGCGGTGAAGTTCCTCGATCCGGCCCACCCCAAGAAGCTCATGCCGCGCATGCGGCACCTTTTCAGCCGCCAGGCGCCGACCCGCGACGAGATCGACATGCTGCGCGGCGTGTGCACGGCAGTGCTGGCCATGGCGCGGCGCGCGGAACCGGGCGGCAAGAAATAGGCCCGCAGGGTCGGCTGCGGGCCTGATCCAGCGACGCCCGAGGTTCAGTCGACCGTAGCGCCCGAGGCCTTGACCACCGGACGCCAGGTGTCGACCTGGCTCTTGATGAAGGTCGCGAACTGCTGGGGCGTGGTGTACTCGATCTGCGCGCCCAGGTTGGCGAAGCGTTCCTGCACTTCCGGCTTCTTCAGGGCCGCTTCGATGGCGGCGTTGAGCTTGTTGACAACGTCATCCGGCGTGCCGGCCGGCGCGATCACGCCGAACCACGACGACACGTCGAATTGATCCAGGCCCGGGATGTGCAGCTCTTCGATGGTGGGCAGATCGGGAGCGGCCGGGGATCGCATCTTGGTGGTTATGGCCAGCGCGCGCAGCTTGCCGGCCTTGGCCTGCGGCCACGACGAGGGCATGTTGTCGAACATCAGCTGCACGTGGCCGCCGACCAGGTCGCTGACGGCCGGGCCCGAACCCTTGTAGGGGATGTGGGTCATCTGGACGCCGGTCTTGAGCTTGAAGAGCTCGCCGGCCATGTGGATGGACGTGCCGCTGCCCGACGAGGCGAAAGCCAGCCTGCCCGGGTGGGCCTTGCCGTAGGCGATCAGCTCCTGCACGGAATGG
>Ga0209455_1000745_pt1 | contig 18616 bp, 18 predicted proteins | sample AraplaCol_mCL_r2_FD_184275 | JGI IMG/M metagenome (GOLD analysis project Ga0209455, IMG submission 184275) | Arabidopsis root microbial communities from North Carolina, USA - plate scrape CL_Col_mCL_r2 (SPAdes) (version 2) | ecosystem: Host-associated > Plants > Roots > Endosphere | place: USA... | reverse complement strand
CCGTGCGTAATGCGCAAGGGCAGTTGGTGCGCAGCTTCAGCAGCGCGGAAAAGTTCGCCAGGCCCGATCCGGCCAAGCTGCCCATCGCGCCGGAATGGGTGCCGGTGCCGATGCAACTGTCCACCGCCCCTGGCATGCACCGCTTCGTGTGGAACCTGCGTTATCCGCGGCCCGGCAAGCCGCCGGCCGACTCACCGCCGAAGGATGGCGTGTGGGCGCCGCCGGGCCAGTACAACGTGGAACTCGATGTCGACGGCCACAGCTACCGGCAGCCGCTGAGCGTGCAGCCCGATCCGCGCGTGCATCTGCCGCCGGCCGCCTACCAGCGTCAGTTCGCGCTGGCCCGCCAGGTCGAGGATGCCGGCATGCAGGCGATGGAGGCCATCCAGGCCGCCACGGCCTCGCTGAAGTCATTGGAGGCACGGGAGGCGCATGCCGATGCGGCCACCCGCGCCCGCATCGAGACGTTGGCCGGCAAGATTGCCGACGTCTCCGGCGTGGTCGTCCATCCCGATCCGCGCAACTCGATGGGTGCGCCGCCGAAGCGCGTCGACAGCCTGCGCGCGCTGTCGATGAACCTGATGAAGCTGGAGCAGGCGGTGGATGGCGCGGACGCCGATCCCGGCGCGGATGCGCAGGCTTCCTGGGCGCTGCTGTCGAAGACGCTGGATGCCACGCTGGCCGAATGGCGGAGCTTGCAGACGGGCGAGCTGGCGGCGTTGAACGCCAGCCTGCCGAAGACGGGGCAGAAACCCGTCGACGCGCATTGACGAAACGCGCCGGCGGGGCTTGCGCCTCGCTGGTGCATCGGGGGACGGAACGCCTGCTACCGGAAGTGCGGACGGCGTTTTCAGGCTTGGCTCAAGCCTGGCGATTGTGCGAGCGCATGGTGCGCTGCTTCTCGATCTGCCAGTCGCGCTGCTTCTCGGTGTCGCGCTTGTCGTGCTCCTGCTTGCCGCGCGCCAGGCCGACCTCCACCTTGACCTTGCCGTTCTTCCAGTACATCGCGGTGGGCACCAGGGTGTAGCCCTTGCGCTCCACCGCGCCGATCAGCGTGTCGATCTCCTTGCGGTGCAGCAGCAGCTTGCGCGTGCGCCGATCCTCGGCGATCACGTGGGTGGAGGCGCTGATCAGCGGCGGGATCGAGGCGCCGACCAGGAAGATCTCGCCCTTGATCACGATCGCGTAGCCGTCGCCGAAGTTGATCCGCCCCGCGCGCAGCGCCTTCAGCTCCCAGCCCTGCAGCGCCACGCCGGCCTCGTAGCGCTGGTCGATGTGGTACTCGAAGCGCGCGCGCTTGTTCAGCGCGATCGTGCCGGTGCCCTTGGTGGTGTCCTTGTCCTTGCTCTTGGCCATGTCCGCTAAACTTCGGGCGCTGGGCGGCCACGTTGCCTGCGCGCCCAAGTTGAGGGCAGCGCGCGCTTGATTTGAAAGTGCGCCCACGGATGGGCGCTTGTTGATTCTCGCATTCAAGGATGAATGCAAAAACTTCGAAGTGCGCCATGGATGGGCGCCCGTTTGATCTTCGCATTCATGGACGAATGCACAAGCCACCGAGTGCGTCCATGGATGGACGCTTCTTGATCTTTGCATTCATGGACGAATGCACAAGTACAGGACCGACCGTGATCGAAATACGCCGCAGCGCGCTGGTGCGCCATTCGCCGGAGCAGATGTTCGCTCTGGTCGACGGAGTGGAAGCATACCCAAAGCGCTTTCCCTGGTGCTCGTCGGCCACCGTGATCGAGCGCGCGGATAACGTGCTGGTGGCGCGGCTCGACCTGCATTTCGCGGGCCTGCGGCACAGCTTCACTACGCGCAACACCGCCGAGCGTCCGCAGCGCATCGATATCCGCCTGGTCGACGGTCCGTTCCGCTCGCTCGACGGCCTGTGGAGCTTCACCGCGCTGGGCGAGGACGGCTGCAAGGTGGCGCTGGCGCTGGATTTCGACTACGCCGGCATCGGCGGCAGCGTGCTCAAGCTGGGTTTCCAGAGCCTGGCCAACCGCATGGTGGACGATTTCTGCCGCGCCGCGGATCAGGTGTATGGCTGAACCGACGATCGCGGTGGACGTGGTGCATGCCGGTGCGCATCGCCTGTGGCGCCGTAGCGTCTCGCTGCCGGCCGGCAGCACGGCGATGCAGGCGGTCGAAGCCACCGGGTGGCTGGCGGGACTGTCGGCGGTGGTGTCGGAACCGCTGCGGCTGGGCATCCATTCACGCCGGGTCGAGGCGGACCATGTGCTCCGCGATGGCGACCGGGTGGAAATCTACCGGCCGCTCGCGCTGGACCCGATGGCCGCGCGCCGACGCCGGGCCGGCAAGGGCTGACTTCCGCCGCGATTGGCGATCAACGGCTGGCGATCAGTGGCTGTCGCTGCCGCCGGAATCGCCGCCGGAATCCTTGTCGTCCTTGCCCTTGATGTCCTTGTCGCCCTTCCCCTCGTCGACCGGGTAGTCGACGTGGTACTTCTTGCTCTCCTTGAGCAGGTTCTTGTTGTTTTCCAGGAACGGGCTGCCATCGACGCGCGCCAGCGTGTCGTTGTCGAAATACAGGCTCATCGTGCCGACCTGCATCGGGCCGCCGCGGTGCGAATAGGTGGAGACGTAGTCCCAGCGGCTCTGGTCGAACGGCGTGGCCACCGACGGCGTGCCCACCAGCAGCAGTACCTGGCGCTTGGTCAGGCCGGGCTTGAGCTGATCCACCGCCTTCTGGTCGATGGTCTTGTCGAGCAGGTTGCCCTGGCGCACGTCCGGCGTGTAGACCAGATGGCAGCCGGAAACGGCAAGCGCCAGCAGGGCGACAACCGGCAGGGTGATCAGCTTTTGCATGCGTGTCGCGTCCAGATCGTGAAGGTGTCGGATGATACACTACCGGTTCGGCATCACCGCGCCGGTGTGAGGTAGCTGCGATGGAACAGGAAACCCAGGAACTGCGCCGGGTCGGCCTCAAGGTGACCCATCCGCGCATGCGCATCCTGCAGATCTTCGACGAGGAGGAGGGCAACCACCTCACCGCCGAGGACGTCTACAAGAAACTGCTTGCCCACCAGGAAGACATCGGCCTGGCGACGGTGTACCGCGTGCTGACCCAGTTCGAGGCCGCGGGCATCGTCATCAAGCACAACTTCGAGGGCGGTCAGGCCGTCTACGAACTCGACCGTGGCCGCCACCACGACCACATGATCGATGTGGACAGCGGAAAGGTGATCGAGTTCGTCAGCGAGGAGATCGAGCGCCTGCAGCACGAGATCGCGGCGCGCCACGGCTACGTGATCGAGGACCACAGCCTGGTGCTGTACGTGCGCCCCAAGCATCGCCCACGCAAGAGCTGAACCCGGAGGCCGGGTCTCATAGTCGGGTTGCGGGCACAAAAAATCGCCTGGAGCGATTTTTGACATCGCGTCGGCGCTGGCTGGAAGAGCGGTATCGGGAATGCCGGGCACAAAAAAATCGCGAGGAAGGACTCCTGTCCACCTCGCGATTGCCTCGGTACCTGACTGGACATCCGGCGGGGGCGAGTTGCTCGCTCGGGCCGTGCGTGTCCAAGGTAACGACCAGATGGCGTCCTGCCATCTCTCCGGAGCCACCGTCCCCACGAGGACTCCGGTACGCCATCTCACGATGGCGGCTCCCCCACATCGATGAACTGATCGTAACGAAGCCTTTACGGTCTGTGTATCGGAAAATTTCCTAGATGCTCCGATTTGTGACCGGCAATTCGATGCTGCTGCGCAGCAATACGCGCAGGTGCACGCCGCGCAGCACCGGGCGCAGCCGGAACAGTCCACCCAGCGAGGTGACCCGGTCGCGCATGCCTTGCAGGCCGCGACCGCCGCGGGGCAGGCGCTCGGGCAGGCCGATGCCGTTGTCGCGCAGGTCGAGCAGGGCCAGGGCCGTGCCGTGGCGCTCGCCGATGCGCAGGCGCACACGGAATTCGCTGGCCCGGGCATGCTTGACGGCATTGGTGGCGCTTTCCTGCGCCAGCCGGTAGATCGTGGTACGGGTGTCGTCGTCGAGCAGGCGCGGGTCGCCGCGCAGTTCGGTGTGGTAGCTGATGCCCGCGGCGTTCAGCAGGTCGCGGATCGGGCCCTCGTCCAGTGCGCGCAGCAGGCCGAACTCGTCCAGCACGGCGGGGCGCAGGTCGTCCAGCAGGCGATGCAGGGCGCGTCGCATGTGGGCGAGGATGCCGTTGATCGAAGTGCCGATGTCCTCCAGCCCGGCCTGCTGCAGGCGCGCCTGCGCCAGCTTCACGTGGGTCTGGATCGCGGTGATGTTCTGGCCCAGCTCGTCGTGCAGCTCGGCGGCGAGGTGCCGGCGCTGGTTCTCGTCGGCCTGCAGGTTGCCGCGGGCGGCAGCGCGCAGCTGTCGCGCCAACTGGTCCAGCCGGCGGTTGACCGCGGCCAGGTGGGTGTTCTGCTCGGCCACCCGCAGCTTGCTGCGGCGCAGGGCGTCGGTGGCCGAGCCCAGCATCAGCGTGCCGGTGCCGGCCACGGCCAGGAACAGGTAACCGGCCGCCGAGGGCACGTGGCCGAGCCGCTGGTCCAGCACGGTCATGCCGAAGCTGGAGACGATCATCGCCAGGCTCGCGCCGCGCCAGCCATGGCGGAAGGCGAAGAACAGCACCGGTGCCAGCGACAGCGCGCGGGCGAATTGCGGTTCGGAGGTGGCCTGTTCGGACAGCAGCAGCAGGATGGCCATCGCCGGCAGCATCACCTGCAGGCCGTCCAGCAGCAGGCCGGCCGTCGCGCGGTGGTCGGGCGGGGTGCGCAACAGCAGGACCATCACCGGCACCACCAGCAGCACGCCCAGGTAGCCGCCCAGCAGCTCGTTGCCGAGCACGTGGATCAATGCGTCCTCGGCCGCGGCGGTGTGGATCACGGTGAGCAGGCCCACGTCCACGGCGGTGGTGGAGAGCACCACCAGGATCGCGGCCAGCAGCAGGCGGGCTGTCTCCTGCGGGTTGTGCAGGTTCGCGCCCGCATGCGGGTTGAGCCGGCGCAGCAGCCACAGGCCTGCCGCGGTCACCAGCGGCTCGGGCAGTTCGCCGAGGAAGTAGCCGCCCCAGCCCATCGGCAAGCCTTCATGGAAGCTCATGCCGGCGGAGGCGACCAGTTCCGCTCCGATCAGCCAGCCCCAACTGCGCATGGGCAACAGCAGCAGCGCGCCGAAACGCAGGCCGTAGGGCAACATCCAGTACGGCTGCGCGGTGGGCCACAGCACCAGCCACAGCAACAGGTAGAGCACGCCAAGCAACGGGCCGGAGTGCAGCGGACGGAACGGTTTCGGGCGCATCCGCGGATGGTACATGGGCATCCGGCAGCGCTGGCGCGGACCAGCCCTGCTCCGTATACAGTAGGCCCATGTACAGCATTGTCCTGGTCGACGACCACGCCATCGTGCGCGAAGGCTTCAAACGGCTGATCGGGCTGGAACCCGATTTCATGGTGGTGGCCGAGTGCCGCAGCGCCGACGATGCGGTGGAGGCGGTGGCCCAGCAGCGGCCCGACCTGGTGGCGCTGGACTTGTCGCTGCCCGACGGCAGCGGCCTGCCGCTGATCGAACACCTGCGCAGCGTGGCGCCGGACACGCACATCGTGGTGTTGAGCATGCACGACGGCGAGCCCTACGTGTCCGAGGCGCTGCGCCGCGGCGCCAGCGGCTACGTGACCAAGGGCGTGGCGCCGGAGGAGCTGGTGGCGGGCCTGCGCGCGGTGATGCAGGGCGAGCAGTTCCTGAGTTCCGACCTGCGCCAGCGCCGCGCCGAGCAGCCGGAGTCCGCGCTCGATCCGCTGCATCGGCTGACCGCGCGCGAGCATGAGGTCTTCCTGCTGCTGGCCTGCGGCCGCACGCCGAAGCAGGTGGCGGCCGAACTCGGCATCGGCCAGAAGACCGTCTACATCCACCGTGCCAGCGTGATGGGCAAGCTCAACGCCGGTTCGGAACTGGAGCTGTACCGCATGGCCAGCGAGCGGGGATTGCTGCCGGCCAGCAGTTAGGCCTGAGCCCGTTCCAGCATCTGCTTGGCGTGGGCGCGGGTCTCGCGGGTGATCTCCACACCGCCCAGCATGCGCGCCAACTCGTCGCGTCGACCCTCGGCATTCAATGCCTGGATTTGCGTGCGGGTGTGGCCGGCGTCGCTGTGCTTGCTCACATGAAGATGCGCGTGGCCCTGCGCGGCCACCTGCGGCAGGTGGGTGACGCACAGCACCTGGCGCTGGCCGCCCAGCGCGCGCAGCTTCTGGCCCACCACCTCGGCCATCGCGCCGCCGATGCCGCTGTCCACTTCGTCGAACACCATGGTGCCCACGCTGTCCTTGCCCAGGGTGGCGACCTCGATGGCGAGGCTGATGCGCGCCAGTTCGCCGCCGGAGGCCACCTTGCGCAGTGCGCGCGGCGGCTGGCCGGGGTTGGCGCTGACCAGCAGCTCGCAGCGTTCGCGGCCTTGCGGATCGGGTTCGTCGCCTGCGGCTGCTTCCAGCTCCACCTGCAGCACGCCGCCGGCCATGCCCAGCTCGGCCATCAGCGCGCTGACTTCCTTGCCGAGCTTGTCCGCGGCCTTGCGGCGCGACTTGCCCAGCATGGCGGCGGCCTTGTCGTAATCGGTACGTGCGCGCTCGCGCTGGGCGGCGAGCTTCTCCAGCGCTTCGCCGGCGCCTTCCAGTTCGGCCAGTTCGTCACGCAGCGCGGTGAGCTTGTCGTGCAGCTCGGCGACCGGCACGCGGTGGCGGCGACCGAGTTCGTGCAGGCGGGCCAGATGGGTGTCGACCTCGGCGAAACGCACGGGGTCGAGGTCGACGTCCTGCGCGTAGCGGCCCAGCGTGTCGGCGGCTTCGCCGAGCTGGATCGCGGCGTTGTCCAGCAGTTCCAGCGCGGGATTCAGCGTTTCGTCCAGCGCGGCCAGCTTGCCCAGTTCGGCATGGGCACGCCCCAGCGCGCGGCGCAGCGCGAATTCGCTGTCGCCGTCGAGCAGTTCGACCACGCCGGCGGCGCCCTCGGCGAGCCGGCCGGCGTTGGCGAGCCGCTTGTGGCTGGCTTCCAGTTCGGCCAGTTCGGCCGGCGGCAGCGCCCATTGTTCGAGTTCTTCCAGTTCGTGGCGCAACAGTTCCAGTCGCTGCTCGCGATCCTCGCCGCCGCTGAGACGGCGGATGCGCACGCCGAGTTCGCGCCATTGCACGGCCAGTTCGCGGACTTGTGCCGCCAGCGCCTCGTGGCCGGCGTAGGCGTCGAGCAGGGCGAGCTGGTGGGCACGGGAGAGCAGGGCCTGGTGCTCGTGCTGGCCGTGGATTTCCACCAGCAGGGTGGCCAGTTCGGCGAGCTGGCCGGCGCTGGCGGGGCGGCCGTTGATCCAGGCGCGTGAGCTGCCCTCGGCGCGGATCACCCGGCGCAACTGGCAGGCTTCGCCATCGTCCAGTTCTTCCTGCGCCAGCCAGGCGCGGGCCTCGGGCAGGGCGGCGAGGTCGAACTCGGCGGACAGCTCCGCGCGGTCGCTGCCGGCGCGCACCATGCCGCTGTCGGCGCGCTCGCCGGTGAGCAACAGCAGGGCGTCCACCAGCAGCGACTTGCCGGCGCCGGTCTCGCCGCTGACCACGGTGAGGCCGGCGCCAAGATCGACTTCGGCTTGTTCGACGACGGCGAATTGGCGGACGTGGAGCGAAGTGAGCATGGCGGGCTGGCGGCAGTCCGTGGGTAGGCGGGTGATTGTAGCGGCAGGCCTGCCGCTACAATGAGGAGGCGGCTTGCATCGACGGCCGTTCGACCTTATCTCTCAAGCGTCTCATCCACTGCTACAGCCATGTCCCTTCGCCATGACCACGAACTCGACGCGCGCACGCGGCGTCTGCTGCGCAGCCTGATCGCGCAGTACCTGGTCGATGGCGAACCGGTGGGCTCGCGCACGCTGTCGCGCTCCTCGGGGCTGGACGTGAGCCCGGCCACGATCCGCAACATCATGGCCGACCTGGAAGAGGCCGGGCTGGTCGCCTCGCCGCATACCTCGGCAGGACGCATCCCCACGCCGCGCGGCCTGCGCCTGTTCGTGGACAGCCTGATCGAACTGCAGCCGCTGCCGCACGAGGAGCTGGCCCGCCTGCAGCGCGAGCTGCCGCCGGGACAGGCCACCACGCGCGACCTGCTGGGCAACGCCTCGACCCTGCTGTCGGCGATGACGCACTTCGCGGGCGTGGTCACGGTGCCGCGGCAAGTGGACTTCCCCTTGCGCCACATCGACTTCGTGCCGCTGCCCGATGCGCAGGTGCTGGTGATCCTGGTGTTCTCCGACAACCAGGTGCAGAACCGCGTGGTGCGGCTGGCCAAGCCGCTGGACGGCCGCGAGCTGGAGCAGGCGGCGAATTACATCAACACGCATTTCGTGGGGCTGCGCGTGGATGACATCCGTGCGCACCTGCTCGCCGAGCTGCGCGCGGCGGGCAGCGAGTTGAACCGGCTGGTGGCCAGCGCCACCGAACTGGCCACGGCCTCGTTCGCGCCGCAGGCCGGCGGCGAGGACGTGCTGGTCAGCGGCCAGACCAACCTGATGGGTTATGCCGAGCTGGCCGATCTGCAGCGTCTGCGCGAGCTGTTCGAGGCGTTCCAGCAGAAGAACGAGCTGCTGCAGCTGATGGAGGTGTGCGCACGCGCACCCGGCGTGCGGCTGTTCATCGGCGAGGAATCGGGCTTCGCGGCGCTGGACGGCTGCAGCGTGGTCACCGCCAGCTACGGTGCACAGGGGCGCGTGCTGGGCGCGGTGGGCGTGATCGGCCCTACGCGCATGGCCTACGAGCGGGTGATCCCGGCGATGCCTTGAATCGCGCCGCGACGGCCTCATAACCGCCGCGGGGGGCGGGGATCGCCCGCAATTATTGAATCGGTCGGCCACGGCGCCGGCCATGGACGAGGCTTGGAGTCATTCATGCAGAACAACGATCCGCACGCGCCGCAGCAGGCACCTGACGTCGACGCCGCCGACGCGGCGGCCAACGCCGACCTGGAGGCGCTCAAGGCCCGCGTGGCCGAGCTGGAGGTCAGCAACACCGAACTGCGCGAGACCGTGCTGCGCGAGAAGGCCGAGATCGAGAACCAGCGCCGCCGCTTGCACCGCGACCTGGAGCAGGCCCGTCGCTTCGCCAACGAGAAGCTGCTGAACGAATTGCTGCCGGTGTTCGACGGCCTGGAAAGCGGCCTGGCGGTGGAAACCGCCGACGTGGCGGCGATGCGCGAAGGCCTTGGCCTCACGCTGAAGTCGCTGCTCAAGGTGGGCGAGAACCACGGCCTGGCACAGGTCGATCCGCTGGGCCAGCCGCTGGATCCGGAGCGCCACCACGCGGTGAGCATGGTGGAGGCGCCCGGCGCGGCGGCCGGCACCGTGGTCAGCGTGCTGCAGAAGGGCTACGTGCTGAACGACCGCCTGTTGCGCCCCGCACTGGTCGCCGTGGCGCGCGACTGAACCGCGTCGTTCGGGAATTCGGCGCGCCACCGGCATTGATACGCCGGGTGCGAGCCCCATCTGACAAGTCATTGTGCGGCCGTGGCGCCGCTTGAAGATTCGGGAGCTAGACACATGGGCAAGATCATCGGCATCGACCTGGGCACCACCAACTCCTGCGTGTCCGTGATGGACGGCAGCACCGCCAAGGTCATCGAAAACTCGGAAGGCGACCGCACCACGCCCTCCATCGTGGCCTTCAGCAAGGACGGCGAGGTGCTGGTGGGCGCGCCGGCCAAGCGCCAGGGCGTGACCAACCCCAAGAACACCTTCTATGCGGTGAAGCGCCTGATCGGCCGCAAGTTCACCGATGCCGAGGTGCAGAAGGACCTCCACATCGTGCCCTACGGCATCGTCGCGAACGACAACGGCGACGCTTGGGTGGCGACCGCCGACGGCAAGAAGATGGCGCCGCCGGAGATCTCCGCGAAGGTGCTGATGAAGATGAAGAAGACCGCCGAGGACTATCTCGGCGAGACGGTCACCGAGGCCGTCATCACGGTGCCCGCCTACTTCAACGACAGCCAGCGCCAGGCAACCAAGGACGCCGGCCGCATCGCCGGCCTGGAAGTGAAGCGCATCATCAACGAGCCGACCGCGGCCGCGTTGGCCTACGGCCTGGACAAGAAGGGCGGCGACCGCAAGATCGCGGTGTACGACCTGGGCGGCGGCACCTTCGACGTGTCGATCATCGAGATCGCCGAAGTCGACGGCGAGAAGCAGTTCGAGGTGCTGGCCACCAACGGCGATACCTTCCTCGGTGGCGAGGACTTCGACATGCGCGTCATCGACTACCTGGTCGAGGAGTTCCAGAAGGACCAGGGCATCGACCTGCGCAAGGATCCGCTCGCCCTGCAGCGCCTGAAGGACGCCGCCGAGCGCGCCAAGATCGAGCTGTCGTCCGCGCACCAGACCGAAGTGAACCTGCCGTACGTGACGGCCGACGCCAGTGGTCCCAAGCACCTGAACATCAAGCTCACCCGCGCCAAGCTGGAAGCGCTGGTGGAAGACCTGGTCAAGCGCACCATCGAACCCTGCCGCACCGCGCTCAACGACGCCGGCTTGCGCGTGTCCGACATCGACGAGGTGATCCTGGTCGGCGGCCAGACCCGCATGCCCAAGGTGCAGGAATCGGTGAAGGACTTCTTCGGCAAGGAGCCGCGCAAGGACGTCAACCCGGACGAGGCCGTGGCCGTGGGCGCGGCGATCCAGGGCGGCGTGCTGGGCGGCACCGTCAAGGACGTGTTGCTGCTCGACGTGACTCCGCTGTCGCTCGGCATCGAGACGATGGGCGGCGTGATGACCAAGCTGATCGAGAAGAACACCACGGTGCCGACCAAGGCCGCGCAGACCTTCTCGACCGCCGACGACAACCAGACCGCGGTGACCGTGCACGTGCTGCAGGGCGAGCGCGAGCGCGCCAGCGCGAACAAGTCGCTGGGCAAGTTCGACCTGTCCGGCATCGATGCCGCGCCGCGCGGCATGCCGCAGATCGAGGTCACCTTCGACATCGACGCGAACGGCATCCTGCACGTGTCGGCCAAGGACAAGAAGACCGGCAAGGAGCAGAAGATCGAGATCAAGGCCGGCTCGGGCCTGTCCGAGGACGAGATCAACCGGATGGTCGCCGACGCCGAGGCGAACAAGGAAGAGGACAAGAAGTTCCACGAACTGGTGGCCACGCGCAACAAGGCCGACCAGCTGGTGCACGCCACCCGCAGCGCGCTGAAGGAGCACGGTGACAAGGTGGGTGCGCAGATCGGCGGCATCGAGGAAGCGCTGTCGGATCTGGAGAAGGTCAAGGACGGCGACGACAAGGGTGCCATCGAGGCGAAGATCACCAAGCTGGAGCAGGTGGCCCAGGCGCTGTACGCCGCGGCCCAGGGCCAGGGCGCCCCGGCCGATGCCGGCGCGCAGGCCGGCCCGCACGGCTCCGCGCAGCCGGACGACGTGGTGGATGCCGAGTTCACCGAAGTGAAGGACGACAAGAAGTAAGGCTGTCTTGACCCGGAACGGGCGCCGCGCAAGCGGCGCTCGTTGTTGAAAAGTGCGGTCAAGGATGGCCGCCCGTTTGACTTTCGCGCTCATGGACGAGCGCACAAGCTTTTCTAGGGGAAGCGATGAACAAGGGGCGGCTGGAAGCCTTCAGCGACGGCGTGCTGGCCATCATCATCACCATCATGGTGCTGGAGCTGAAGGTGCCGCACGGCGCCGGCTGGGACGTGCTGGCCGCGCAGTGGCCGGTGTTCCTCAGCTACGTGCTGAGCTTCGTCTACGTGGGCATCTACTGGAACAACCACCATCACTTCCTGCACGCCGCGCAGAAGGTCAACGGCGCCTCGCTGTGGGCGAACCTGCACCTGCTGTTCTGGCTGTCGCTGATGCCGGTGACCACCGGCTGGATGGGCGAGAACCAGTTCGCCCCGCTGCCGGTGGCGGTGTACGGCGTGGTGCTGCTGATGTGCGCGCTGGCCTGGCAGCCGTTCCAGCGCAGCCTGATCGCCGCCAACGGCGGGAAGGATTCCCTGCTCGCGCAGGCGGTGGGCGCGGACTGGAAAGGCTGGCTCGCCGTCGCCATGTATGTGTCGGGCATCGCGCTGGCGTTCGTGGCGCCGTGGGTGTCCTGTCTTTTCTATGCCACGGTGGCAGCGATCTGGTTCATTCCTGATCGGCGCATCGAATCGCGGATCAAGCAATGAGCAAGCGTGATTACTACGAAGTCCTGGGTGTCGAGCGCACGGTCACCGAGGTCGAGCTGAAGAAGTCCTTCCGCCGCTTGGCGATGAAATACCACCCGGACCGCTGTCCGGACGATCCCCACGCGCAGGAGAAGTTCAAGGAGGCCAAGGAGGCCTACGAGGTGCTCGCCGACGCGCAGAAGCGCGGCATGTACGACCAGTACGGCCACGCCGCCTTCGAGGGCGGCATGGGCGGCCGCGGTGGTGGTGGCGGCTTCGGCGACATGGGGGACATCTTCGGCGACATCTTCGGCGACATCTTCGGCGGCGGCCGTGGCCGCCAGCCGCGCCGCGGCGCCGACCTGCGCTACCTGATGGAGCTCGACCTCGAGGAAGCCGTGTTCGGCATCGAGAAGAAGATCGAGATTCCCACCCAGGTCAACTGCCACCACTGCAACGGCAGTGGCTCGGCCGACGGCAAGACCGTGCAGTGCAAGACCTGCCACGGCCACGGCCGCGTGCGCATGCAGAACGGCATCTTCTCGATCCAACAGGCCTGTCCGCATTGCGGCGGCAGCGGCCAGACCATCGAGAAGCCCTGCAAGCAGTGCCACGGCGAAGGGCGGCTGGAGGAAACCCGCACGCTGTCGGTGAAGATCCCCGCCGGCGTGGACAACGGCGACCGCATCCGCCTTACCGGCCAGGGCGAGGCCGGCCCCGCCGGCGCGCCTGCCGGCGACCTCTATGTGGAAGTGCACGTGCGCGAGCACCGCATCTTCCAGCGCGAAGGCAACGACCTGCACTGCGAGGTGCCGATCCGTTTCTCGCAGGCCGCGCTGGGCGCCGAATTGCCGGTGCCCACGCTGGAGGGCGAGGTGCCGATCACGATCCCGCCGGAGACGCAGACCGGGCAGAGCTTCCGCCTGCGCGGGCGCGGCGTGAAGTCGGTGCGTAGCGGTCGCGCCGGCGACCTGATCTGCCACGTGGTGGTGGAAACCCCGGTGCGCCTCACCAGGCAGCAGCGCGAATTGCTGGAACAGCTCGAGGCCAGCTTCAACGACGGCAAGGGCGATGAGCACACGCCGCGCGCGAAGCACTGGGTCGACGGCGTGAAGCAGTTCTGGTCGCGGGTGACGTCGTAAGCCGCGCCTGTCTCTGCTAGTTTGGACGTCTGTTTGCCGCCGAAGCCGGGATGCCAGCCATGACCTCCGCACCGCTACGCCTCGCCATCAACGGCGCCTCCGGTCGCATGGGGCAGGCCCTGCTGGCGCTGCTGCGCACGGATGCCCGCTTCGAGCTGGCGCATGCGGTGGTGTCGCCGGGTTCGGCACACGACGGCGAACCGGTCTGGCCGGGGCAGGCCTTGTGCCATGCACACGACTGGTCGAAGGCGCCCGCGCTCGACGTGGTGATCGACTTCAGCGGCCCGGCCGGCTTGGCGGCGGCGCTGGACCATTGCCTCGCACACGGTCTCCCGCTGGTGACCGGCACCACCGGCCTCGATGCGGCCTTGCAGGCGCGGCTGGAGGCGGCCGGCACCCGCATCGCGCTGCTGCGCGCGGCGAATTTCAGCCTGGGCGTGGCGTTGCTGACGCGGCTGCTGCGCGAGGCCGCCGCCGCGCTGCCGGAGTGGGACCTGGAGATCGTCGAGGCCCACCACGGCCGCAAGCAGGACGCGCCCTCGGGCACCGCGCTGGCGCTGGGGAAGGCTGCTGCCACTGCACGCGACACCGCATTGGATTCCGCCGCGGTCTACAGCCGCGAAGGACGCACCGGCGAGCGCGTTCCCGGCAGCATCGGCTTCGCGGTGGTGCGCGGCGGCGACATCGTGGGCGAGCATCAGGCGCTCCTGATCGGGCCGGGCGAACGACTGGAACTGGGTCATCGTGCCACCGACCGCACGATCTTCGCCCGCGGCGCGCTGCAGGCCGCGCAATGGCTGGTCGGTCGTGCGGCGGGGCATTGGCAGATGGAAGACGTGATCGCCTCGCAGGGTTGAGCCGGTCATTGGAGCCCGTGCCGGCTTGCCAGGCCGGGTAGTGGCCGCTAGCATCGCCAGCCTGTCATTGGGGAGTAGCCAGCCTCGTCCCCAGAGGCGTTCGCATCAACAGACTTGGCCGCCGTTTCCCGGCGCCATGGTGCGGACAGCAGACATCGCCGCCCGGCGGTGTCTTGCCCGGCGAGACCTTTGGCCAGCGACGTGTTCACCCGGCCGGGCGAACGGTGTCGTTGTGCCATCGGTCCATCCGTTCGCCCGGCCCCGTGCATCCCATGCTGCTCACCCTCTGCCTGTTCCTCGTCTCGGCCGGCGCGATCTATCTCGCCTGCGAATACTTCGTCAACGGCATCGAATGGCTGGGCCGCAAGCTCAGCCTGGGCGCCACCGCCACCGGCACCGTGCTGGCCGCGTTCGGTACCGCGTTGCCGGAAAGCGCGGTGACCTTCGTGGCGGTGATCTTCGGCAAGACGCCGGAGGCGCGCGACATCGGCGTGGGTGCCGCGATGGGCGGGCCGCTGGTGCTGGCCACGATCGCCTATGCCGTGGTGGGCATCGCCCTGTGGCGCAACCGCGGCCGCTTGCGGCGCGCAGATATGCAGGTGCGGGTCGACCATCAACGGCTGGCGCGCGACCAGGCGTGGTTTCTCGCGATCTTCGCGGTAAAGGTGGGCCTGGGGCTGGTGGCGTTCGCGCTCAAGCCTTGGCTGGGTGTGCTGTTCCTGCTGGCCTATGCGATGTACGTATGGCGCGAGATGCGCAGCGACGACAGCGCGCCGGAAGACGAGGAACTGGAGCCGCTGAAGCTGCGGCCGCACCAGGCTGAGCCGGCGATGCGCTGGGTGGCGGCGCAGACCGTGGCGGCGCTGGTGGTGATCGCCGTGGCCTCGCGGGTGTTCGTGGGCCAATTGGAAGCGATCGGCGTGGCGCTGGCGCTGCCGCCGCATCTGGTGGCGCTGGTGCTGAGCCCGGTGGCGACCGAGTTGCCGGAGACGCTGAATGCGCTGATCTGGGTGCGGCAGGGCAAGGAGCGGCTGGCGCTGGCCAACATCTCCGGCGCGATGATGATCCAGGCGACGATTCCCAGTGCACTGGCGATCTTCGCCACGCCGTGGTTGTTCGACACGCCGTTGATCGTGTCCGGCGCGCTCACCGCGGCGGCGATCGTCTACCTGTGGTGGCTGTTCCGCCGCGGCCGGGTGGATGCGCGCTGGCTGTTGCCGGTGGGTCTGCTGTACGCGGTGTTCGCCGGCTTCGTGGCCTGGCACTTCGCGCACTGATGCGCTAGTTCATGTGGAAGTTGCTCATCAGGCCGAAGCATGCGGCCACCAGCAGCAGCAATACGGCCACGATCGACAGCAGGCCGAGCAGCATGCCCTTGCCGGTGCGCCGCTTGTGGCCGTTGAGCAGCACGACACCCCAGACCAGGATCGCCAGCGGCGGCAACAGCATGCCGCCCAGGATGCGGCCGATGTTGTTGGTCATCAACACGAGCATTTCGCCGAACAACATGACCAGCCACGCCAGCCCCACGCCGGCCGCCAGGGAACCCTGAGACGATCCGGGTTGCTGGGGTTCGGTCGATTGCGGTGGCTGTGGCGGCACAGAGGTGGGCGGCTCCAGGCGAAACTCGCTCATGCGGATGTCCCTTCAAAAACGCGGCCGTGCTCGATCTCGCGGCGCAGCTTGGCCAGCGTCTCCGCCTTGTCGTCGCGGTAGAACAGGTTGAAGGTGTCGAACGGAATGATCTTCCCGTCCGGTTGCGCGATGTGCACGCAGGACTTTTTCACCGCGCGCAGGTCGAAGCCGTGAGCGTCGATGAACTGCATGATCAGCACGCGGAACACATTGCGGTAGCCGAGGTCGGCCGGCGCTTGCACCTGCGGCAGGCAGCACAGCAGGTCGGACAGCGAGCAGGCTTGCGATTCCGGCGAATGGTTGGTGGCGAACAGTTCGAATACGTGCGCGCGCAATTCCTCGTCGCGCTCCACCACGATGGTGTTGCGGCCCTTGCCCACCAGCGTTTCCGGCGAGACGTAGCGGGTCAGTGGCACCACCTGATCGCCCAGCTTCAGCGCGTAGGCCATCGCCAGGCAGTCGGGATTGCACGGCACCGGAATCAGGTCGTCCGGCTGGAACAGCGGACTCTGTTCGAGGATGCGTCGGCGCACTTCGCTGAGCGTGAGCCGGTCGCGTTCCGCGTTATAGCCTTCCAGCCGGCCGGCGGCCTGGATCGGCTGGAAGGTCACGCCGCGCACACAAGGCTGCTTCAGCGCGAAGTCGATGATCTCGCCCAACTCGCCGTCGTTGAGTCCCTTCTTCACCGTGACCACGAGCGTGGTGGAGATGTCGTGCCGGTTGAGGTGTTCCAGTGCCTGCAGCCGCACCTCGCGCAGCTTCGCGCCGCGCAGATCCTTGTGCACCTCGTCACGCAGCGAGTCGAACTGCAGGTACAGCTCGAAGCCGGGTTGGTATTCGGCCAGACGCGCGGCGAAGTCCGGCTCCTTCGCGATCCGCAGCCCGTTGGTGTTGACCATCAGGTGGCGGATCGGACGCGCCTTGGCGGCGTCGAGGATCGCGAAGAAGTCCGGATGCAGGGTCGGCTCGCCACCGGAGATCTGCACCACGTCCGGCTCGCCCTCGTTCGCCACCACCGCGTCGAGCATGCGCTCCACCGTGGCCAAGTCGCGGAAGCCGGGCCGGTGCGGGCCGCTCTCGGCGTAGCAGATCGGGCAGCGCAGATTGCAGTGGTCGGTGATCTCGACCAGGGTCAGGCAGGAGTGCTGCATGTGCTCGGGGCACAGGCCGCAGTCGTAGGGGCAGCCGAAATGCTGGGGGGTGTTGAAGCGCTGCGGCAGTTCCGGCGGCTTGATGAAGACTTCGCGGCACTGGCGGTAGTAGGCCGCGTCGTCGGCGATCAGCACGCGCTCGCGGCCGTGGTGCGGACACCACTTCTCCAGATAGACGCGCTCGTCCTTGATCAGGATCTTCGCCTCGACACGGCGCAGGCAATGGCTGCAGATCGACACGGCGCTGTCGTAGAACAGGTACGGCCTTACCTTGGCTCCCATGCGTCGCTTCCCCTGCCGGACAAGGCCCGCAGGATACGTGGAATGTCGCGCGCGTAGTACAGCAGCCCGGCCACGCACAGCCACTGCAGGCCGGACAGTCCGCCGGGCCAGGCGTAGAACACCGGCTTGATGAACTCCACCAGCAGGCGGAACAGCAGGTAGCCGAGCATGAAGGCGCGGAAGCGGTCGCCGGGTTTCACGAACGAGCCGCGACGCGCGTGGATCAGTGCGTATTGCACGAGCAGGAAGGCGATTTCGTAGAGCTGGGTCGGATGGCGCGCAATGCCGTCGCCGAAATCCACGCCCCAGGGCAATGATGTCGGCGTGCCGTAGGTGTGGTCGCCCAGCCCTGCCAGAAAGCAGCCGACGCGGCCGATGCACATGCCCACGGTCAGCGGCAGCACGAAGGCATCACCAGTCGCGGTGTCCACCTTTGCGATCTTCTTGGCCAGTTCGACACCGAGCACGCCACCGAGCAGGGCACCCACGATGGACTTGCCTTCCAGCAGATGGCGCGGGTCAGGGAAACCGGCGAACGCGGTGAGCGGGTCGTCGATCCAGAACGACAGCTTGGCGCCCAGCGCCGCGCCGACGATCGCGCCGATGCTTACCCAGACGACGTGGTCGTCGTGCCGAAACGCGGTGGGTGCCAGTCGGCGACGCGTCCACAGGAAGGTGCGGAAACCCACCGCATAGGCCAGTGCCTCGAACGCGGTGTGCAGCGCAACCGGCGACATCATGTCTCAGTCGCGGTGCGCGGCGTTGCGGTCGCGATCGGCGCCGTAGCGCGTGTCCAGCTTGCCGAACAGCTTCTTGAACAGGCGGGAGAACTTGCCGCGTTTGGTCTTGCGCAGCTTCTCCTCCTCGCTGGTGAGCCAGGCCACCTGGATCACTCGGCGCTCACCTTCGTAGGGCAGGTGGCCGTGGAAGGAGTTGTCGCAGCGCTTGAACACCGCGAACTCGCCGTACAGCGGCGGCAGCTCCGGCGTCACGGTGGCGTCGATGTCGTCGATCTTGCCGAGGAAGCGCAGGCAACCGTCGCTGGTGTCGGGCCACTGCGGGTTGAGGTAGAGCAGGGCGGTGGCCACCTTGGACATGCTGTCGGTGTGGATGGTGCCGTGGCGCCTGTTCAGCAGCCGGCACAGCGTCACCAGGGTGGGGTACTGGCCGAGGTCGGCGATGCCCAGCCGTTGGCCGATCAGCCCGGCGAAGGCCGGTGCGGTCAGCTGCTCCACCAGCGCATTCACCGAGGGGCCGCAATCGGCCGGGTCCCAGGGGAAGAAGCCGGCGCTGGGGTAACGCGGGAAGTCGCGGTCCAGGTCGCCACGCGCCTCGTCTGGCAACTGGCCGTGGGCGATCATGAACGGGAACGGTGCCTGCCGCACCA
>Ga0209455_1000744_pt1:0-17500 | contig 18656 bp, 12 predicted proteins | sample AraplaCol_mCL_r2_FD_184275 | JGI IMG/M metagenome (GOLD analysis project Ga0209455, IMG submission 184275) | Arabidopsis root microbial communities from North Carolina, USA - plate scrape CL_Col_mCL_r2 (SPAdes) (version 2) | ecosystem: Host-associated > Plants > Roots > Endosphere... | reverse complement strand
TGCCCACACTTATCGGTTGTTTCGTTGTTAAAGAACAGGTCCCGCTCAAGATTCGGCACCAACGCGCCTCCTCCGCCCCACCGCCTCGCTCACCACATCCGCGTTACCGCGTCGTCGTTTGCGTGTCAGCAGCAGAGAAACGAGATTATGAAGACATTTTTGAGCGCTGTCAAATTCAACTTCATCGATCAGCCACTCAACTACCACCACGCCTTCACCACCACTTCTCGCCTCGGCATCCCGCATGCAATGCATCTCAAATGCCGAGCCTTGAACTATAGCACGACCCATTGCCCCTACCTTACGGTACGCTACGAGCCACTTACTCATCCTGCCGTATCGGGATCATGAACGAAGACATACTGATCAACGTCACGCCTTTCGAAACCCGTGTCGCCATCGTGGCGCAAGGCTCCGTGCAGGAGCTGCACGTCGAACGCAGCATCCAGCGCGGACACGTGGGCAATATCTACCTGGGACGCGTGGTGCGGGTGCTGCCCGGCATGCAGAGCGCCTTCATCGACGTGGGGCTGGAACGCGCGGCATTCATCCATATCGCCGACCTGCGCGAGAATCGCGCCGAGCGCAGCCTGGGCCAGACGGCGACGCCGATCGAGAAGCTGCTCTTCGAAGGCCAGACCCTGATGGTGCAGGTCATCAAGGATCCGCTGGGCACCAAGGGCGCCAGGCTGTCCACGCAGATCAGCATCGCCGGTCGCATGCTGGTGCACCTGCCGCACGATCCGCACATCGGCATTTCGCAGAAGATCGAATCGGAAACGGAGCGCACGCAGTTGCGCGCGCGCTTGCAGGCCTTGGTCCCCGCGGAAGAAAAAGGCGGCTTCATCGTGCGCACCCAGGCGGAAGGCGCCAGCGACCAGGAGATGTCGGCCGACCTGGAGTATTTGCGCAAGCTCTGGTCCAGCGTGCAGGAAGCCGCGCGCAGCAACCCCGTGCCCACGCTGCTGCATCGCGACCTGACCCTGGCCCAGCGCGTGCTGCGCGACATGGTCGATCCGAATACCGGGACCATACAAGTGGATTCGCGCACCACCACCGCGGACCTGCAGGAATGGGCCAAGCGCTACACCCCCTCGGTGGCCGATCGCATTCGGCACTACAGCGGCGAACGCCCGCTGTTCGATACCGCCAACGTCGACGAGGAGATTGCGCGGGCTCTGTCGCGCCGCGTCGACCTGAAATCCGGCGGCTATCTGATCATCGACCAGACCGAAGCCTTGACGACGGTGGACGTGAATACCGGCGGCTTCGTCGGCGGCCGCAATTTCGACGACACCATCTTCAAAACCAATCTGGAAGCCGCGCAGGCCATCGCGCGGCAACTGCGGCTGCGCAATCTGGGCGGCATCGTCATCCTGGACTTCATCGACATGGAAGACGCCGGCCATCGGGACACCGTGCTGGCCGAGTTGAAGAAAGCCCTGTCGCGCGACCGCACCCGCATGACGGTCAACGGCTTCACCCAGCTTGGCCTGGTGGAGATGACCCGCAAGCGCACCCGCGACTCGCTGGCGCATCAGCTATGCGAGCCCTGCCCCATGTGCCAGGCGCGCGGCAATGTGCGCACGGCGCGCACAGTCTGCTATGAGATCCTGCGCGAGATCCTGCGCGAAAGCCGGCAGTTCAATCCCAAGGAATTCCGCATCCTGGCTTCGCAGGACGTAGTCGATCTCTTCCTGGAAGAAGAGAGCCAGCATCTGGCGATGCTGGGCGATTTCGTCGGCAAGCGGGTCTCATTGGAAGTGGAAGCCGGCTATTCGCAGGAGCAATACGACATCGTGCTGATCTGAGCCGGCGGCTTGCCTCAGGCCGGGCGGCCGGGAAGACGCGGCCTCAGCCGTGCGGGTTGTCCGTCCAGAGCGCGTAGATGCGCTCGATCTCGGGCCGCGCCCGCAGGAAGATCTCGATCAGTTCCGGGGAGAAGTGCTTGCCGCCCTGCTCGCGGATGTAGGCGAAGGTTTCGTCCAGCGGCCAGGCCTTTTTGTAGGGACGCTCGCTGGTCAGCGCATCGAAGACGTCGGCCAGCGCGACGATGTGCGCGGCATGGGGGATTTCGTCGCCTTTCAAGCCTTGGGGATAGCCCGTGCCGTCCCATTTTTCGTGGTGACTCAGTGCGATGTGATAGGCCATCTTCAAAACGCCGTCGGTATGTTCGCCGATGATTTGCGCGCCTATCGAGGGATGCTGGCGCATGACGACCCATTCGTCTTCTGTGAGCCCGCTGGGTTTTTTGAGGATTTCGTCCGGCACGCCGATCTTGCCGACGTCGTGCAAGGGCGCGGCGTTGAAGATTTCTTCCGCGGCGATTTCGCCGTAGCCGGCCGCCCGCGCCACGGCATGCGCGTAATAGCTCATGCGCATGATGTGCTGGCCGGTGGTCGGGTCCTTGAACTCGGCGGCCATCCCCAGGCGCCGCATGAGATCCAGGCGCGTCTGGCGCAGGGCTTCGGCCTGGGCCAGCTTGAGGTGATTGCGCACGCGCGCTCGCACGATACCGGGATTGAACGGCTTGCTGATGTAGTCGATCGCCCCGACGTTCAAGCCCTTTTCTTCGTTGGACGCGTCGGTCAAGGCGGTAATGAAGATGACGGGAATGTCGACCGTGGACTCATCGGCCTTGAGCGCCTCGCAGACCTCGTAGCCGGACATGCCCGGCATCATGATGTCCAGCAGCACGAGAGACGGCTTGTCGTCCCGGATCAGCTCCAGGGCACGATTGCCGTCCTTGGCGAAAAGCAGGCGGTAATCGTTCTGCAGGGTATGGCGCAGCACCTGCAGGTTGGCGGGCTCGTCGTCCACCAGCAGCAGCGTGTGCCGAGACTCCCTCATGCTCTGAAGCCTCATGCGTCACGCCTCCGTCTTGGCGGTATCGTTGCCGATGATCTGCAGCAGCAGGGCCTGGGCCTTTGAAAATTCGAAAGAATCGACGGCGGCCTTCAGCGCCTTGGCATAGACCGGATCGCTCTTTTCCAGCGTGTTGCACACGGCTTGAACCATTTCGTCGGGAAGTTCGCCGCGATCGAGGCATTCCCGCAATTTCCGCAAGGCCCGGTGAAGTTCGGCCGGAGACAGTACGGGCATGGCCGGGACTTCGGCAACGGTCGGCACCGCCGCATGGCCGAGCAGCTCGCGCGATGCCGCGGCCAGCAATTCATGCAGCTCGGAAAAACGGGCGCGCGCCTCCTCGCCCTTGCCGTCGCGCACCAGATGTTCAAGCCTGGCGGCCAGTTCGTGGGCCATGGGCATGGCCAGGTTGCCCGCCGCGCCGCGGATGCTGTGCAAGTTGTACTGCACGGCGTTCCAGTCGATATCGGCCTGACTCGCGTCCGGCAGCGGGTAGCGCTCGCGCACATCGCCCAGGAAGCTGCCGATGGCGTCCGCCAGGCGCGACTCGCTGCCCCACAGCGTGGCGCCGCTCTTCCAGTTGATCAGGACCGCCTCGGCCGGACCGGGACCGGCTTGCGCCGTCGCGGCCGAATCGCGGCCGCCGCGCATCACGCGCAGGATTTCGGCCATGAGCTGGGCCGAATCCAGGGGCTTGACGGCAAAACCGTCCATGCCCGCCGCGCGCGCCGCGCGCTGGTCCTCGGCCATGACGCTGGCGGTCAGCGCAATGATGGGCACCGACGACCGGCTGGGCATCTCTTTTTCGAAGCTGCGGATGCGGCGCGCGGCCTCCAGGCCGTCCACCTGGGGCATGTGCACGTCCATCAATACCAGGTCGAAATAGCCTTCCTTGAACCGATCGACGGCCTGCGCGCCGTCGGCTGCCGTCGTGACTTTGTGGCCGCTCTCTTCCAGCAAAAGCGCGGCCAGCTTGAGATTCTGCGGGACATCGTCGGCAACCAGAATGTTCAGGGCGGGAAGCGCGATGTGCGAGATATCGACCTTGGTCGACTCCGGCTTTTTACCGGCGCGCAAAGGCAGCTGCACATGGAAAGCGCTGCCTTCGCCCAGCGTGCTTTCGACCTGTATGGAGCCCTGCATCAATTCGATGAGCTGCAGGGAGATCGTGGTGCCCAGGCCGGTGCCGCCGAAACGGCGGCTGATCGAGGCATCGGCTTGCGTGAAGGGCGAGAAGACCCTGGCCGCCTGTTCCTGCGACATGCCGATGCCGGTGTCCCTGACATAGACATGCACCATGCCGTCGGCATGGGACATGGTCAGACGCACGCTGCCCCGTTCGGTGAACTTGATGGCGTTGCCCAGGAGATTGGTCAGCACCTGCTGTATGCGCAGAGGATCGCCCTGAAAATACTCGGGCATGCCCTCGGAATATTCGACGATGAAGTCCAGGTTCTTGTTCTGCGCGCTCAACCGCAGCGAGTTCTCGACCTGGAAGACCAGTTCCTTCAGCGAGAAGTCGATGGTCTCGAGCGACACGCCGCCCTTTTCGAGGCGGGTCGTGTCGAGAATGTCGTTGAGCAGCCCCAGCAGCGACCGCGAGGAGTTCCTGACGATGTTCAGATGGCTGCGCTGCACGTCGGTAAGGTCGCTGCCCTTGAGCAGGAGCTCGGTGAAGCCGATGATGGAATTCATCGGGGTGCGGATTTCATGGCTCATATTGGCCAGGAAGGTGCCCTTGGCCGCGGCGGCGCGTTCGGCGCGCTCGGCGGTTTCGCGCAGCGACGCTTCCAGTTTGTGCCGCTCGGTGATGTCCGACACGAAGCCGACGAAGATCAACCCGTCGGGCAGATTCACCCGGCCGACGGCCAGGCGCATGGGCATGAGGCTGCCGTCCTTGCGCTGCCCCATGATCTCGCGGCCGGTGCCGATGACCTTGGGCACGCCCGAGCTCAGGTAGTTGTGCAGATAGCCGTCGTGATGCGATTTGTAGGGCTCCGGCATCAGCATGTTGATGTTGCGGCCGACGACCTCCTCGGCTTTCCAGCCGAACAACCGCTCGGCCGAGGGACTGAAGCTCTGCACCAGGCCGCGGCTGTCGATGGTGATGATGCCGTCGACCGCCGTGCCGATGATGGCGCGCAGGCGCGTTTCGCCGTCTTCCAGCTTGCGGTACAGGGCGCGCATTTTGATGAGGCTGGTGAGGGCCGCGACCAGCACCGTGACCGTGAACGTAAACATGGACAGCGCGAACGCCACGAAGGTGGTGTTGAGCATGACCGCATTCTGGACCGTTCCCGTATCGCCGACGAAGCGGGCGGCGAGCATGGCCACGTAGTGCATGCACGTGATGGCCAGGCCGAGGACGCAGCCGCTGATGATCAGCCGGATCTGCGGGGTGAGCGCGGCGACGCGCAGCAGGCCATAGCGCAGCCACAGGGCGAATATGGCCAGGCCCACGGCCACCACGATGGACAGGGCAAATTCGTAAGGCTCGTAGCGCAGCACGCCCGAAAAGCGCATGGCCTCCATGCCGCTGTAGTGCATGGCGCCGATGCCCGCCCCCACCAGCGTGCCGGCCACGATGATCTGCGGCCAGCCGGGGTCGCGCCGCGACAGGATCCACATGGCCAGCCACGCGGCGGCCAGGCCCGGAAGACTGGAAAGCAGCGTCAGCGTGCTGTCGTAGCTCACCGCCGAGCACAGCTCGAAGGCCATGATGCCGATGAAGTGCATGGTCCAGATGCCGCCGCCCAGCGAAATGGCGCCGATGCCCAGCGCGACCTGCCGCGGCACGCCGCGATCGGCATTGCGGGCGAGCTTGACAGTGTGCATTGCCATGGTCGAGGCGAACATGGCCACGATCAGCGAGAGCAGCACCAGGCCCCAGCTATACGAACCCGCGATCAGCGAAACGCCGCTGTCTGAGGTAATGAAAAAATGTTGGAGTAGTTCCGTCATGCTCGTGACTCCCCTGCCCAGCCGCGGCGCGATCGTCCAGCTAGAGTTAGCTTATCCAACTAACTGTATCAAAAAAGCACAACCGACCATATAGGCAAATAGTCATGCTTTTTAAGGCCGGCGCCGGGATTTGCAGGGGTTTTAAGGGGACAGGTTTGTGACCGTCGGAAGGCAGGCACCCCGGCCTGGGAGTGCAGGCCGGGGGATCCGACGGGAACGGGCGCTTCAGTTCTCGCGGAACTGCATGTTGTAAAGCGAGGCATACACGCCGCCGAGCGCCAGCAGTTCGGCATGGGCGCCCTGCTCGAGGATGCGCCCGTCGTCCAGGACGATGATGCGGTCGGCGTTTTGCACCGTGGACAGACGGTGGGCGATGACCAGGGTGGAGCGGCCTTGCATCAGGCGCTCGAGCGAGATCTGCACCTGGCGCTCGGATTCGTTGTCCAGCGCCGAGGTGGCCTCGTCCAGGATGAGGATGGGCGCGTTCTTGATGAGCGCCCGGGCGATGGCCAGCCGCTGCCGCTGGCCGCCCGACAGGCGGGAGCCTTTTTCGCCCACCGGGGAATGGATGCCCTGCGGCAGGCTGTCCACGAACTCGGTCAGGTTGGCCGCCGCCAAGGCTTCGCGCACCTGGGTTTCGCTGGCCTGGCCCATGATGCCGTATCCGACGTTGGCGGCGATGGTGTCGTCGAACAGCACCACGTCCTGGCTGACGAGGGAGAGATGCGAGCGCAGGTCGCGCAGGGTCAGGCTGGAAATGGGCCGGCCGTCGATCAGGATCTCGCCCGAATCGGGCAGCACGAAGCGCGGCAGCATATTGGCCAGCGTGGTCTTGCCGCTGCCCGAGCGCCCCACCAGCGCGACCGTCTGGCCCGGCTCGACGGTGAAGGAAATCTGGTTGACGGTGTCACGCTCTGCGTCGGAAAAGCGCTGCGTGACGTTGCGGAACTCGATGCGACCGCGCACGGGCTGAGGCAGTGTCTGCGTGCCGGTATCGTTCTCGATGGGCTGGTCTATGAGCTCGAAGACGTTCTCGGCGGCCACCAGCATGCGCTGGGTCTTGGAAGCGATGCGGCTCAGGCGCCGCACCGGATCGAAAATTTGCGCCAGGGCGGCCATGAACGAAGCGAAGGCGCCCACCGTCAGCATGCCGTGGTTGGCCTGGCCCAGCGCGACGGCGATGATGGCGCCGACCGACACGGCGATGCACACCTGGGCGATGGGCGACAGGGCGGCGTCGGCGATGGCCGCCCGCATGTTGAAGCGGCGCAGGCGCGCGTTGATCTTGGCGAAGCGGCCGGTCTCCATGTCGAAACCGTCGAACAGCTTGACGACGCGCTGGCCTTCGATGCCTTCGTTGACCACGCGGGTGAGCTCGGCGTTGGTGGCGACGGTTTCGCGGCTGATGCGGCGCAGCCGCCGGATGAAGGCCTGGGCGATGACCACCGAGATCGGCAGCATGATCAGGATGATCAGCGTCAGCGGCCACGACATGTAGAGCAGCACGCAGATCAGCGCGACCACCGTCAGGCCTTCGCGCACGAGGGCCGTGACGACCTCGGTGGCCGAGCTGACGACGATGGTGGTTTCGACGGTGAAGCGGTTGAGCAGCAGGCCCGTGTCGCCGCGCTTGAAGTCGTGGTCTGGCAGGCGCAGCAGGCGGTCGAACATGTCGCGGCGCAGATCGCGCAGCACGTTGTTGGCCGTCCAGGCCAGCAGATAGCCGCTGCAGAACGTGCACAGGCCGCGCAGCAGCACCAGGCCGATCACGGCCAGGGGCAGGCTCCAGACATAGGAGGGCTTGGCGCCGGAGAAGCCGCCGTCGAGCAGGGGCTTCATGATGATGGCGAGCGTGGGCTGGGTCGCCGCCGCGCCTGCCATGGTGACCACGGCGAGCACCAGCGCTTTCCACTGGGAACCGACGCGGCTGTATATCCGCCGCCAGATCGTTCCTTGCACGGGCCGCGTGTCGGCGGACGGTTGGCTTGAAGCTGCGGTCAAAGTGCGGTCTCTCAGGGGAAGGGCCAAAGCGGCGATTGTACCGTCCGGCCCTTGCATACAATGGCGCCCATGGCCGCGATCTCCCGTCTCTACGTCCGCCTGCCCAACTGGGTGGGCGATGTCTGCATGAGCCTGCCCGCCCTGCACTTGCTGCAGAAAGCGGGCCTGCCCCTGACCCTGTGCGCCCGCCCCTGGGCTCGCGACCTGCTCGCCGGGCTGCCCGCGCACGATTTCGTGCCCTTATGCGGCCGGGTGCGCGAAGACCGGGCCGCGGTGGCGGCGTCGCGCCGCGCCCTGGAACACAAGGGGCGCGGCGCGCGCGGCCTGCTGATACCGGATTCGCTCTCCAGCGCGCTGGCGTTCCGGCTCGCCGGCCTGCCTTGCGCCGGCTTTCGCGACGAAGGGCGCAGCCTGCTGCTGCGCTGGCCCATCGCCAAGCCCGATCCCGCCCTGCATACCGTGCAGGCCTGGCACTATCTGGCGCGCGCCGCGCTGCAGCGCTGGAGCCTGCCGATCGCCGAGAAAACGCCCGGCCCCGGGCTCGACCTGCCGCTGACCGGCGCCCACATCAAGACGGCGCAAGCCCTGCTGCGCGCTCAGGACCTGGAAGACCGCCCCTATGTGCTGATCGCCCCCACGGCGGTCGGGCTGCATCGTGGCCGCGTCAAGGTCTGGCCGCACTTCGATGCGCTCACGCGCTCGCTGCAAGCCGCCGGGCATGCCGTAGTGATGTGCCCGCCTCCCGCCGAAGCCGACCAGGCGCGCGCCAACGCGCCAACGGCCATGCTGCTGCCCCCGCTCGGCCTGGGCGCCTACGCGGCACTGGCCGCGCGCGCGCAACTGGTGATCTGCAACGACTCGGGCGTATCGCACATTGCCGCCGCCGTGGGCGCGCGGCAGCTGACGCTGTTCGGCGTGACGCAGGCCGGCCGCACCGGCCCCTGGTCGCCGCGGGCCCACGGCCTGGGCTCGGACCTGGCATGGCCTGAAATGAATGCCGTCCGGTCGCAGGTCGACGCTCTGTTGGCTGAAAGTTAAGATTAAGGCATGGAACTGTCGAGTCTGCTGGCCAACCTGATCATTCCGCTGGATCTGTGCATTGCCTTGTTGGGGTTGGGCGCGGTGCTGCGTTTGTTCAGGCTGCGCCGCACGGGCAACGTTGCCGCGATTCTCGGGCTGGCGTGGGCGCTGGCATGGTCCCTGCCCATCACGTCCATCTGGCTGGGCGGCGAACTGGAACAGCGCTACCCCCACGTCGTCCCAGCCGAAGCGCCCCAAGCCGAGGCCATCGTGGTGCTGGGCGGCAATACCGGCCACGGCCGCAGCAACTGGTTCCTGCCGCTGGACAAAGACACCGCGATGTCGCGCCTGGACATGGCCATCGACCTGTACGAGGCGGGCCGCGCGCCCAAGATCGTACTGTCCGGCGGGGCCTTGTCCGGCGACGTGAGCGACGCCAAGTCCATGGCTCATCGCGTACGCCAGAGCGGCATCCCGGACAATGCGCTGATACTCGAAAACAGCAGCCGCACGACGCACGAAAATGCCCTGCTCACCGAAGACAAGCTCGAGCTGCACGATATTCACGACATATTGCTGGTGACTTCGGCGCTGCATATGCCGCGCGCCATGGCGGCCTTCGCCAAACAGGGCGTGAACGCCACCGCCGTGCCGACCCCGGCGCAGATCATCCTGCCTGCGGACGGTTCGATATCGCCCTGGCTGCCCAACGCGCGCGCCTTCGAGGCCAGCCGCTCCATCATCAAGGAATACGCCGGCTTGCTGGTGTATTGGTGGCGGGGTTGGGTATGACCGGCGGCATGCCCTGCCGGGCGGGCTGCGGCGCCTGCTGCATCGCGCCTTCGATTTCCAGTCCGATCCCCGGAATGCCTCAAGGCAAACCGGCGGGCGTCAGGTGCGCGCAGCTGGATGACGACAACCGCTGCAAGATTTTCGGCAACCCGCTGCGGCCGGCCGTGTGCGGGTCGCTCATGCCCAGCCCGGAAATGTGCGGCGACAGCCGGGAACAGGCTTTGCGCTGGCTGGGCCACGTCGAGAAAATCACGTCCCCGTAAACCCCTGGCCGGTCTCGTTCGGGGAAAGACCGATCAATTCAGACTGAGGGCGTAGGCAAAGTACAGCGCCATGGCTGCCAGCGGAGAGGCATACCACCAATACGAAGATGGGCCGGCGCCGCTCTTGTAGAGATAAAACACGATGCTCGCGCTGACGAGGCACGTTGCCGGAAGCGCATAAATCGAAAAATCGAGGATGCCGGCCTGGAACCTGCTCAGCCCGCCTCCATTGGCGATGCCGGCGGCGGAGAAGACGACCAGCATGAAGAAGAAATAGGCCAGCATCATCTGCAGCACTGTGCCCAGGATGACCCCTCTCAACGACATATCGATTTCTCCTTCATTTCCGCGCAAGCCCGGGAAATAGGGCATTCGGGCGAAAACGCAATGCCGATTCATGCCGGGGCATCGCGCCTCGCTTTTTTTTGCCGGGCTCAATACGTCACTTCGACGCCCTCGGGCTTGGCCCAGCCGGCCAGGTTCTCCAGCAAAGTATCGGCCATGCGCACGCGCCAGTCTTCGCTCAGGCGCATGGTGCATTCGAAGCCGGCCTTGCTGCGGTAGACGATGTCCACCGGCACGCCGGGGATGCCGTTCTCGGGCTCGGCGCGGAAAGGGTTGAGCATCTGGCGCAGCTTGGCCGAGTCGGCCTGGCCGTTCAGGCGCACCCGCAAGGCGCGCGCGCGCGCTTCGCGCGCCAGCTGCAGGTCGTAGAGTTCGTCAGCCACGATGCGCATGCCGCCGGAATAGTCGTCGTTGCTGACCTTGCCGCGTATCACCAGCAGCTGGTCGACGTTGAGGCGGTTGCGGTGTTTCTCGTAGAGCTCGTTGAAGATGGAGATCTCGATCTGGGCGGAGCCATCGTCCAGCGTGGCGAACACCATCTTGCCGCGGCGGGTCATCATGACCCGCACGGCGGCAAGCACGCCGCACATCCATTGCGGTTCGCGCTGCGGCTCGATGCGGGCCAGCGGCATGGGCACGATGCGGCGCACTTCGTCGCGCCAGTGGTCGAACAGGTGGCCGCTGAAGTAATAGCCCAGCGCCGCCTTTTCTTCGGTGAGCTTGACGCGCAAGTCCCAGGGCGCCACCTTGGCGACCTCTTCGGCCACCACGTCGCCGCTGTCGTCGCCGAAGAGCGAGACCTGGTTGGCGCTGCGCGCGGCCTGCTCGGCCGCTTCCATGGCCGTGCCCACCGAGGCCAGCAGCGCGGCGCGGTTGGGCTCGATGGTATCGAAAGCGCCGGCGCGGATCAGGGCTTCGATGGTGCGGCGGTTGACGGCGTGCTTGTCGATGCGGCGGCAGAAATCGGCCAGGCTGGCAAAGGGCCCGTCCGCCTTGCGGCTGCGCATGATTTCCTCGACCGCGCCCTGCCCCGTGCCTTTGACGGCGCCAAGGCCGTAACGCATGGTGCGGGGAGGCTTGCCTTCGAGGTTCGACGCATCGCGCACCGGCTCGAAGCGGTAGCCCGACGCGTTGACGTCCGGCGGCAGCACCTCGACGCCGTTGGCCTGCGCGTCGCGCACGAAGATCTGCACCTTGTCGGTGTCGTCCATGTCGGACGACAGCGTGGCGGCCATGAACTCGGCCGGGTGGAAGGCCTTGAGCCAGGCGGTCTGGTACGCGATGAGCGCGTAGGCGGCCGAGTGCGACTTGTTGAAGCCGTAGCCGGCGAACTTCTCCATCAGGTCGAAGAGCTTGACCGCAAGGTTGGGATCGTGGCCCTTGTTCTTGGCGCCATCTTCGAACTTGACGCGCTCCTTGGCCATTTCCTCGGGTTTTTTCTTGCCCATGGCCCGGCGCAGCAAGTCGGCGCCGCCCAGCGAATAGCCGCCGATGATCTGCGAGATCAGCATCACCTGTTCCTGGTAGACGATGACCCCGTAGGTGCTCTTGAGCGTGCTCTCCAGGTCGGGGTGGAAATAATCCACCTCGGCGCGGCCGTGCTTGCGGTTGACGAAGTCGTCGACCATGCCGGATTCGAGCGGGCCCGGACGGTACAAGGCCAGCACGGCGATAATGTCTTCGAAGGTGCTGGGCTTGAGCTTCTTGAGCAGCTCCTTCATGCCGCGGCCTTCAAGCTGGAAGACCGCGGTGGTGTTGGCGTCGCACAGGATCTTGTAGGCCGCCGGATCGTCCAGCGCCAGCGCCATGATGTCGAAGTCGCGCTGGCTCTCGTTGAACTGGCGCACGTAGCGCACGGCCCAATCCAGGATGGTGAGGTTGCGCAGGCCCAGGAAGTCGAACTTGACCAGGCCGGCGGCTTCGACGTCGTCTTTGTCGAACTGCGAGACGGCGCTGTTCTCCTGCCCCGGCTGGCAATAAAGCGGGCAGAAGTCGGTGAGCTTGCCCGGCGCGATCAGCACGCCGCCGGCGTGCATGCCGATGTTGCGGGTCAGGCCTTCGAGCGGGCGGGCCAGGTCGACCAGGCCGCGCACTTCTTCTTCCTGCTCGTAGCGTTCCTTGAAGGCGGGCTCGTCCTTGAGCGTGCGGTCCAGCGTCCAGGGATCGGCCGGGTTGAAGGGAATGAGCTTGGAGAGCCCGTCGCAGAAGGTGTAGGACATGTCCAGCACGCGGCCGGTGTCGCGCACCACGGCCTTGGCGCCCAGGGTGCCGAAGGTGGCGATCTGGCTCACGGCGCCGCGGCCGTACTTGGACTTGACGTAATCGATGACGCGTTCGCGGTTGTCCTGGCAGAAGTCGATGTCGAAGTCGGGCATGGACACCCGCTCCGGATTCAGGAAGCGCTCGAACAGCAGGTCGTAGCGGATGGGATCCAGGTCGGTGATGCCCAGCGCATAGGCCACCAGCGAACCCGCGCCCGAGCCCCGCCCCGGGCCGACCGGCACGCCGTTCTGCTTGCCCCAGTTGATGAAGTCCTGCACGATCAGGAAGTATCCGGGGAACTTCATGTCGATGATGATCTTGCATTCCCAGCGCAGGCGCTCGTAGTACATCTCGCGCTTGCCCGCCCGCTCGGCCTCATCGGGAAAGAGGAAGGCCAGGCGCTTTTCCAGGCCCTCTTCGGAGAGCCGGACCAGGTAGTCGTCGAGCGACACGCCTGCGGGCGTGGGGAAGATGGGCAGCTGCGGCTTGCCCAGCGTGAGCGTGAGATTGCAGCGGCGCGCGATCTCGACGGTGTTGGCGAGCGCCGAAGGCACGTCGGCGAAACGCCGCGTCATTTCTTCCGAGCTGAGCAGGTACTGATCCTGCGTGAAGCGGCGCACGCGGCGCGGGTTGGCCAGCACTTCGCCTTCGGCGATGCAGACGCGCGCTTCGTGGGCCTGGAATTCTTCCTGCGCCAGGAATTCGACCGGATGCGTGGCGACCACCGGCAGGCCGGCCTGGGCGGCCAGGCGCATGGCGGCCTGCGTGTAGGCCTCGTCGCCGTCCTGGCCGGCGCGCTGCAGCTCGATGTAATAGGCGCCGGGGAACATCGCGCCCCATTGCCGCGCCAGCGACAAGGCGGCAGTCGGGTTGCCGGCATCGAGCGCGTGGCCCACGTCGCCCGCGCGGCCGCCCGACAAGGCGATCAGGCCTTCCTTGTCTTTGAGCCATTCCCGGCGGATCTCGGCGCGGCCCTTGGACTGGTTCTGCAGATAGGCCTGCGTGAGCAGTTCGCACAGATTGAGATAGCCGCGGTGATTGCGCACCAGCAGCAAGGCGCGGAAGGGTTTTTCGGGATCGTCCTCGTTCTCGATCCAGACGTCGCAGCCCGCCACCGGCTTGACCCCGGCGCCGCGCGCCGCCTTGTAGAACTTGATCAGGCCGAAGAGATTGGACAGATCGGTGAGCGCCACCGCGGGCTGGCCCAGCTTGGCCACGCGCTTGACCAGGTCGGGGATGCGGATCAGGCCGTCGACGACCGAGAACTCGGAATGCACGCGCAGGTGCACGAAAGCGGGCGGGAGGGAGGCGATGGCGTCTGACATAGGGAAAGATTGTACCCAGCCTGCCTCCCCCTATGACTGCGGCAGAGCCATCATGCCCGGCAAGGCGAGCAGCCCCGACAATCTGGCGAAAGCGATCTTGTCCGCGCCGACTTCGGCCGTCGGCATGAGGAAGTTCATCGTACCCAGGCAGACGCCGCGCGCCACCAGCGGCACGTTGATGACCGACTTCAAGCCCAGCGCCTCGATGGCCCGATGGTCGTCGAACGACTGGCGGATTGCCTCGATGCCCTCGCCCACGAAAACCTGCCGCTCCAGCAGGACGTGCCGGCCCCAGTCCGTGCCGCGTTTGTCCTTGCCGCCGCCCGGCGGATAGGACTCGGGATCGGAGCTGTACAGGCGAACCAGCGCCAGACGTTCGAGATCCAATCGGTTCACCGTGCACAGCGTCTGCCCGAGCACCGGCCGGGCGCAGGCATCGACAGCGGCGAACAAGGCCGGGGGATCTTCGTCGGCGCAGGCATCGGCGAGCGCGGCAATCCGGTCGAGAGGAGGAAAAAGACTCGCCACGCGCATCGTCGAGCTCATTGATCGTCAGCCGTCACGCCCAGGTCGCGGATGAGCTTGTCGTACTTCTTCTCGTCATGCACGAGAACCCTGGAAAACTGCTGCGGCGTGGTCTGCAGAACTTCCACCCCGATGTCGCCCATTTGCTTGACCACCTCGGGCTTGGCCAGAACGGCGTTGATTGCCTTGTTCAGCTTGTCGACCAATTCAGGATCCATGCCGGCCGGCCCGAAGGCGCCATACCAGACCGACAGCTCGTAGCCGGGCACGGTTTCCCCCACGGTGGGCACATTGGGCAGCAGCGGCGAACGCTTGGCTTCCGTCACGGCGATCAGCTTGAGCTTGCCGGCGTGGACGGGCGCCAAGGTCTGCGTGCCGGCGCTGAACAGCAGCTGGGTGCGGCCGGCGACGGTATCGAGCACCGCCGGCGCGCCGCCGCGATAAGGAATGTGCTCCATCTTGACGCCGGTGGCCTGCTCGAAGAGCGCCGCGCTCAGGTAGTTGGTCGAGCCCGTTCCCGCCGAGGCAAAAGCCACCCGGCCCGGATGCGCCTTGGCGTAGGCGATGAATTCGGCCACGTTGTTCGCCGGCACCGAAGGGTTGACGACCATGGTGTTGGTGACCAGCGCCAGCTCCGCGATGGGCGTGAAGGATTTCACGCCGTCGAAGGGCATGTTCTTGTAAAGCGCCTGATTCATGGTGTGGGTGCTCATCGAACCGATCAGCAGGGTGTAGCCATCGGGCTTGGCGCGCGCCACGATGTCCGAGCCGATATTGCCGGCGGCGCCCGAGCGGTTCTCCACCACCACCGATTGTCCAAGCGAGGTGGACAGATACTTGGACAGCACCCGCGCCAGGATATCGGTCGAACCGCCCGGAGCCCAAGGCACGATCAGTGTGATGGGCCTGTCCGGCCAGGCCGCGCTCGCCACGCCGGGCAGGACGGCGGCGGCGACGGCCAGCGCCGCCATGAAGCGGCTAAAACGCGAAAAATGCGGTTTCTGCATGATGATTGCCCCTTGTTTTGAGAATGTCGTCTTTCGAATTGCGTGGGCCGCCTCAGCGGCCCACCGCGTAACTTTGCATACCGCGCGGATTGGCGGCGGCGCGCAGCAGCAGTCCGTCGCCCGCGGGCTCGCGCGTGCAGACGCTGATGCGCCCTTCCGACCACGGCGGCCCCACCTTGACCTCGTGCCCGGCTGCACGCAAAGCCTGCAGCGTGTCTTCGGGAAAGCGCGACTCCGCGGTCAAGCGATTGAGCGTCACGTTGCGCGGCCAGAAGGAGCCGGGAAAGTGATCGATGTGCCAGGACGGCGCGTCGATGGCCTCTTGCAGATTCATGCCCAATGCGGCGTGGCGCAAGAAGAAGGCGACGGTCCATTGATCCTGCTGGTCGCCGCCCGGCGTGCCGAAAGCCATGTAGGGCTCGCCGTCGCGCAGGGCAAGGCCCGGCGAGAGCGTGGTGCAAGGCCGCTTGCCGGGCGCCAGCGTGCCCGGCAAACCTTCGTCGAGCCAGCTCATCTGCAAGCGGGTCGAGATTGCGAAACCCAGGCCCGGCACGACGGGGCTGGACGACAGCCAACCGCCCGACGGGGTGGCGGCGACCATATTGCCGTGCCGGTCGATCACGTCGATGTGGCACGTGTCTCCGACAAAGAGCTCCCGGCTGGCCCACTCCTGGGCCGGCGGCAGCGGCGCGAAAGTCGGCTCGCCGATGCCGAAGCGCGTGTCGGCCTGGGCCAGCGCTCGCGCGCCGGCCGATAGATCGGGCAGGCGCGGCGTTCGACCGCCCGGACTGCCGGGCCGCAATTCGGCCGAGGCGCGGTCGCCGATCAGCGCGGTGCGCTGACGCGCGTACTCGTCGCCGATCAACGCATCCAGCGGCACGTCGACATGCGCAGGGTCGCCGTACCAGGCCAGGCGGTCGGCAAAAGCCAGCTTGGCCGCCTCGGCCACCCGGTGCACGAACTCCGGGCCGTCGGCCGGCAGCCCGGCGATGTCCTGGTGACGCAGCATGCCGATCTGCTGCAGAAAAACCGGACCCTGCGACCAGACGCCGCACTTGGCCAGGGTATAGCGGCCGTACTGCGTCGTCGCGGGCTCGTCGTAAGAAGCCTGCCAGTTCGCCATGTCGTCATGGCGCAGCAGGCCGCCGTTGCGTTCGCCGGTGCAGTCGCGCACTTCGGCGTTGCGATAGAAGTCGTCGATTGCCTGCGCCACGAAGCCGCGGTACCAGAGATCGATGGCCGCATCGATGCGGGCCTTGCGGTTGGCGCCCTTGGCTTCGGTTATCAGGCGCTCATACGTGGCGGCCGTGACGGGCGTGCGGAAAAGCTCGCCGGGATGCGGCACGCGTCCTCCGGGCAGCCAGACCTCGGCGGACGAGGACCATTCGGAGCGGAACAGCGCCTGCACCGCCACGATGGCCTGCACGATGCGCGGCACCAGCGGAAAGCCGTTGCGCGCATAGTCGATGGCCGGTTGCAGCACCTCGCGCAATTCCCACGTGCCGTAGTCGCGCAGCATCGTCAGCCACGCGCCGAACGCGCCCGGCACCACCGCCGGCAGCAGCCCGATGCCGGGGACGAGAGCGTGCCCCCGGTCGCGGAACCAGGCCGCCGAAGCCAGCGCGGGCGCCGGGCCCTGGCCGCACAGGGCCCGCATGCGGCGCTCCTGTTCGCTCCAGAACAGGATGGGCGCTTCGCCGCCGGGACCGTTCAGATGCGGCTCGACGATCTGCAGCGCGAACCCCCCGGCCACGGCGGCATCGAAAGCATTGCCGCCGCGCTCCAGCACGCCCATGGCGACTTGCGACGCCAGCCAATGGGTCGACGAGACCACGCCGTAGGTGCCGCGGATCTCGGGGCGGGTGGTGAAATCGGATTGAGCCATGACGCAGTCCAGGTAGCGAGTTTCAGTCACGCAGTATAGGAACCTGGAATAACTGGATTTATCTATTTATTGATATATAAATAACCATATGGTTATTCAAAAACACACCGCGTCGCCGACGGCCAACCGCCTGACGTCGCGACTCAAGCCGCGCCACCTCTCCTTCCTGCAGGCGCTGCAGCGGCATTACTCCCTGACCCGCACGGCCGTCGAACTGGGCATCAGCCAACCTGCGGCAACCAAGACCCT
>Ga0209455_1000743_pt1 | contig 18670 bp, 21 predicted proteins | sample AraplaCol_mCL_r2_FD_184275 | JGI IMG/M metagenome (GOLD analysis project Ga0209455, IMG submission 184275) | Arabidopsis root microbial communities from North Carolina, USA - plate scrape CL_Col_mCL_r2 (SPAdes) (version 2) | ecosystem: Host-associated > Plants > Roots > Endosphere | place: USA... | reverse complement strand
AGCAGCTGCGCGACATAGGTCAGCATCAGGCTCGTCAGAATCTCACTGGCATTGAAACAGACACGCAGCAGCGCCGGTATCCCGGCCCAGACCATACCGCCCAGCGCACCCAACAGAATCATCGCCGGAAAGGCCCACCAGCCGCCGCCATCACCGACATGCAGCGCCAGGCCGCCAGCAAAAATGGCGCCGAGAGTGAACTGGCCTTCGGCACCGATATTCCAGACGTTGGCGCGGAAGCCGAGCGACAGGCCGACGGCGATCAGGATCAGCGGCGCCGCCTTGACACACAGCTCAGAAAGCCCCGATGCGCTGACCAGTGGCGCGACCAGGAATGTATAGAGGGCAGAACCCGGATCATGCCCCATCAGGGCGAAGATCACACCGGCCGTGATGATGGTCAGTGCCATCGCCAGGAGCGGCGAGGCGAAGGTCCAGAGGACAGAATGCTGCCCGCGTGATTCAAGCTTGAGCCGCACGCTCGCCATCCTCAGCAAGTGGTTTCGGAAGAGTGCCGGCGCTATCAGCGCTATTATGGTCGGCGCTATCGTGGATGCCGCCCATCAAGAGGCCGATTTCCTCGATCGATATCGACTGCACCGGTCGCGGCACAGAAAGACGGCCGAGATTGATCACCGCAATCTGGTGGCAAACCGCCAGGATCTCGTCGAGGTCCTGGGAGATAATCACGACCGCGGCCCCTTTTGCGGCAAGATCGAGCAGGGCCTGGTGGATGGCGGCCGCAGCCCCGGCATCGACGCCCCAGGTCGGCTGGGCGACGATCAGGAGGTCCGGCTCCTGCAGGATCTCGCGGCCGACGATGAATTTCTGCAGATTGCCGCCGGAGAGCGAGCGGGCTTCCGATTGCACGCCGCGGCAACGCACGTCGAAGGCGCCGATGATACGACCGGCAAAATCACGCATGCGCGTGACGTTGATCAGCCCGCCGGGTGCCAGGTTGCGCGTGGCATAGCCGGACAGAAAAGCGTTCTCATCGAGCGGCAGCGGGCCGACGGCACCGTGGCCATTGCGTTCTTCCGGAACGAAAGCAGCTTTCAGCCGGCGCCGACCTGCTGGGCCCGCCAGCCCCACCGCCGTGCCGTTTATGCGGATGGCACCGGCATCGGCGAGGCGCACTTCGCCTGACAGAGCCGCCATCAACTCACCCTGCCCGTTGCCGGCGACGCCGGCGATGCCGAGGATCTCGCCAGACTTGACCATGAAGCTGACATCCTTGAGATCGATGCCGAATTTCTCGTCGCTGCGCAGCGAGAGATGATCGACCTTGAGGCGTGCAGCGGCTTCTCCCGCGACAACCGCCGTGCGCCGTGCCGAGGCAACGCGGCTGCCGATCATGAGTTCGGCGAGATGTTCGGCGGTTTCCACGCGCGGATCGCATTCGGCGACGACGCGGCCCTGGCGCATGATCGTCGCATGGCGGCAGAGGCTGCGTATCTCCTCCAGCTTATGGCTGATATAGAGGATGGCGCAGCCTTCGCTGGCGAGACGGCGCAAGGTGGTGAAAAGCCGCTCCACTTCCTGCGGCGTCAACACCGAGGTCGGCTCATCCATGATGAGCAATTTCGGGTTCTGCAGCAGGCAACGCACAATCTCGATGCGCTGCCTCTCGCCCACCGACAGATCGTGCACGGCGCGCTGCGGATCGAGCGGCAGGCCATAGGCCTCGGAAATCTCAGCAATGCGTCCGGCGAGGCCACGCCGCAACGCCGCATCATTGATGCCAAGGGCGATATTCTCCGCCACGGTCAGCGACTCAAACAGCGAGAAATGCTGGAACACCATGCCGATGCCGAGCTGGCGGGCCTGGGCCGGATTGCCGATGCGGACCGGCTGCCCCTGCCAGATGATCTCACCCTGATCCGGCTGCTGGACGCCGTAGATAATCTTGACCAGCGTGCTTTTGCCGGCGCCGTTCTCCCCAAGCAGCGCATGAATCTCACCGGGCTGGATGACCAGATCAACCGCATCATTGGCGAGACAGCCGGGGAAACGCTTACTGATTGCTGTCAATCGCAGCAATGCAGATTCGAATCCTAGCGACGTTGCCGTCGCCGGGCCTTTGCCGGTGGGTGGCAGGATTTCATCGCCTGTCATGGCCGGCCTCACCGTTAGCTGTCGATAGGCAGGCACCATCAATCGCGCTGCAAGGCGTCGCCCGAGCGGCCATGCAGCAACCAAGCGTGCGGCCACACCCCGTCAAAGGACTGCTCAACTCTGTCAACCTCCCAGTCAACCGCATCGGCATGGCGATGCTGGCCGGGACCGTTGGCGTCGGGCGTGAGTAACGGGCCATTTCCCCGATTCCGGCGCGTCGGACCGCAGCAAACCCGGCCTAACACAAAACGATTGTGCGAAATAGAAGCATATCGGCGACAGGCTGTGCTGTCCAATTGAACAGCGCGAAAACATCCGGCAACAATCGAGAAACGTATTCTAGCAGTTTTGCATGATGCGCCTGGATTTGTTTGGTGCCTACGATGACCGGAGATCGCGACAGGATGCTGCAACATGCGCGAGACCCTTGCGCCGCAGAAACAAACAGCTACAAGCCGGTCGCATCACACCGCAACTAAGCCGACAAATACTGGGAATATTAGCCGACGCAACGATACGCGTTTCTTAGCGTTAGAGGCGAAGAGAAAGCCGGGTTTTACCAGGTCATGCGTATCACCAAGGATCGTGCCTTCCATCCCGGCTGGGCCGATCTCGATTGGTGGTTCCAGCCGCCGAATTCGGGGACACGCAATCGCTCGCGGCGTGCAGCGTTGTCGGCCCACGCATTACGGAGTATGCAAGAATGACGAGTTTAGTGCTAAAAGAAGCTGTGCAGGGTCGAGACTCGGAGACAGGGCCGAGCGTGGGATCGGGACGGGTGAAAAAAATATCATTGCCTGCGGAGCAGCTTACCGCTGAGAATTTTGCTCCGTTCGGCGAAGTCATCGAGATCGGTCACCGTGAGTCGAACTCAAGCGCTGATGGGTTCCTTGAGACCTATCACGACCTCGCCCGCATCGATGTCGCGGCGAAAGACGGACGGCCGCAGATCAATATGCTGCGCGCCACGCCGCGCAAACTGCCCCTGCAGATCCAGGCGATGGAGCGCTATCACCTGGCGACGCATACCATCATGCCGCTGCTGTTCTATCCCTTCATGATCATCGTGGCGCCGACCGGCAGTTCGATCGACATCAATTCGATCCGGGCCTTCGTCTCGGACGGGCAGCAGGGCGTCAATATCGCGCGCGGTATCTGGCAGCATCCGCTGATCGCCTTGAAGCGGCGGATGAATTTTCTCACCATCGACCGGGCCGGCTCCGGCCGCAACCGCGAAGAGACCGAGTTGGACGCGCGGTTGCAGATCATCGCCACGATCTGACCGAATCCGGCCGCCGGCCGAACCTTAGCTGCAGCCCCGAACCCGCTCTTGACCGAGAGCGGGGAGTAGGTTTTTTGCTCGAGAGAGGCGCTTCCATCTCGGCCGATCGCGGTCTATGGTGGTCGTGGCGGCAAGGCGCGCGAGAACGAATTCGCCTGTGTCACCGCCAGATATATGTCCTGTTCCGGAGATATATGTCGCTGTGCGCGGAACTCGAGAAGCCGTTCATTTCACGTTCCTGGTCGACCCCCTCTGTGGCTGGTGCTATGGCGCCATGCCCAGTATCAGCAAGCTGCGTGCAGAAATCGGCGACGCCAAGCTGTCGGTGATGCCGACCGGCCTTTTCGCCGGCAATGGTGCCCGCCCGATGACGAGCCAGTTCCGCAGCTATGCCTGGGCCAACGACCAGCGCATCACTGAAATGACTGGCCAGATATTTAGTCAAACTTACTATGATAATGTGCTGTCGAATGAAACGGCAGCCTTCGACTCCGGACCTGCCAGCCTCGTTCTCGCTTTGGCAGACCTGCTCTCTCCGGGAAGCGGATTCGATCTCCTCCTTGCCCTGCAGCAGGCGCGTTTCGTGGCCGGCCGCGACCTTACTGACCAGCGAGTACTGATCGATGTCGCCGTGTCTGCCGGACAGCCGACCGCCACGCTGATTTCAGCTTTCCAGGATGCCCGACAAATGGAAGCAGCGGTCGACCGCATCACCACCGGACGGCGTCATTTATCGCGCCATGGCCTGGAGGGCGTCCCCACCCTGCTCTGGGAGGCGGGAGAAGAAGCCGGTTCGGTGCCCAACCCGCTCCTCTTTGGCGATAGCAATGAGCTGATCACCCATTGCCGCGCCGTGTTCGAGTCTCATCGGGTCTGACGGAAGTCCCGGCCTCACGTCGGGACCTCACGTCGATGTGACGGATTTCCTCCGTCGGACCCACCGGCCCGCACACAGGGTCATCCCGTCTGCGCCGTATACATCTCAAGAAATGCATCAACGATTACGGAGACCAGTTCTTCTACGCATCGCTGACCGCATTTTAGCCGCGGCGAGCGACATCGCCGCTGTCGTGCCAAAGCATTCCCGTGCCGGGCACTTTATTGGAGAGAGATAATGAACCTGCGTACTTTCCTTCTGCTGTCGGCCCTTACACTGAGCGCGCCGGTAGCCGCCCTTGCCGATAGTGGAACGGCCGCCGCGCCCACCGATAACGGCCCGGGCCGTCCTTCCGCTGCTGTCATGCAACATCTTGCCGATGGCCGCGTGGCCTTTATCGAAACGGCCCTCAACCTCAGCAGCGACCAGCAGAAGGCCTGGGCCCCGGTGGCCGATCTCCTGCGCCAGCAGCCTCGTCCTGGCTTTGACGATCATAAGCCTGGCGACCGTCCTGCCAGCCTCAGCGATATGCTGAGCCATCAGGCGGACGCCATGAACAGCCGCGCTGCCTACGCGCAAAAGCTGGCCACGGCCCTGAAATCGCTCGAAGCGACGCTCTCAGCAGAGCAGAAGGAGACACTGAAGATCGCCTTCTTCACCTCGCTCCCGCATCCGCATGGCCGACCGGGATTCGATGGCGGCTGGGATCATCGCCGCCATGGCGACCAGCCGGAACAGCCGGACAAGGCCCCGGCCGATGAGTCGCAGCCAGGCTGAGTAGCGACGGTCCGCGCGGGAAATCCACGCTGAAACTCGAACGCTGCCCGCAAATATCCGATCCCATGGAAATCGCATCCCGCTGGCAAGTGGGGTGCGATTTCACTATGTAGAAGGGCGAGATACAACGAGCGGATATGGGGAATCGATGCGCCCGGCACTTTCACTCAGACTTGCAGCTGCCGCCATCCTGCTGCTGGCCAGTGCGGCGAGCGATGGCTATCTGCACAGCGCGCCCGCGTTTCAAATGCGCAGCTATGCCACCGGCAAACAGCTGTTTCAGGTGTGCAGCGACGATCGGGACAGCTGTTATATGTATGTCTATGGCGTCCTCGACATGATCATGCTGAGCGATGACTCCAAGCAGACCTGTACCTTCAACGCAGATGGCGTTGCTGGTGACAAAGCCGTCAGTGCCGTCCTCGCCTATCTGACCAGTCATCAGGACCGCCTGGATTGGAGTGCTGCAGCCCTGGTGCAGAATGCGATCCGCAGCAAATTTCCCTGCCCCAAGAAAAAGCCGGCGGATAAGTCCGCACCAGATGCAGCCCAGCCAGACTCACCGCAGCCCGATTCAGCGTCGCCGCGTTCGACCCAGTAAGCCCAGCTCTATGACGAGAGCTTGTTGATGCGAAAGACTGGGAAATGTGAAAAGCCTGGGAATGCCGCAGGGGTCGCCCCCTATCCCATTCCCGTGCTTTTCATGCTGACCGGTACTTGTTGATAAAAGCCGGCGGGAGCTTACGCCGCCGCATTGTCTCCTGACGACTGCTTGCGCTCTGCCGGCAGGCGAGCGATCAGCGACGACAGATCTTCAGCGTGCTCCTCTTCCTTTTCCAGGATGCCTTCGATCAGGCGACGGCTGGTCGGGTCGCGATCGCCGAGCCAGCGCGCAATCTCGGAATAGGTTTCGATGGCAATGCGCTCCGCCACCAGATCTTCCTCAATCATCTGCACCAAGTCATCGCCCTCCGAGTAATCGGCATGGCTTCGGCCGACCAAGCTCGCCGGGTTGAAATCCGGCTTGCCGTTCAGCTGGACGATACGGGCAGCCACTGATTCCGCATGCGCCTGCTCCTCCGCCGCATGTTCGAGGAACTCGCTCTTGACCGAATCCGAATAGAGGCCGCTTGCGGTGTAATAGTGCCGCTTGTATCGCAGGTAGCAGACGATCTCCGTCGCCAGGACCTCGTTCAACACCTTCACGACCTCAACGCTATCGGCCTTGTTGGCGGCGGTAACCGCCCCATCGTCGAGATGCTTTTTCGCGCGCTCCCGGATCTTCTTCATGTCCGCGACAAATCCGCCCATCATGTTTCTCCCTCGTAGCGGTGTGATCCTGCAAAAAACACCCACCACACCGGCAGGTTCCGACACCCGCCGAGATGACGAGCCACAAACCGCAGAAACCTTCCTCATGACCTGCCTGGGCAGATTGTGATGAGCGCCCGCACGATCAGGCGTCGAAAACGCACAACTATGCGTGAAGATGCTTGAAATCGGCGGCTAATAAACACCAGTTGGCGGGCGAGGTTTCCTGCGCGACGCCGTGGAACTCGCACTTGGCTGCCCAGGCTCCCCCGCAGCAGAAGCCTCCTGCCGCGGCGTTCTGATCATCCGATACAAGAATGACAGCAGCCCATGTCGCGCGGCAGCAGCATCTGCTGCGGCCTCGTCTCCATGCCCTGAACGCATGAACGACAATTTCAGTCGTGACATCGTCGGTACTTGCTGTCTCTCACAACGGCCCGCCCTGCTATCACTACCAGATCAAGCTGCCTAGCTTGGACTGACCGGGCTGGCAGCTCATCATCCCTTACGACGCATCGCGGCGCTGCTTGTCCACCACCGGCGCGCCAACCTTGCCGGGGCCCACCGCCTCGGGATCATGTGGCGCACCGAGCTCAATCAATACCTGGCGGAGTTCCGTCACCTGTTCACTGGTACGGCCAGAGGCGCGGTCATCGCCGCTCGGCATATTCTCCTCACTTGCCGTCATCAAAAGTTGCAAATCGTAATCCCATTGCTCCAGCAATTTGAGCTTCTGCTGCCGGGTAAACCGTTCATCTGCCAGAATATCCTGCGGCCGGCCGAAATGTTTGGCGACATCGGTCAGCAACGGCTCGAAATGTCTCGCTTCCATGCTGCTCTCCTCGGTTCCGGTTATGCCTTCTCAGGACACAAAGTCCCGGGCCCGCGGAGAGTTCCCAATGCGACCTGGCAGAGGAAATATAGCTGACAACTTTATGTGAATCGTAACCCGCAGAGCCAGTCCGGCTACCGCGTGATAGCTCACCAGCGCCTGCGGAATACACCTGCAGAGCTGAAGGGGAAGCCGGGGCAGCAGGCGCCTATCGGCAGGCTGCGGGACCTTTCGGCATGTGGAGCGGGAACCGGTGTCGCTGGCGAGAGCGATTTCCGCCCCTGCGAGCATCGCACCTCACCAGGTCGATGCCGGCTGACGCGCTACTTGGCGAAGCTCTCCAGACGCCGATAGAGTTCGGCATCGATCGGCAGACCTTCCTTGGCGAGGCGCTTCTGGTTTGCTTCGCGCCGCGAATTCGGCAAGCGGGCGCCTTCTTGCGCGGTGATCGACTTGGCAAGGGCCGTCATCTGTTTGAAAAAGGCATCGCCCGAGAAGAGGTCCGGCGCGATGGCGATGAAGAACTGGCCGCAGCCGATCGGCCGGCCATCATCATCGACAAAGGAGCCCATCTGCGGACCGCGATTGGCGCCGGCAAGTGCCGCGCACATCACCTCGACGATCAGGCCCTGGCCGAAGCCCTTGTAACCGCCGAACGGTGCCATGGAGCCTTCCAGGCCCTTGGCCGGATCGGTTGTCGGCTTGCCGTCTTTGTCGAGCGCCCAGCCGAGCGGTATCTCGCGCCCTTCTTCGGCGGCGCGCTTCACCGCCGTCCAGGCCACGGCCGAGGAGGACTGATCGATCAGCAGGGCGATCTTGCCGCGCTTACCGGGAACCGCAAAGGACATCGGGTTGGTCCCGATCAGCGGCAGCTTCCCGCCCACCGGCGCAATCGCCGGGGTCGAATTGGTGAAGCCGAAGGCAAGCAGGCCGTGACGCGCGAGATAGCCGGTATGAAAGCCCAGCGTCGCGGCATTATAGGAATTATGCACTGCCATCCCGGCAATACCGGACTTCTGTGCCGCCGGGATAAGCTTCGCGAAGCCCTTCTCGATCGCCGGGTGGGCAAAGCCCCCACGGGCATCGACACTGAAGGCGACCTTGGAGCTCTTCTTCACCTTGGGCTTGGCCTTGCCATCGACCTTGCCGCTTTTGAGATGCGCGCAATAGTACTGCAGCCAATAGAAGCCATGGCCTTCGAGGCCGCTCAGCTCGGTATCGAGAATGGCTTCAGTGAAATAGTCGGCATTGGCCGGCGCCGTTCCCGCCCCGATCAACGCCTTGGAAATGAGGCTGCGCGCCGCCTTCGGTGTCAGCTTCATCTGTTTCGTCGCCATTCCATCCCCCGTTTCTTGTTCATTGCCACTGCTATCCATATACGCGCAGGCTGTCATCCGGCCGGCCAAAAGCAGCGTTGACGCTTATAACCGAGATGCCCGCAACAGTCGTCCTGGCGGTCGAAGCCTGCCAGGACTCCCGCGCATGTCGCAACGCAAATCCGTCATATTTCCACATTCAGCAATATTTCGATCGAAACATCTAGTTCATCAAACGGTCACGCGCCATCCCTAGAGTTCCCGCGCTGGGCGCCGTGCAGGCATCCAAGGCTCTTTTCCATAACAGGATTTCCATAGCAGGAGGGCGGTATGCTCAATCGGTGGGGTAGTTTCATTCTGGCGGCCGGCATGGCTGTCTCTGTCGGCGCAATTGCGGCACCGGCTTATGCTGCCAATGCAGCAGATTGTCCGAATGGCGGCGAAGTGCGGTTCGGCGTCGAACCCTATGACACGGCGCCGAAGCTGGCCCCGATTTACGAACATATCGGCAAGCTGATCGGCGACAAGATCGGTTGCGAGGTCAAGGTCTTTGTCACCACCAACTACAACGCCGAAATTGAAGCCATGCGCAGCGGCAAGCTGGAGCTCGGCGAGTTCGGTCCGCTCGGCTATATCCTCGCCCACCAGGTGGCGAAGGCCGAAGCCATCGCCACCTTTGCCGACAAGGACGGCAATCCCTCGACCTATTGGGCCAGCATCATCACCTACCCGGAATCCGGCATCAAGACGCTGCAGGATGTCAAAGGCCATTCCTTTGCTTATTCCGATCCGGCCTCGACCTCGGGTCACCTGTTCCCGTCCTATGCGTTGCGCAAGAACGGCATCGATCCGGATAATGACGTGAAGGCTCTCTATGCCGGCAGCCACACCGCGTCCTTCGAAGCCCTGCGCAACCACAAGGTCGACGCCGGCGAGCTGAACAGCCAGCAGCTGGAAGCGGCCAAGCAGCGCGGCGTATACAAGGATAGTGACGTTGTCTTCCTGTGGAAGTCGGACCCGATTCCGCTCGACCCGATCGCCATCCGCGGCGATCTCGATGCGGGTTTCAAGAAGAAGCTGACCGATGCGGTACAGAATCTCGACCTGTCGCAGCTTTCGGCCGACGACCTCAAGATCATCGGTGATGACGGCGGTAAGCTCGTGCCGCAGCAGGATGCCGCCTATGACAACATCCGCGATCTCGTGAAGACACTGAATATCGACCTGCAGAAGCTCGACTAATTCACCACAGCCCTGACTTGGCCCGATGTCTTCCAGCATCGGGCCAATTCTCTGTTTGGCTGGTCTTTATTCAGCCGGAACTTCGCCACGGCGAAGAAAGAAATGAGGAGGCAAGATGCTAGAGGTCCGCAATCTCTCATTGACCTATCCCAATGGCAAGCAGGCCTTGACCAGTGTCAATCTCAGCGTGCAGCCGGGCGAACTCGTGATACTCCTGGGCGGCAATGGCAGCGGCAAGACCACCATGCTGCGCTGCCTCACCCGCACCCTGCAGCCGAGTTCCGGCCAGGTGATCGTCGATGGCCGCGACCTGACCGGTCTGCAGGGCGAGAAATTGCGCCAGGCCCGCATGAGCCTCGCCCTCATTTCACAGCATCCGAGCCTGGTGCGGCGGCGCAGCGTGCGCGCTAATGTCGCCTCCGGTGCCCTCGGCCATTACAGCGATACCCTCACGGCTCTGGGCCGGGTGCCGCGCCCGGAACTGGACTCCGCTTCGCATTTTCTCGCCGAGGTCGGGCTCGAGCATCTCGCTGAGCAGCGCGCCAGCACGCTCTCGGGCGGCCAGGCGCAGCGTGTCTCCATCGCCCGCGCCTTGGCGCAGCGGCCGCGCGCGCTATTGGCAGACGAGCCCATCGCCAGCCTTGACCCGGAGGCCTCGGAAGAAATCATGCGGCTCCTGAAGCGTCTCGCCAAGACCGACAATCTCGCCGTGCTTTGCGTGTTGCACCAGGTCGACCTCGCTTTGGACCATGCCGACCGCGTGGTTGGCATCCGCCATGGCAAGGTCGATTTCGACCTGTCGCGCGACGACATCTCGCGTGACCGCGTTCGCAACCTCTATCTAAGTGAGGCCGCGTGACCGACCGTTCCAGCACCATCGATATGCCTCTCGCCACGCAAGCCAATTCGCTGATCCACAAGCGCGGGCTCAGCGGCGTGTTGCAGTTCACCATCCTGCTGGGTGTGATCGCCACCATCGCCCAGTCGCTGTATGTCGTGCAGGCGCGGCCGCAGGATCTCATCACCGGCGCGCATGGCATGGCGGATATCATCCGGCGCGCCATGCCGCCGGATTTCTCCAAGCTCAAGAGCGAGATCTGGCCGACTTTAGAGACGATCGACATCGCCATTTTCGGCACCGTCGCCGGCGTTATCATGGCACTGCCTTTGGCGGTGCTGGCCGCCCGCAATGTGACACCAGCGCGGTGGCTTTACAGCGTGGCCCGCGGCATTATCGGCTTCACCCGCGCGGTACCCGATCTCGTCTGGGCATTGGTCTTCGTCGCCGCTGTCGGCCTTGGCCCCTTCCCTGGCGCACTCGCTCTGGCGGTGCATTCAATCGGCATGCTGGGCCGCCTCTTCGCCGAAACCATCGAACAGATGGATATGGCCCCGGTCGATGCCCTGTCGCTGACCGGGGCGCGGCGCATGCAGGTCTTCACCCATGGCGTCCTGCCCTCGGTCATTCCCTCTTTGCTCGGTATTGCCCTCTACCGCCTGGACGAGAATATTCGCTCCTCGCTGGTCCTGGGCTTCGTCGGCGCCGGCGGTATCGGCTTCCAATTGCTGACGGCGATGAACCTCTTCCAGTACCAGGAGGTCTCCTTGTTGCTGATCATCGTCTTCGTGGTGGTCCTCGCCGCCGAGCACGGCTCAGCGATCCTGCGCGCGAAACTCGGTTGAGTTCACGCATGCCCCCGGCCTGGCGGCCCCTCTCTCCCCGCCAGGCCGGCCGACGCGGACGGCCATACGCACTCGAGCAAGCAAGACCCGGCGACCATCCGATCGCCGGGCTTTGTTATTTAACGACGATTTCTCCGGACACGCGGCAAGGCAGAACGCGCCGCCATCCGCTGTCGCTCATTTACCGCCAGTAACATCCAGGAAAGTGCCGGTGATGAAGGAAGCCTCGGCGCTTGCCAGCCACAGGATCGCCCGCGCAACCTCTTCAGGTTGGCCCCCTCTGCCCATGGGGATCGACTCCTTGACGCGATCCACCCGTCCCGGCTCTCCGCCGCTGGCATGCATGTCCGTGTAAATGTGCCCAGGGCGAATGCAGTTGACGCGGATCCCCTCGCGCGCGACCTCTTTGGCGAAGCCGGTCGTGAATGTCTCGACCGCGCCCTTAGACGCGGCATAGTCGACATATTCATTGGGACTGCCGAGCCGGGCCGATGCCGACGAGATGTTTATCACGGCGCCGCCTTTGCCGTTGTGACGATACGCCATCCGCTTTACCGCCTGCTGTGCACAGAGAATGGGGCCGATCGCATTGACCGCGAAGATGCGCTGCATCCGCTCGAACGTGAGATCTTCCAACCGGGACTGTCGCGCAAGCATGGCGGCGTTATTGACTAACACATCGATGCGGCCGAATTCCCGGTCGATGGCTGCAAATAAGTGAGCCACCTGTTCCGGATCCGCGCTATCGGCACGCAGGGGTAAAGCACGGCGTCCGAGAGCCTCGACATCGGCTGCCACCGCAAGGGCGGAAGACTCATTGGAAACAAAGCTGATTGCGACGTCGTAACCTTGCGCAGCGGCAAGGCGTGCTGTCGCAGCGCCGACACCACGTCCCCCACCGGTTATCAGAATGAGTGGCGTTTGCTGTCGGGTATCCATATAACGAGCCTTTCCTCTGGTGTTGTGAGTCCAATCCTTAGCACCGAAGATGCGGCTCCATGTGCGGGCGCAACCCGCCGCGTGCAATCGGTCAAGATACTGGGCGGAAATGCTTCACGAGCCGTGCCGCAACCACCGCCGGCGTTTCGCGTGTCGGGAAATGGCCCACTCCGGGCAGCATGATCCGTTCGAATGGGCCGGAGAACTTTTCGTCGACCTTCTCGCTGGCCTCCGGTGGATTGACCCCGTCCAGCTCGCCCTGAAAATAGATCGCAGGAAGCGCAAGTGGTTTCGCAGTTTTTGTTTTGTCTTCGAGCCACCTGCTGGTTGGATCTGGCTCAGCCTCTTCCCAGCGTGCACGATAGCTATGCAGTGTCACATCGACCCAATCCGGATTGTCGAATGATGCCGCCACGCGATCGAAGGTGGCATCATTGAACCAACCCGGCGGCGACCAGGTTTCCCACATGATGCGCGCAAATGCCTTGCGATCGTCACGCACCACCTGCGCACCGCGCTTGGTCGCCTGAAACCAGTGATACCATTGCAACCGCGCATGCGAGAGCGGCAGGGGCGGCAGCCCGCCGAGCCGCGGCGGCGAGGAAAGCATGGCGATACGCCCGATTCGGTCGGGCCAGCCTACTGCCAGGATTGCAGCCATGTTGGAGCCCCAATCGTGCCCGGCAACCGCGAAGCTCTCCACGCCAAGAATGTCCAGCATCTCGATCATATCGAGGGCTAGCACGGTGGCGTTACCGGTGCGCGGCGTATCGGCTGACAGAAAACGCGTCCTGCCGAAACCGCGCAGGGTCGGCGCGATCGTGCGCAATCCGGCCTCGTTCAGGACCGGGATTATGTCATCCCAGGTTGAGGAATCGTCCGGCCAGCCGTGAAGGAGAAGGACGACCTGCGCATCGCGGGGGCCGTCATCCCGATAGGCGACCTCAAGCAAGCTGGTCTGAACTGTCGGCACTTTCCCTGCTTCCTGTATCCGTCCGACTGAGGCTTGCCATGGAAATGACTCTAGGCCTGCAGCACTTGCAGCAACTGGGCACCCGCTGCACTCAAGGCATGACTATTGTCAATCTCGCAGACCGGCCTGGAGAGGCTCGCCACATCGACCTGGCGTTCGATCCGCGCCTGGATATCGCCGCCAGATTCGCGCTGGCGGGATTGCAAGCGCGCCAGGCGGATCTCCGCCGGTGCGGTCACCAGTACAGCCTGCAGATCCGGATAGCGCGATGCCGCCTCGGCAAGGTAAGCGCGCGAGCCGTTGACCACGACGGCGACACCATCGGCCAGCCACAGATCGATTTCCCGGCCGATGCCGTAGCGCAGCCCGTGACTATGCCAATCGAGCGCGAACCAGCCGACCTGCTTGCGGATTTCAAACTCCGCCTCGGAAAGTGCGACATGATTTTCTGCATCGGCGGCCGGCGGACGGGTGATGTAGCGATGGGCAAAAGCCGTCCGGGCCGGGTCGCCATGCAGGCGGGCAAAATTGATGACGCTGTCCTTGCCCGCGCCGGAGGGACCCATCACATAGATCAGCCTGCCCGGGGTCAACCCGCCTGTCATCACGCCGACCGGGCCGCGGGGCGCTTTTTCGACCGTTCCAGATCGGCATATTTGCTGGCGAAAGCCGCGGCATCCAGACTCCGGAAGTCCGGCAAGGCGGCCCGCAATTGCTCCGGGCTCCAATCCCACCAGGCAATCCGTTTCAGCAGAGTCTCGGTGTGTTCGTCAACCCGTCGGCGAATAACCCGCGCCGGGTTGCCGGCGACGATGGTGTAGTCCGGCACATCCTTGGTGACCACGGCACCGGCACCGACCGCCGCCCCGGTGCCGATCGAGCGACCGGGCAGGACAATGGCGTTATGGCCGATCCAGACGTCATGCCCCACGGTTACGCGTTGCGCATGGCGCCAGGCAAAGATATCGGCGTCATCATCTTCAGCGAGATGATGCGAGCGGCTGCGATAGGTGAAGTGGTGCTGGCTCGCCCGGCTGGTGGGATGATTGGTTGGGTTAAGCCGCACGCCCGCGGCGATGTTGCAGAATTTGCCGATCACCGCGTTGAAGATGTCGGCCCCCTGCACTGCGTAGGACCAATCGCCGAAATAGACTTCAAGGAATTTGCACTCCGGCCCGACAACGGTCCAGGTGCCGAAGCGGCTGGCCTTGATATAGGCGCTCGGATGCAACATCGGTTCTTCGGTCATGTGACGACCGTCGGCCCAGGGATGCTGGGGCTCGCCCTGCTCACGGAAATACATCTTCTCGCACACATACATGATCAAGCCACCCTTTGCCCCTGGCACCAGACCGTGCTGGCGACAGGCAATGAACCACGTCGCGTCACCCGCACGAGATCAGCGCGTCGGCCGATCTCGATCCGGCCGCGATCATTGAGGCCCATCGCCTCGGCCGGATTGTAGGTCGAGAGCCGCACTGCCTGGGGCAGGGTGTAATCAAGCTCTTCAACCAGTTTGAAGGTAGCCGGCAGCAGGCTCGCCGGCACGTAATCGGAAGAGAGGATGTCGACCAATCCGCGCTCGGCCAAGGCCAGGGCCGACACATTGCCGGAATGCGACTTGCCGCGCACGATATTCGGGGCGCCGGTCAAGATATCGATGTCGTGGTCGCGCAAGGCATGCGCCGCTTCGAAGGTGGTGGGGAATTCGGCGACCACGGCCCCAGCCTCCGCCGCTTCCGCTGCATGGGCTGGCGTCGCATCATCATGACTCGCCAGCTTGATGCCCCGGCGCTGCGAAAGTTCGATGACAGCGGCTCGATTGGCGTCGCCATGTTCAGCCCGGTCAGCCCGGCAACGAATGATGAAGGCCTCCAGCTCGCTGTCGCTCAACTGGTATTTGTTCTTATAGTAGTTCTCATATTGCGCCAGGTCGGCGAATTGCCGCTGACCCGGCGTATGATCCATCAACGAGAGCAGGCGCAGGCTGGGCGTCTCGGCGAGATGCGTCAGATGCGGCAACAAGCCGGCATGGGAAATCTCGCAGCGCAAATGCAGAAAATGCTCGATCCGCAGCATATCCTGCTGCTGGCAGGACGTCAGGCCCTGGACCATATCAGTCAAGGTCCGCAGGCGATCGCTGCTGTGATTGACGTCGCCGATCGAGACAGAATCGAAAACCGTGGTGATGCCGGCGGTGGCGATCTGCGCATCATGCGCGACCACGGCCGATTCCGCCGGCCAATGTACCTTGGGCCGCGGAGCGATATGCTTGTCGAGATTGTCGGTATGAAGCTCGATCATTCCCGGCAGGATGAAGTCGCCACCGCAGTCGAGGGCACCGGCAACGGCACTGCGCCCATGGTCGACCGCCACGATCATGCCATCGCGGACAAGCAGGCTACCTTCGACGACGTCATCTGGCGTGACAATGCGGCAACCGGTCAAGGCAATCTCGGACATCATGCAGCCTGTGCTTTCAGGGGAACGGGGAAGAAACGGGTTGCCAGGGCGGCGCGGGTCGCCTCCTCATGGCAGATGGCTATGATCGCCTTGCCGGCCTTGCGTGCCTCCTGCAGCAGTTGGACGACAATGGCACGATTGGCAGCATCAAGCGAAGCGGTCGGCTCGTCGACCAGCAGGATCGGATGGCCGGCGATCAGGCCACGGGCGATATTGACCCGCTGCTGCTCTCCGCCGGAGAAAGTCGCCGGCGGCAAATCCCAGAAACGATGCGGCAGTGCCAGGCGCTCCAGAAGCTCAGCAGCCTTGGCGCGGGCCGCTGCACGATCGACGCCCAGTGCCAGCAACGGCTCGGCGACGATATCGATGGTCGGCGCCCGCGGAATGACCCGCAGGAACTGGCTGATATAGCCCAGGGTACGGCGGCGCAAGGCCAGGATCTGCCGCGGCGTCGCCTGGACGAGATCGACCGCCTCGCCGTCCTGGCGCACCAGAATCGCGCCGCGATCGGCCCGGTAATTGCCATAGAGCGTGCGCAAAAGCGTGCTCTTGCCCGCACCAGAGGGACCGTCGAGCACCACGCATTCGCCGGCATGCACCGCAAGGTCGATATCGGCCAGGACCGCGAAGCTCAGATGATCGCGGGCATGCAGCGTGAAACTCTTCGCCAGACCGCGCGTTTCCAACGCCGGCAGGCCAGATTGAGGGACGGATGCGGTCATAGCTACAACACCGAAGAGACGAGAAGCTGGGTATAGGGCTGATGCGGGTCGTCGAGCACCTGATCCGTGAGGCCGGTCTCGATGATGCGCCCCGCCTGCATCACCATGAGGCGATCGGCGAGCAGGCGTGCGACACCGAGATCATGGGTGACGATGATGACGGCAAGATCGAGATCAGCCACCAGGCGCCGCAGCAGATCGAGCAGGCGGGCCTGGACCGAAACATCGAGACCGCCGGTCGGCTCATCCATCAGCACGAGCCGCGGCTCGGTCACCAGATTGCGGGCGATCTGCAGACGCTGCTGCATGCCGCCGGAAAAGCGCATGGGCGGCTCATCGATGCGGGCCGCATCGATCTCGACCTTGCCCAGCCAGTCGGCGGCGATCTGGCGAATGCGGCCATAATGGCGCATCCCCGCCTGCAGGAGAGGTTCGCCAATATTGGCACCGGCGCTGAGATCGAGACGCAATCCGTCGCGCGGATTCTGGTGCACATAGCCGAGATCGTTGCCGATCACGCGGCGGCGCTGTGATTCGCTCAAGGTTGCCAGATCGACGACACCCTGGTTGCGGGAATGGAACAATATCTCGCCGTCATCCGGCGCCAGCTGACCGTCGATCGCACGCAGAAGCGTCGTCTTGCCGGAGCCTGATTCGCCAACAATCGCCAGGACCTCGCCCGGCCAGAGCGACAGCGCGATATCGCTCAGCACCCGTCGGTCGCCGAAGGACTTGGCGAGACCACGCACCTCCAGCACCGGCTGTTCAAGATCGGCTGTCATCTGGCACTCCCACCCGCCACCCGGCTGTCGCAATAATCGGTATCGGAGCAGACGTAACGGCGCGTGCCGCGATCGTCGACCACCAGCTCGTCCAGGAAACTATCGGCCGCACCGCACCGGGCGCAGAGCTGAGACCAGCCTTCCGTCTCGAAGGGATGGTCTTCGAAGTCCAGACTCTTCACGCTGGTATGCGGCGGGATCGCATAAATCCGCTTCTCCCGGCCAGCGCCGAACAGCTGCAGCGCCGGCGAGCGATTGAGCTTCGGATTGTCGAGGCGCGGGATCGGCGAAGGCGACATCAGATAGCGGCCATTGACCACGGTGGGGAAATCGTAAGCGGTCGTGACCCGGCCGAAGCGGGCGATGTCCTCATATAGCTTGAGATACATCGGACCATAATCCGCCAGGGCATGCATGCGACGGGTCATCGTCTCGCGCGGCTCCAACCAGCGCAGAGGCTCCGGGATCGGCACCTGGAAGACAATGATCTGACCGGCCTTCAAGGGCGTTTCAGGAATGCGGTGACGAGTCTGAATGAGGCTCGCCTCGGTCGTCCTGGTGGTGGTCCGAACACCGGCCGTCTTGGCGAAGAACTTGCGGATGCTGACGGCATTTGTGGTGTCATCGGCGCCCTGGTCGATCACCTTGAGGACATCATCGCGGCCGATCACCGAGGCGGTCACCTGGATGCCGCCCGTCCCCCAGCCATAAGGCAACGGCATCTCGCGGCCGGCGAAGGGCACCTGATAACCCGGGATCGCCACCGCCTTCAGGATGGCGCGACGGATCATCCGCTTCGATTGTTCATCGAGATAGGCGAAATTGTAGCCGCCGGTGGTAGTGTCGGCCTTTGCCGTGGGCGCACTCATTCCGCGGCCTCCTGCAGATCGACTTCGTCGCGCAGCCGCCGCAGCACATCAAGCTCGGCCTGGAAGTCGACATAATGCGGCAGTTTCAGATGCTGGACGAAGCCGGATGCCTCGACATTGTCGGCATGGCTGAGGACGAATTCCTCATCTTGGGCCGGCGCCGAAATCTCTTCGTCGAACTCGGCGGCCCGCAGGGCGCGATCGACCAGCGACATGGCCATCGCCTTGCGCTCGCTGCGGCCGAAAGCGAGTCCATAGCCGCGGGTGAATTGCGGTGGTTTCTCGGCAGAGCCCTTGAACTGGTTGACCATCTGGCATTCGGTCAGTTCCACCTCGCCGATGGTAATGGCAAAGCCGAGTTCAGGCGGCACGATCTCTACCGCCACATGGCCGCTGCGGATTTCGCCGGCGAAGGGATGGTTGCGGCCATAGCCGCGCTGGGTTGAATAAGCAAGGCTGAGCAGGAAGCCCTCATCGCCGCGCGCAA
>Ga0209455_1000742_pt1 | contig 18682 bp, 14 predicted proteins | sample AraplaCol_mCL_r2_FD_184275 | JGI IMG/M metagenome (GOLD analysis project Ga0209455, IMG submission 184275) | Arabidopsis root microbial communities from North Carolina, USA - plate scrape CL_Col_mCL_r2 (SPAdes) (version 2) | ecosystem: Host-associated > Plants > Roots > Endosphere | place: USA... | reverse complement strand
ACCGAGAAGCGCCTGCACCAGCAATGTCATTGTCCAGAAGGCGGGATATTCCCAGCCGCCGCCGGGATTGTCGAAATACAATCCGTTATGGCTCTGCACGACGATGATGGCGGCAACAGGTACCGGCATCAAAGCCAGTGACACGGCGCGGGTGGCGAAGCCGAAGAGCAGTGCCATACCGCCCACCGATTCCACCAGAATGAGAAGGTAAAAAAGGAAGGAGGGCAGGCCAAGCCCGGTGAAGGCTTGCAGAGTGCCGGCCGGAGTGAGGCCGAAGGCCTTCAATGCGGCATGGGCGAGAAAGGCGGAACCCAGGGCCAGACGCAACAAGGTTCCGGCGAGGGATGCGGTGCGATGGTCGACCATGATGGCCTCCTCTAGGGTCGTCTCGGGAAATTTCTACGCTGAGTCAATTTTGGCTTACCCGGTGATCTGTCGCAGCGGCGCATAGACCTCCTGTGATTCGTCGAAGCCTTTGAACTCGAAGCGGCCGATATACAGACAATTGGCGAGCCCGATCCGCCGGGCGAAGGCGCTGGAAACGAGGATCGGCTGGCCAGTTAGATGACACAGCGTCTCTAGTCTGCTGGTGAGATTGACCACAGGCCCGATCACCGTGAGACTTGTGCGCCGGCCGGCGCCGATTTCACCATAGATGACCTCGCCGGCATGAAGGGCAATGCCGGCCTGGAGGGTTCGGCCGGCAACGGAACACATATTCAGGCATCGCTGAATCTGGGTAGCCGCATCCTTCGCGCGGGCGCAACCGGGACCATTGCGATTGGCGCAATCATGGAAGATGGCGAGAATTCCATCACCAATCAATTGCAGCACTTCGCCACCAAAAGCTTCGATCACCGGGACGACGAGATTGAAATAGCCTTGCAAGACAGCGATCACGTCGTCCTGTGGCAGACGGTTCGAAAGCGTGGTGAAGTCGCGCAGGTCGCAGAACATCACCACGGCCTCGACCCGCTCGATGGCAGGTGAAGCGACTTTGATTTGGTCACTATCTTCGGTGTCAGTCGCGGCCAAAGGCGGCTGGCGGCGGTGACACGGATTGTTGTTGGTCATATTGTCTCTTCCTCTGGTCTGCCTCCGTAGCATCGCTATTGCAGCGGTGTGACCAGGTGCAGGGCTGTCTGTAATGCATGAATAGCTTCGCGCGGATTGGTTTTGCAGCTGCCGACGGCATTGCGATACAGGACTTCCGCCCCGGCGATGCTTGGGCTGGACTGATTGGCTGCCGCCATGGCGCGATAGGCGATGATCAGGTCGTGGCAGATCATCGTCGGACTGGGGTCGCGATCGGTAGCATAGGCGCCGGCGGCAGCGGTGGGAGTCGATGAGCTGGCCAACGACAAGAACAGGGCGGCGAGTCCGATTGATAAGGTCTTCATCTATATCTCCAATTTGAATCTGTGGTGTTCCATCGCTTAATGACTGGAGTCTGTGTGGTGCTGATGGTGCTTCAGCTCAAATGTTGGGTGTCCAGGCTTTGGCGGCGATTGCCTCTAGAGAGCAATTCCGGCCAAAGCGGAGGCAGCCGAGGCCAAGGTGACAGCTGACTACCGCCGGTGAGGGAGATAGATGGAAATGCTCTGAGTTGGCGCGTGGGGACAGTGGGGGCGCTCACCGGTGCAAGTGCTGGACTCTAGGTGGAGCTGCCGCTCGGCAACTTGACAACTATAAGGCACAGCTCGTTCCAGCAGCAGACCGAACGGAGCAACGCAACCAATTCGTTGGTGACTTCAGGAGCTGGCAACAGAGTCTGCCACGGATGTTACAGACCCGACCCGGAATCGGTATTGCGGTGTTCCCATTATCTGCGTGCGGCGTGTTGGAAATAACCGGGTCTTATCGCCGATCCGGCCGGTGTCGCGGGAACCGGACTGGAAGCACCGTGCCGCTTCACATCAGCCGTGTAATGCGTGGCCGAGGGCCTTCAGGGCTGATTCCTGGAATGCTTCACCGAGGGTCGGGTGGGCGTGGATCGTATGAGCGATATCCTCGAGTGTCGCACCCATCTCCAATGCCAGGCCGAAGGCGGTGGACATTTCAGAAACGCCGACCCCTGCCGCATGAATGCCGAGGACAAGATGATTGTCCGATCGTGCGGTCACGCGTACGAAACCCTGCTCAGCTTGAAGGGTCATGGCGCGCCCGTTTGCCTGGAAGGGAAATTTTCCGACTTTAACGTCGAAACCGGCAGCCCTGGCTTCATCTGGCGCCAAGCCGACCGATACGATTTCTGGATCGGTGAAACAGACGGCGGGAATGGCGCGCTTGTCGAAGCTGCGGCGGTGACCGGCAATGATCTCAGCCACCATCTCTCCCTGGGCCATCGCCCGGTGCGCCAGCATGGGCTCGCCGGTGACGTCGCCGACGGCCCAGACATTGCGCATCGACGTCGCGCATCGCTCGTCAATGCGGATGAAGTTGCCATTCATGGAAAGATCTAGCCTTTCGAGGCTGAACCCCGCCGTCCTCGGACGCCGGCCGATCGCCACCAGGATCCGGTCGGCGGCGATCTCCGTCCGGGCGCCGTCCCGCCCTGTAACGACGAGCGAATCGCCGTTTGCTGATAGGCCCTCTGCATTGGTTTCCAGGCGAAGCTCGATTCCGAGCTCGGCCAGGCGCTGCGCCACCGGACGCGTGAGTTCGGCGTCATAGAGAGGGAGAATTCGGTCTGTCGCCTCCACGATGGTCACCGATGCGCCGAGCTTGGCGAAAGCGATGCCAAGCTCGAGACCGATATAGCCGGCCCCGACCACGGTCAGTCGTCTCGGCACCTCCGGCAGAGACAATGCTCCGGTGGAGGAGATGACACGTCCACCAAAGGGCGGTGAGCGGAGGGCAAGTGGCTCAGATCCCGTCGCGATGACCACGCATTCAGCCCGGATCGTGTCAGTGCCGGTATCGGTATCGACGCGCACTGTCTTGCCGTCGAGGAATGTGCCGAGACCCTTGACGATCTTCACGTTGCCACGCTTCAGAAGCCCAGCCACGCCGGCTTTCAGGCGACCGACAATGCCGTCTTTCCAGTCGATCGTGCGGGCGAAGTCCAAGCTGGGCGGTGCAACAGCGACACCGAATGGCGAGGCTGTCGAGAGTGCGGTTGCCTGGTGATAGGTCTCTGCGGCATGAATCAGCGCCTTCGACGGGACGCAGCCGACATTGAGGCAGGTCCCTCCCAGCGCCTGGTCTTCGACGAGGACCGTATCAAGCCCCAGCTGGCCCGCGCGGATGGCCGTTACATAGCCACCGGGGCCGCCGCCGAGAATGAGTACCTTGGTGGTGATATCGCCCATGGCGCTCCTCAGATGAACATGGTGGCAGGTTCCTCGAGGAAACCCTTAATGCGCTGGATGTAGCTGGCCGCGTCATAGCCGTCGATCACGCGGTGATCGAATGAGGATGAGAGGTTCATCATCTTCCGGGGCACAAATTGGTTGCCTTGCCAGACCGGGCGGATCACCTGCTTGTTGATGCCGATGATGGCGACCTCCGGCCGATTGATGACGGGGGTGGAGGCGATACCGCCAAGCGCCCCGAGGCTGGTGACGGTGATGGTCGAGCCCGCCAGCTCCTCGCGCGCGGCCAAACCCTTGCGCGCTGCCTCGGCCAGCCGGACAACTTCAGCAGCCACATCCCAGAGGTCACGAGCTTCGGCATGCCGGACGACCGGGACCATCAAGCCGACCGGGGTCTGGGTGGCGATGCCGACATGCACACCGCCGAACCTCTGGATGATCTCGGCCTCGTCGTCATAGCGCGCGTTCATCTGCGGAAAATCGCCAATCGCCTTAACCAGCGCCTGGATGATGAAGGGCAGCAGCGTAAGCTTGCCGCGATGCTGCGCGTGTTGTGCATTCAGCGAGGCGCGGAGATCCTCGAGATCTGTAACATCCATCTCCTCGACGTAAGAGAAATGCGCGATACGACGTTTGGATTCCGCCATGTTTTGGGCGATACGCCGCCGCATTCCGACAACCTTGACATCCTCGACGACGGTGTTGGGGCGTTTCCCGTTACCGGTAGCCGGGCCCGGCGCACCATCGCGGATGAAGCGGTCGATATCGTCATGCAGGATGCGTCCGGCGGGGCCGCTGCCGCGCACCTGACGCAAATCGATTCCCGCATCCAAAGCACGTTGGCGCACCGCCGGTGAGGCGAGTGGCTTCTCTCCTACCGGACGCGGCGGTCCCAGCGGGGCCCGGTTGCGACCAGGAAGATTGGCAATGTCGGATGTTTTGACGTCATGCGCGGCAGGAGAGGATATCGGCTGATGCGCCCGCGCGGTAGGTTTCGCAGTAGGCGAGGCGACCGGCAGCGGTGCAGGGCTCGGAGGTTTGACCGCTGTCGAAGCCGCCGCAGGCTCAGCAGGACCACCAGCGCCGGCGATTTCCAGGCGGACCAGCTCGCCACCCACCGCCATCAAGGCGCCCACTTCTGCGCCGAGCGCGACCACGCGGCCCGCGCATGGCGCCGGGATTTCAACAGTCGCTTTCTCGGTCATGACGGCGGCAAGCATCTGGTCTTCGGCGACCATGTCGCCCACTGCCACATGCCATTCGACCACCTCCGCCTCGGCCACGCCTTCGCCGATATCGGGCAGCTTGACGATTTGAATCCCCATGTCAGGCCTCCATAACCGATTTGAGCGCGCGACCGACACGCGCCGGGCCGGGGAAGTAATCCCATTCCTGGGCATGCGGGTAGGGCGTGTCCCAACCGGTCACGCGCATGATCGGCGCTTCGAGATGGTAGAAGCAGTTCTGTTGCACAAGTGCCGCGAGTTCCGCGCCGAAGCCCGAGGTGAGGGTGGCCTCGTGGACGATGACGCACCGTCCCGTCTTTTGCACGGAGTCGGTAATCGTTTCGATGTCCAGCGGAACCAGCGACCGCAGATCAATGACCTCGGCATCGATGTCCTGCTCTGTCGCCGCAGCCAGAGCGACATGAACCATGGTGCCATAAGCGAGAACTGTGACGGCCGACCCGGCGCGCCGGATCGCTGCCTTGCCCAAGGGCAGTTTGTAATGGCCATCCGGCACCTCGCCGAGATCGTGCCGCGACCAGGGTGTTACCGGCCGCTCGTGATGCCCGTCAAACGGCCCATTATAGAGCCGCTTTGGTTCGAGGAAGATGACCGGATCATCATCCTCTATCGCCGCAATCAGCAATCCCTTGGCATCATAGGGGTTGGACGGCACGATCGTCTTGAGGCCGCTGACATGGGTGAAAAGCGCTTCCGGACTCTGGCTATGCGTCTGCCCGCCGAAAATACCACCACCGGTCGGCATGCGGATGACGAGGGGGGCGGTGAAATCGCCATTCGAACGATAGCGCAACCGCGCGGCTTCGGAGACGATCTGGTCATAGCCCGGATAGACATAATCGGCGAACTGAATCTCGACGCAGGGGCGCAGGCCATAAGCCGCCATGCCGATTGCTGCACCAACGATCCCGAGTTCGTTGATCGGCGCGTCGAAGCACCGATCGCTGCCGTATTTCTGCTGCAGGCCTTGGGTGCACCGGAAGACGCCGCCGAAATAGCCGACATCCTCGCCGAAGACGACGACATCGTCATTCTTGGCCATTGATACGTCAATCGCGTCGCGGATGGCCTCGATCATCGTGCGTTTCATGGCTCAATACCCCGCCTCTTGCCGCTGCAGTCGGAGATGCGGCGGCATCTCTGCATAGACGCCTTCGAAAATATCGCGGGTCGATGGCTTGCCGCCGGAATGCAACGTTCCGTGCTTCTCGGCCTCCTTCTGTGCGGCAATCACGGTTTCCATGATCTCCGCTTCGGCCTGGACATGCCGTTCGGCTGACCAGGCGCCCCGCGATATCAGATGGCTCTTGAGGCGGAGCACCGGGTCCCCGAGCGGCCAAGCATCCGATTCCGCTTTCGGCCGGTAGGCGGAAGGGTCATCCGATGTCGAATGCGCGCCGGCGCGATAGGTGACGTGCTCGATCAAGGTCGGGCCGAGGTTGCAGCGTGCCCGTTCAGCCGCCCATTTGGCGACGGCATGGACGGCCAGATAATCGTTGCCATCGACGCGCAGCGCGGCAATGCCAAATCCATGGCCACGCGCAGCGAAGGTGGCAGCACCACCGCGGGCGATGCCCTGGAAGGTGGATATGGCCCATTGGTTGTTGACGATATTGAGGACAACGGGCGCCTTATAGGTGGAAGCGAAAACCATCGCCGCATGGAAGTCTGATTCGGCGGTGGATCCGTCGCCGATCCAGCCGGCGGCGATGCGCGTGTCATGCTTGATCGCCGAAGCCATGGCCCAGCCAACCGCCTGAATATACTGGGTGGCGAGATTGCCCGAGATGGAAAAAAAGCCGTATTCCTTCGACGAGTACATGATGGGCAATTGCCGGCCGTGCAGGGGGTCCCGGTCGTTGGAATAGATCTGGTTCATCATCTCTTCCAGCGGATAGCCGCCGGCGATGAGGAGGCCCGCTTGCCGGTAGGTCGGGAAGTTCATGTCGCCCGATTCCAGCGCTCTGCGGAAAGCGCAGGAGATTGCCTCCTCGCCGAGATGCTGCATGTAAAAGGACGTCTTTCCCTGGCGCTGCGCCATCAGCATGCGCTGGTCGAAGGCGCGGAGCGTCATCATGTGGCGCAGTCCCTCGAGAAGCTCTGAATCGGTGAGCGTTCCCGCCCAGGGCCCCACCGCCTGGCCTTCACGGTTGAGGACGCGGATGATCGAATAAGCGAGATCCTTGATCTCCTGGGGATCGACATCGATCGGCGGCCGGCGGTCGGTACCCGCGGCCGGGATCTCCATGTCGCTGAAATCGGGCGTGTCGCCGGGGCGGCAATGCGGCTCCGGCACATAAAGGGAAAGCGGTTTCCGCTCAGCCATCTCGACCATTTCTTTCGCCGGCTCTATGCTGCTGGGTGCGCGTGTCTCAACGGAGGGGCGCAGGCCCTTCTTTGAGTCCTTCGTCGCGGTGCTCTTCATTGCTGCGCTCCCTTGCCGGCGGCGAGTGACTGGATGATTGCCGAGAAGTCCTTGCCGCCGTTGCCGGCGGCAACGAATTTCTCGTAGAGCTCGGCCGCATGGTTGCCGAGGGGTGTTGCTGCATTGACTTGGCTGGCGGCACCGGCAGCCAGCTTCAGGTCCTTCAACATCAGGGCGGCAGCAAAGCCCGGTGCGTAATTGTTGTCGGCAGGCGATTTCGGCCCGATGCCCGGCACCGGGCAGTAGGTGTTGATCGACCAGCAGGAACCGGATGAGGTCGATACCACATCGAACATCGCCTGGCGGTCCAGTCCCAGCCGGTCGGCAAGCGCGAAGGCCTCGCAGACCGCGATCATGGAAATGCCGAGTACCATGTTGTTGCAGATCTTCGCCGCCTGACCGGAGCCCGCCGGCCCACATCGGACGACCTTCTTGCCCATGAGGCCGAGGATCGGTTCCGCGGCATCGAGTGCTGCCGGTTCGCCGCCACACATGAAGGTCAAGGTCGCTGCTTGCGCGCCGGCAACCCCACCCGATACGGGCGCGTCGACGGAAAGCAGTCCGCGTGGTGCGGCGAGGGCGTGGATACCCTTGGCGGCAGGAATATCGATGGTCGAGCAATCGATCGCCGCTGTCCCGGCGGCGAGGGCGGGAGCAAGCTCACGCCAGACAGCGCGGGCGATATCGCCGTTGGGCAGCATGGTGACCGCGGCATCGGCCCCGGTTGCGGCAGCTTCCAGGCTCTTGCAGGACGTCACACCTTGTGCTGTGGCCGCGGCCACAGCGTCGGCCACGGAATCATATCCTTGAACCCGGTGGCCGGCTTTGACCAGGTTCGCGGCCATGGGTAGTCCCATATGGCCTAATCCGATGAAAGCAATGCGCATGGCTTCCTCGCCGTGTTTGTTCAGAGGGGTGTCCATTCTTGGGGCCCGAGCGGTGCCAGGCTGGCTTGGACGGCCTGCGGATCGACTTCCGCGAGCGTCTTGGGCCGCCAAACCGGCGAGCGATCCTTGTCGATGACGGCAGCGCGGACACCTTCATAGAAATTCGGGTTTTCAAGGGCGCGATGCGAGAATCTGTATTCGAGCGCCAGGCAAGAGACGATATCCGGGTCTCGCCTCGCACGCCGGACGGCTTCCAAGGCGACGGCGACGGAGAAGGGGGAATTGCGGGCGATGACAGCTGCTGCCTTCTCGCCGAAAGGCGTGCCCTGCAGGCGTGCCATGATGGTCAGCGCATCGCCCTCATTGAAGGCGGCGTCGATCTCCTTGGCATGGGAGGCCAGCTCCGAGGACGGTGGCGTTTCGGCAAATCGCGAGATCGATGCCGGATCGCCGCTCGTCTCCAGTACCTCGATCAGGGCAGCCAGCCTCTCGGATGGAACGAAATAATCGGCAAATCCCGCGAAGATCGCATCAGGACCGCTCATTCTGCCACCGGTCATGGCGAGATATTCCCCGATATGGCCAGGGGCCAGCGCCAGCAATCTCGTGCCGCCAACATCCGGCGCGAAGCCGATCGCCGTTTCCGGCATGGCGAGGACCGATCGCTCGGTCACCACCCGATGCGACCCGTGGCCGCCGATGCCGATGCCGCCGCCCATCACGATGCCGTCCAGTATCGCGACATACGGCTTGGGATAGTGGGCGATGGCGGCGTTCAGCCGATATTCATCACGCCAGAAGGTGCGGCCGAGCTCCGGCTGCGACTTGCCGGTCTTGTAGAGCATGACGATGTCGCCACCGGCGCAGAATGCCCGGTCGCCGGCGCCATCGACGACGATCAATGCAATACGATCGTCGCTGGCGAAGCCATCAAGCGCGCGGTGAATCTCCGTCACCATCTCATAGGTCAAGGCATTGAGCGCCGCAGGTCGATTGAGCGTGATCCGTCCGGCGCGCCCCTTAATGGAAACAAGAACATCGCTCATTGCCCCATCTCCTTGAGGAGTGCCCGGGAAATGATGAGGCGCATGATCTCATTGGTCCCTTCGAGAATCCGGTGAACGCGGAGGTCGCGTACCAATTTCTCCATGCCGTATTCGGCGAGATAGCCATAGCCGCCATGGAGTTGCAGGGCTTCGTCAACGACCTCGAAGCAGGTATCGGTGACAAAGCGCTTCGCCATGGCAGCACCTGCCGTCGCCTGCGGATCGCCGCGATCGAAGGCCGTCGCGGCGGCATAGAGCAGAGCCCGTGACGCTTCGACCTTGGTCGCCATATCGGCGATGCGGAACTGAAGGGCTTGAAAGTCCCGCAGGCGTTTGCCGAAGGCTTTTCGCTCGGACATATAAGCGAGCGTCTTTTCCAGCGCTCCCGCAGCCCCGCCGAGTGATGTTGCAGCGATGTTGAGACGCCCGCCATCAAGTCCTTTCATGGCGATCTTGAACCCATCTCCCTCTGTGCCCAGAAGATTTGCGGCCGGGACGCGGCAGCCATCGAAGGTGACGGTACGGGTTGGTTGCGCATGCCAGCCCATCTTGCGCTCATTGGCGCCGAAGGAAAGGCCGGGCGTGTCCTTGGGGATCACCAGCGCGGAGATTCCGCCTGGCCCATCGGCGCCCGTACGGACCATGGTGACATAAAGATCAGAGAGGCCGGCGCCTGAGATAAACTGCTTGGTGCCGTCGACGACATAATGGTCGCCATCGCGGCGCGCTTTCGTGGCAAGGGCCGCGGCATCCGAACCGCTGCCAGGCTCAGTCAGGCAATAGCTGGCGATACGGTCCATCGTCACCAGCGAAGGAACGAGTGCTGCTCGCAGTTCCTTCGTGCCAAAACTGTCGATCATCCATGTCGCCATGTTGTGTATCGACAAAAAGGCGGAGATCGTGGGGCAGCCGCGGGCGAGCGCTTCGAAAATGAGCACGGCTTCGAGCCGGCCAAGGGCCGAGCCGCCATGCTCCGTGCCTGTATAGATGCCAGCCAGGCCGAGGGCAGCAGCACTGCGCAGCACGTCGACAGGCAGTTGCTTCGCTTCATCCCAGGCAAGCGCATGGGGTGCAATCTCGGCCCGGGCGAAGTCTTCCGCCATGTCGCGGACGGCGCGCTGGGTCTCTGTGAGGTCGAAGGATATCATGAGGTTTCCATCCTAATACTGGCCTATTCCCGGCTTCTCAGTTTGATGTGCATGGTTGAGGCGTCACCTCATGGTCGGAATGGCGAAGTCGGCGCCGCTGCGGATGCCGGAGGGCCAGCGCGCCGTGACGGTCTTGGTCTTCGTATAGAACCGGAAGGCATCCGGCCCATGCTGGTTTAAATCGCCGAAAGACGAGCGCTTCCATCCGCCGAAGGTATAATAAGCAAGCGGCACCGGGATCGGCAGGTTGACGCCGACCATGCCAACATTGATGCGGCTGGCGAAGTCACGCGCTGCGTCTCCGTCGCGGGTGAAAATGGCCGTGCCATTCCCATATTCGTTCTTCTCAATGAGATCGACGGCGTCATCATAGGTTTTGGCGCGCACCACCGACAGGACGGGTCCGAAAATTTCCTGCTTATAGATATCCATGGCCGGCGTCACATGGTCGAACAAATTGGGGCCGATGAAGAAACCATCCTCATAGCCCTGCAGCTTGAAGCCCCGGCCGTCCACGACCAGGTCTGCGCCCTGGCGAATGCCGGACTCGATCAGGGATAATACGCGCTCTTTCGCTGCGCGCGTTACCAGTGGCCCATAATCGACGTCACTCCCAGCGGTATAGGGGCCGACGCGCAGGGATTCCACTTTCGGCGCCAAGGCCTTCACCAGGCGATCGGCGGTCGCCTGACCGACCGGAACGGCAACCGAGATGGCCATGCAGCGTTCGCCGGCAGCACCATAGCCCGCCCCGATAAGCGCATCGACGGTCTGGTCCATGTCGGCATCCGGCATGATGACCATGTGATTCTTGGCGCCGCCGAATGCCTGTACGCGCTTACCCGCCGCGCAGCCCCGGGCGTAAATATATTCGGCGATGGGGGTGGAGCCGACGAAACCTATCGCGGCGATGTCCCGGTGGTCGAGAATGGCATCCACCGCCTCCTTGTCGCCATTGACGACATTAAGGATACCTTTCGGCAGACCGGCTTCCAGCATGAGTTCGGCAAGCATAAGAGGAACGGTGGGGGCGCGCTCCGACGGTTTCAAGATGAAGGCGTTGCCGGCGGCGATGGCAGGACAGAATTTCCACATCGGAATCATGGCGGGAAAATTGAACGGCGTGATGCCGGCGACGACGCCGAGCGGCTGTCGCATCGAATAGAGATCGATCCCTGGCCCCGCGCCGTCGGTGAATTCGCCTTTGAGGTGGTGAGGCGCACCGATGGCAAATTCCGCGACCTCGAGGCCGCGGGTGATATCGCCTTTCGCATCAATGATGGTCTTGCCATGCTCGCGGGAGAGCGCCGTGGCCAATTTTTCCATGTCCCGCTGCAGAAGATCGACAAAGCGCATGAGGATCCGTGCACGCCGCTGGGGATTGGTGGCGCCCCAGGCCGGCTGAGCCGCGCGGGCATCGGCCACGGCGGCGGCAATCTCGCTGCTGGATGCCAGTGCGACTTCCGCAATGGCCTTGCCGGTGGAGGGATCGAAGACCTCCGAAACGCGACCCGAAGTCCCGCCGATCCGCCGGCCCCCGATGAGATGACCAATCTGTTCCACGGCAGCCTCCTCCCAATGATAACAAGGGCATAGGAAAAGTTCATCATGCGGGAATACGGCGAGATAGGCCCTTTGTTGCGCAAACATTATGCAAAAATGCAAGATCGTTCGTTGCGTCCGGTCGCGCGGTTTCGTATAGAATCTCCATGGACTGGGACGATCTGAGATACTTTCTTGCCACCGCTCGTGCCGGCCAGGTGACAGCCGCCGGCCAGCGCCTCGGGGTTGATCAGGCAACCGTCAGCCGGCGTGTCGCGCAGCTGGAACAACGACTCGCAGCCAAGCTCTTCGATAAGAGCCCCCGTGGCTATGATTTGACCGAGCACGGCGAGCGGCTCTTATCCTTTGCCGAGGAAATTGAATCCCGGGTCGAGAGCGCCGAGGAAGCGATCGGCGGCAACACCAAGAAACTGTCCGGCGCGATCAGGATTGGTGCGCCCGAGGGCGTTGCAAGCCATCTCATCAGTGAGGGCGTACTCGGGCTTTGTCGGGCAAATCCCGAACTCGATATACAGATTGTCGCGCTACCGCGTGTTTTCAGCCTGTCGAAACGCGAGGTGGATTTCGCGATCGCCGTGTCGCGTCCGACCAGCGGGCGGCTCAAGGTGCGTCGGATTGCTGATTATCGGCTCCATATCTGCGCATCGGCCGATTACCTCGAGCGCCACCCGGTGACCTCGCGCGACGACCTCAAGGCGTGCCGCGGCATCGGCTACATCCAGGACCTGATATTTGACCGCGAGCTCGATTATATCCCGCTCGTGGATCCCGGCCTGATCCCGCATCTGACCAGCACCAGCATTCACGTCCAGCTCGAATGGACCAAACGCGGGGCAGGGCTCTGCATCTTGCCGGACTTCATCACCCGGCGACACCCGGACCTCGTCCGCGTCATACCGGAAGCGGTCAGTTTCCAGCGCACCTTCTGGCTTGTTCTGCACGAGGACAATGCGCGCCTGGATCGTATCAGCCGGTGTGCAGACACGATTTGCGCCGCGATTGCGGATCGGTTGGCGGATGTCGCCGATGCGGACGGTGCTTAGCCTGGGCAGACAGGCTTCACGGCTGGCCGTCGCACAAACGACCGCGACAATCCGCACGGCGTGCATCTGAGCGGCGAAAAAGATATTATTGGTGGGGGCGCCATGGCAGGGGTGGAAAATGGCTCAACATGTGAGTGCCAAAGAAGCTGCGGCATTGGTCAAGTCGGGCATGTGGCTCGATTGGGGCTTCGGCCTGGTTCAGCCCGATTTATTCGACGCCGCTTTAGCTGCCCGCAAGGACGAACTCGACGGGGTAAAGATTCGCGCATGCCTCTCGCTGCGGCCACGCGCTGTACTGGAAGCTGACCCGGAGGGTGCTCACTTTCTGTGGTTCAACTGGCATTTTTCCGGTTATGACCGCAGGCAACACGACTTAGGGCGCTGCAATTATATCCCGATGAATTTCGGTGAAACGCCGGACTACTACCGGCGCTTCATCGATCCCGTCGATATGGTCATCCTGAAGACCGCTCCCATGGATGAAAATGGATATTTCAATTTTGGCGGCGCCGCGGCTTATTCCTACGCCACCTGTGAACGGGCGAAATGCATTGTGGTCGAAGTCAGCGATACAGCGCCTTATGTCTATGGCACCCAGAATGCCGTCCATGTCAGCCAGGTCGATTATATCATCACCGACGGCGGCGGTTCCAATCCGACGATCAAGAATTCGCCGATCAGCGAGATCGATCGCAAGATTGCGCAACTGATCGCGGCTGAGATCGAAGATGGGGCTTGCCTGCAGATCGGCATTGGCAGCATGCCGAATGCCGTTTGCTCGCTGCTGAAAGAGGCCGGTGTCCGGGATCTCGGGGTACAGACCGAGATGCTGACCGATGGCTTGATCGACCTCTATGAGGCGGGCGTGGTCACAGGTGCCAGAAAGAAGCTCGATCCCGGCAAGATGGTCTTTACCTTCGCCGCCGGCTCGGACCGGCAATACCAGATGATCCATAAGAACAAGGACATCCTTTCGTATCCGGTTGACTATACCAATCTGCCGCAGAACATCATGCAGAACGATCAGGTGGTATCGATCAACAATACGACCGAGATTGATCTCCAGGGCCAGGCCGCATCGGAAAGTGCTGGCCATCGCCAGATCAGTGGCACCGGCGGCCAATTGCAATTCGTGCGTGGCGCCTACGCTTCCCGTGGCGGAAAGTCTTTCATCTGCCTCTCGTCGACCTATGACAAGACGGGCGAGCGGCGCAGCCGGATCGTTCTCGATTTGACACGCGGCAATATCGTCACCACCCCGCGCACCGACGTTATGTATGTCGTGACGGAATATGGCCTTGTTAATCTCAAGGGGAAGTCGGTCGCGGAACGGGTAGTGGCACTGAGCTCCATTGCGCATCCCGATTTTCGCGACGATTTGCTGCGTCAGGCCCGCGCCAGCAACATGATTCCCAAAGGTTTCGCCTAGCCGCCCGGCAAGACCGCTCAACCATTGAGGCATCTCGTGCATGGAGAGGGCGAGCGGCTATTGAAATGCCGTGTGCGACATATACTATAAGTAGAAATAGTATATTTATCTCTATATGTTGGCTGCTTTTTCTGGCACCGGCCTCCAGCGATTATTTCGCTGCCCAATGGGGCCATGTTTCGCAAATAGGTCCCCAGGCATATGCGTAATTCTCGAAAAGCTGAATCCATTCGTAAAATTTCAACGTTTATCAATTAAATGACTGATATAGCTCTATCCGGTCCTTGGGCGCCGAAAGACTGCGACTGGCGGAATTAATCACGCTTAGTACTTTATTCAGGGTTCGGATTTGATAAGCTTTAATTCACGCAATCGTGGGCTTCCCTGGTTCGGCGCCTGGAGTTCGGGATTGTGTGGGGATTATTACAGCAGATGATAGAAGTTCTCTTTCGCCTGGTTGCGAGGACCTCCTAGCGATTTGCCGTGAAGGCGGACGGCCGGTGCCCCATCCGGTCTGCCATGTACAACGGGGCTTTGTGATTGGCTTTGTTTGGGGGTGGGTCTTGTCGACCCAGGGGCATCATACGGTCTTAGAATCGTCAGGGGCGGCCGCGCAGCAAGCGCAGGTCTTTGGCGTGCTCACCTTGCTTTTCCGATACCACGGCCTTGCCATCAGCCGGGAAGCTCTGGCGCGCGAGTTCGCGGGCTTGCGCCATGTCGATGCGGATGATGTCGTCCGTCTCGCACGCCGGCAGGGCTTGAAGGCACGGCGCCTCGCCAGCAGCTATGGCCGCCTTGCCGCCACACATCTCCCGGCCTATGCCGGCAGGCTCGATGGCGGTGCCATGATCGTTGCCAAGGTCAATGGCGACAAAGTGCTGATCCATCGCGGCGAGGGCGGCCGGCCGGAGCTGCTGGACAGGTCCGCCTTCGAAAGCCTGTGGGATGGCAGCCTGGTGCTCGTCACCAAGCGTGCGGCACTCTCGGATCTGGGATCGCGCTTCGGCATCGCCTGGTTCATGTCGGCGATCTACAAGTACCGGAAGATCCTCGGCCAGGTATTGCTGGCCTCCTTCTTCCTGCAGGTCTTCGGCCTCATCTCGCCGCTCTTCTTCCAGGTCGTGGTCGACAAGGTGCTGGTGCATCGCGGCATCTCGACCCTCGATGTGCTGCTGATCGGCCTGGTCGCCGTCTCCACCTTTGAGACCGTCCTGACCGCCTTGCGCAGCTATGTCTTCAGCCATACGACCAACCGCATCGATGTCGAGCTGGGGGCGCGGCTGTTCCATCATCTGGTGGCTCTGCCTTTGGGCTATTTCGGGGCGCGGCGGGTGGGCGATTCTGTCGCCCGGGTGCGCGAGCTGGAGAATATCCGCCAGTTCATCACCGGCTCCAGTCTGACCTTGGTCATCGACCTCGTCTTCACCGTCGTCTTCCTTGCCGTCATGGCCTGGTACAGCGCCTGGCTGACCGGCATCGTCATCCTGTCCTTGCCGCTCTATGCCGGTATCAGCCTCGCCGTGACGCCGCTCTTTCGCGCCGGCCTCGATGAGAAGTTCCGCCGCGGGGCGGAGAACCAGGCTTTCCTGGTCGAGAGTGTCACCGGCATCGAGACCCTGAAGGCGATGGCGGTCGAGCCGCAGATGCAACGGCGCTGGGAGGAGCAGCTGGCCGGCTATGTCATGTCCTCCTTCCGGGTCGGCAATCTCGGCAACTATGCCAGCAATTCGATCCAGCTCATCTCCAAGCTGGCGACGGCGGCGATCCTGTTCTTCGGCGCCAAGGCCGTCATGAATGGTGAGATGACGGTCGGCGAACTCGTCGCCTTCAATATGCTGGCGGGACGGGTCTCGCAGCCGGTGTTGCGTCTGGCCCAGGTCTGGCAGGATTTCCACCAGGCCCGCCTCTCGATCGAGCGCCTGGGTGACATCCTCAACACCCCGCCGGAACCGGCCCAGATGCCGGGTCGCGGTGCGCTGCCGGCGATCAAGGGCGGCATCCGCTTTGATCAGGTGAAGTTCCGCTACCGGATCGATGGCCAGGAAGTCCTCAAGGGCATCGACCTCGAGATCGCCCCCGGCCAGTCAGTCGGCATCGTCGGCTCTTCGGGCTCCGGCAAATCCACGCTCGCGAAGCTGGTCCAGCGGCTCTACGTGCCGGAAAGCGGCCGGGTCCTGGTCGACGGCATCGACCTCGCCATGGTCGACGCCACTTGGCTCCGCCGCCAGATCGGCGTGGTCTTACAGGAGAATGTGCTCTTCAACCGCACCGTCCGCGAGAATATCGCGCTTGCCGATCCTGGCATGCCGCTGGAACAGGTGGTGCAGGCGGCGCGGCTTGCGGGCGCTCATGACTTCATCTTGACATTGCCCGAAGGCTACGATACCCAGATCGGCGAACGTGGCGGCACGCTCTCCGGCGGCCAGCGCCAGCGCATCGCCATCGCCCGCGCCCTCGTGACCAATCCCAGGATCCTGATCTTCGACGAGGCGACCAGCGCCCTCGATCTGGAATCCGAACAGGCGATCCAGCGCAATATGCGCCTCATCTCCCAGAACCGCACGGTACTCATCATTGCGCATCGTCTCTCCACCGTCCGGCATTGCGACCGCATCATCACGGTTGAGCAGGGGCGGGTGGTCGAAGACGGTTCTCACGAGGAACTCATCCGCAATGGTGGCCGCTATGCCGCCCTCCACCGGGTCCAGTCGGGGGAGGTGGTCGGTGTCGCCTGAGGTTCGCAAGATGCCGCCGCACCCGGACAACCAGGGTGAGGAAGCAGCCCAAGCACCAGGGAAGCCGCGAGCGCCGGCTGCCAAGGTGGTCAAGCTGCCCAGGCGGCAGCGGGATGAGCGCGAATTCCTGCCGGCTGCGCTGGAGATTATCGACACGCCACCATCGCCGATTGGCCGCGCCATCGGGCTCGGCATCATCGGCATGGCGGTTGCAGCGCTGATCTGGGCCTGTGTCGGCCAGGTCGACATCATTGCCACGGCACCGGGACGCATTATCGCCCAGGGCCGTACCAAGGTCGTGCAACCGCTGGAGACCGGCATGGTCGCGGCCATCCGTGTCGCCGACGGTGATCATGTGAAGGCAGGCGATGTCCTGATCGAACTGGATGCGGCCCAGGCAACGGCCGATCGCGACCGCTTCGCCCGCGATCTCCTGCAGGCGCGGCTGAGGGTCGCGCGGCTGCAGGGCCTTGCGCAGCAGTTCAATCAATCAACCGGCCAGCAACCGGTGCTGGTCGACCCGCCGCAGGAGGCGAGCGCCGCCGATCTGGCTTTGGCGCAGACCGCGATGATCGCCCAGCAGGACCAGCAGGAAGCCAAGCTGGCCGATCTCGACCAGCAGATCGCGGCCAAACAAGCGGAAGCATCGCAAGCCCAGGCGACCATCGAGAAGCTGCAGGCTTCGCTGCCGATGGTGCAGGGCCAGGAGGAGATCCGCCGCGAGCTCAAGGACCGGGAGTTCGGCAACAAACTCGCCTGGTACCAGGCCAATCAGCAGCTCATTGAACAGACACATGAGCTGTCGGTTGAGGCACAGGCAAAGCAGGCGGCATTGTCGGCCTCGCAGGCGCTGCGGCAACAGCGATCCGCCGCCGTTGCCGAATACCAGGTCAACACGCTCGAGGATCTCGACAAGGTCAAGGCGCAGGTGAGTGAGCTGCAAGCAGAGCTCGCCAAGGCAGCGGTACGCGTGCGGCAGTCAACGCTGACAGCACCGATCGATGGCACGGTGCAGCAGATTGCGGTGCACACGATCGGCGGCGTCGTGACACCGGCAGAGCCGTTGCTCTCGGTGGTGCCGGATCAGCCGAATCTCATCGTCGAAGCGATGGTGCAGAACAAGGATGTCGGCTTCGTCCATGCCGGTCAGACGGCGCGTGTCAAGGTCGATACCTTCAACTTCACGCGCTATGGACTCATCGATGGGACGGTGCTGGATGTCACCCGGGACGTGGTTCAAGGCGATGGCAAGGATAAAAAGTCCGCGACATCGGATGCCGACCGCGACAGCGATGGTGCCGGTGGTGAAGGAACTGGCGCGCCCGCTTACGTTGCGCATATTGCGCTCAGCAGTGATACCATTCTAACGGAAGACGGCCCGGCGAAACTCGGCGCCGGCATGCAGGTCTCCTCGGAGATCCAGACGGGCAAGCGCCGTATCATTGAATACCTGCTCTCGCCCCTGACCAAGCACGTTGATGAGAGCCTGCATGAGAGATGACGTTCTCCGGTATAGAGGCGCGGGCATTGCATCGAGCGCGAAAGAATCCGCTCGAGGCGAGAGCCTGTCGCGTTTATCCGGCTTCCTTGCTGAGACCCGAAACGAGCGCCGAGATCAAGATCTTGAGCTGCTGGCGAAGCGATTTCGGCGGGACGATACCGAGCTTTTCCTCGAGGCCGAGCATCACCACGCCGTGCACCGCGGAGAAGATCGTACGGGCAAGGGCGGCAGATTGCGATCGCGAGAGTTCGGGGCTGATCTCGCGCAAGGCATCGTCGACTTTGTCGAACAATCTCAACTGGTGGCCAAGATACCATTCCGGCAGTGCCTTGCCGGGCGGCAGT
>Ga0209455_1000741_pt1 | contig 18689 bp, 15 predicted proteins | sample AraplaCol_mCL_r2_FD_184275 | JGI IMG/M metagenome (GOLD analysis project Ga0209455, IMG submission 184275) | Arabidopsis root microbial communities from North Carolina, USA - plate scrape CL_Col_mCL_r2 (SPAdes) (version 2) | ecosystem: Host-associated > Plants > Roots > Endosphere | place: USA... | reverse complement strand
TGGGCTGGCCGATAGATAAACTGCCGCCCGAGGTTGCGCAAAAAGTTTTGGAGGGCTCGCGCGCGGTCTGCGCTGAGGCAGGCATAACCCTGGCCGGCGGTCACAGTATTGACTGCCCCGAACCCGTTTTCGGTCTCGCGGTAAATGGCATGGTGAATATTCCTAACTTAAAACAAAACTCAACGGCAACTGCCGGTTGCAGGTTATATCTTACCAAGGCTTTAGGTGTGGGCATATTATCAACAGCCCAAAAACGAGGAGTACTTAAACCTGAAGATGCCGCCATAGCCTTGCAGAGCATGGTCGCCCTGAATAAGCTGGGCGAGCTTTTCGGCAGCACGGATTTTGTAAAGGCAATGACGGATGTAACTGGTTTTGGCCTGCTGGGTCATTTAAGCGAAATGTGCGAGGGCAGCGGCTTATCCGCTGAAATTGAATTTGACAAAGTGCCGGTAATTGCTTCGTTGCCTGGGTACCTTGCCCAAAAGTGTTTCCCGGGCGGCACGCAGCGCAACTGGAACAGCTATGGCGATAAAATCAGCGACCTAACCGACGAGCAACGCTACATACTTGCCGATCCGCAAACCAGCGGCGGTTTGTTAGTAGCAGTGGCCGAAGAAAGCACCGCAGAGTTTGAGTCAACCTTGAAAGATAGGGGACTTGATTTTAAATCGTTCGGCAGGCTAAAACCACAGGATGGAGGGCCACTGATAACGGTTATATAAACGATTAAGGGCTAACCGGCTGTTTTTTAAAGCTGCAGAACAAAAAGTTTTGTATTGTTTTAAAAGGTGTAAAATGGTCTTCGCTGATACATTTTATTTTTTTGAAATACCTGTTTAGCGTGTTTTGCAATGTTGTTTCGGAGTATTGTTTGATGGGTAAGCCGCTGCATTTTTCAGGTCCCTGTTTCGAAAACGTGCCGATAACCATATAACTATTAGTTGCATTCGCCGCAGTGGTAACGTATTGCTGGATTTGTTTTTTTTCTGTTAGGAAATGGAATGTAGCCCGGTCATGCCAAAGCTCGTAGTGCTCGGTTGGCTTAAAATTTGTAATATCAGAAACGATCCATTTTATTTGCGAGGCTTTCTCACCCAGTCTTAACCGGGCGCGCTCGAGGGCTGCTCCTGATATGTCTAAAACCGTAATATCCGAAAAGCCTTCTTGCAAAAGGTAATCAACAAAGGTGCTGTCACCACCACCAATATCTATGATCTTCGCATTCTTTTGCAGGTTGAAACCCTTAATGAAATTGAGAGAACTATATGGAATAGTTTGAGTCCAGCTAACTTCTTCCGCTTTTCGTGTTTGGTATATGTGCTCCCAATAAGCCTTTTTATCCTCTTTCATGGTTTTTTTTATCACCTTTGCCTGAATAAAAGTCCGGATTATTATTTCAATATGAAAAAGATATATGTAATAGCAATTTGTTATTCGCTAATTTTTTGTTTGGCAGCTTTAAAAACGCAGGCACAAATTTCCAACCCGGTTGCCCCTTCGCTTACTGCACCAAATCCGTGGACCGATAGCCAGTTAATGGAGCCATCGGTTTTAGCAACTCAAATAAAAACCGGCGGAACAAACCAGCCCCTGATATTAAATATCGGCGCGGTAGAAGATATTAAAGGAGCAACCCATATCGGCGCGGTAAACGATGCAAAAAACCTGGAAAAATTGAAGAGCACAGTTGCGGCCTTGCCTAAAAACACAGCGATAGTAATCTACTGCGGTTGTTGCCCTTTTGCAAAATGCCCCAACATCAGGCCGGCGTTTTCAGAACTAAAAAAAGCCGGGTTTACTAACGTAAAGCTGCTGAATTTGTCGGCCAATTTGAAGACGAATTGGGTAGCCAAGGGGTATCCACTGGCTGGCAAATAATGAAGTCAGCGGAATCAACGTAATCATAATAATCAACGGTTCCACCAACCCGATACGTATTCCTTCACCTCCGTCGGCGTACCCGGTTCCGGCACAAAAAGGTCAATCTTCTTTTCTTTAGCGTATTTCAACAATCGTTCAATCGGCTCGGACCATGCATGAGGTGCAAGGTTAAACGTACCCCAATGTATCGGCATCATCAGTTTGCCTTTTAGCGCAAGGTGGGCGTTCGAGGCATTGTCAGGCCCCATATGTATATCGGGCCAGTATTGGCCGTAGGCACCGATCTCCAGCATGGTTAAATCAAACGGTCCAAAAGTGTCGCCGATTTCACTAAAAATAGGAAACCAACCCGAATCCGCCCCGAAAAAAATATTATGCGTGTGCCCTTTTATCACAAACGACGACCACAAGGTTTCGTTTCGGCCTATTATACCGCGACCGCTAAAATGCCGTGCCGGGGTGGCGGTAATATTACAATCGTCGCCAAGCATGGTGCTGTCGCCCCAATCCAGTTCAGTAATAAAGTTTTTTTCAATTCCCCAGCTTGCCAAATGCTGCCCAACCTTAAGAGAAGTAATAAAAGGGATATGTTTTCCTGCAAAATACTTAATGGTGTTTTTATCCAGGTGGTCGTAATGGTCGTGCGATACAATGATGGCATCCAGCGGGGGCAAATCTTCAAGGGCAATTGGCGGTTCAAAAAAACGTTTTGGCCCGAAGAACGAGCTAAATGACACCCTTTCGCTCCAAACAGGGTCGGTAAGGATGCGTTTGCCATCAATTTCTATCAGCAGGCTCGAATGCCCTATCAGCGTAATCCTTAAACCGCTTGCGGGCACGGTGGCTAAAACCGACAGCTCAGTTTTAAACGGGCCTAGTTGTTTTTTTGGAGTGTTTTCGGCTGTATTATTATAATATTCTTTAAGTATCGGGATCATTTTACCAAACCCAGCCTCATCGGTAGGTATGGGATTTAAAAATTTCTTTCCCTTTTTACGCGCCCCGGTTAAACTCATAAATAGTTATCAAATTACCGCCCAAATATACACCGGGCTTTCTATTACAACCGGGTTAACGCCGAATTGTTACATTGCATGGCCCGAAAACAGCGATGGTTGCATTTGGCTGACTATTTCTTCAAAAAAGCAACCGCCTGTTCACAAAACTCAAGCAGCTTAACCGGCAATTCCGGTTCGGCATAGGGTTGCGTGGCGCCAAATACATGGTCGCCGCCTTTAATTACCAAAAATTCCGCGTCCGGATGGGCCGCTTTCAATTCTTTGGCATGGGCCAGTGGTACGGTTGGGTCTTCGTCGCCGTGGGCAATAAGCCAGGGCTGTTTTATTTGGGCTGCGTGCGCCAATATATCCAATCGACCAGGATTGCGTTCCAGGTCATCAAGCAGGCTAACTTTCAAAGGCATTTGTTGCCCGGTGCGTTTGTTGGCAATGTAGGTTATGCCTGTTAGGCGCCATTGTTCCTCAATTTCTTTGGGCCACAAATTCCGAAACCCGGATATTGATGCCATAGTAATCAACTTTTTTACGCGCTTATCTTCCACTGCTTTAATAATCGCCATGCCGCCGCCCATGCTGTGCCCCATTAAATAAACGCCACTGGCCGCAGCGATACCCGAACCGCCGCAGGCAAAATCGATAACTGCTTTTAAATCCTCCAGTTCGATAGTAAAGGTATTGTCGGCGAAAGCTATCAGGTCGGCAAAATCTTCCGGCTTATCGGCCGTTGTGCCATTGTGCGAAAAGTTGAACTTTAAAAAACGGAAACCCTGTTCGGCAAAGTAATTGGCTACCAGGTTATGTGCACCCCAGTCTTTAAACCCTTTGAAGCCATGGGCAAAAATAACGAGCGGTGCATTTTTGTTTGATGTGCGATAGGTTAAGTCCATCAGCATGCCGCGGCCTTTGGCACCGGGTATGTTGAAGTTTTGTTTTTTGATCATGATACATCAAATATAGAGAAAACATTATGCCACATTACAAATCCTGTAAATCATGCTCCAGGCAAATTGTTTCGTCACAATGTCACACTGTTTTTGACGTGACGAATGTGACAGGCGTGACAAGGCGTCGATTATCAAGGCACTAAAAATTAGAAGTGGTCTTAAGTTCTGAGTCGGGAAAGGCAAGAATTACACTTGGGACTAAAGACTCGAAACATAAGTATCATATAATATGCGAGGCGGGATCCTTTTTTGGTTGTTACGCCTGTCACAGTCGTCACAAATGTTGCGGTTCAAAAAGTGTGACAATACAGGTAATTAAACTTCTTTCAGACTGAAATAAAGCGTCAAAACATAATCATCTATTAATCAATATATTATATCAATAAATATATAGTTAGTATTTTATTTATTAATAAAGTATATTCAATGTATTTGCGTGTAAACCCATATCTCGAACAGATATTTCATTTGAGATAATTAAACGCTATTGTTGTGTTGTCACACTGTTCGAACCCGTAACATCGTGACAGACGTGACAAAGCGTGACAGGTAGTTCAATGGACAGGCATGTTCTAAACTCAATGTGTTTGGTGTTGAATTGTGGAACCTTTTTCAGGACAAACACTTGTCACGCTGTCACACCTATCACACAATAATAGTGTGACAAAACAGGATGAAAAGTTTTTATTTATTCCGGGTATACCACCATGCCCATCCTATCAATAACGGCTGCAAAACCACCAGCCTTATCCACGCAATTAATGGCGTTACGTAAAGCTCGCCCAACTGAAACGGTGCGCGGATAATCATATCGATATGCACCGGCAAAAAGGCAATCAGCATTAAAATAATGCCCAAGGCGGCTAAAATCCTGGTGCGTTTAAAAATCAGCAAAAAGCCAAATAATATTTCAAAAATACCCGCCAATAAGTTCATAAATTTTGGCAACGGAATATATGGCGGAATGATGCGTATGTATGATTCAGGCGCCCGGAAATGGTTGGCACCGGCCAGCAAGTAACCAATTACCAAAATGACGAGCGTCACTTTTTTTAATAATGTCATAATTCAGTTACGTATTTATAGCTAAAACCGATTTAATTGTCAATAAAACACGCTTTATTTATAAACATTCTAAATACAACTGTATGACAAAGTGTTGACACTGCATCGTATTAAAGCTGTTACTTTTGTTGGGTTCAAATTTAAAATAGCTTTGAAGTATCTAAAGGTAATCGCTTTTACGCATAAACAGATTGAGTTGAAGGAGTTGGGACGATTGGTGATTTGCCAGGAGAACTTAACAGATAAACTGCAAAGGGTAAAATCGCAATTCGGTATTTCCGAAATTTTTTACCTCGCAACTTGTAACCGCGTTGAGTTTGTGATGCTTACCCAACAGGTGGTCGACAAAGCTTTCGCCAAACAATTTATGGATGCCATTGATATGGGCTTGTGCCCTATTTCAACAGGTACCTTTTTAGATGCGGCATCTATTTATGAAGACCGCGAAGCGCTTGAACATTTGCTGCGCACCTCGTGCTCGCTCGAGAGCCTTATAGTTGGCGAGAAAGAAATTTTAGCCCAACTGCGCAAAGCCTACGAAAACTGCAAAGAGGCAGGCCTAACCGGCGACGGGCTGCGCATGTTTATGAACTGCATAGTTAAAACTGCGAAAGAGGTTTATACCCATACCAATATTTCGAAGAACCCTATTTCGGTCGTCTCGCTTGCCTATCGCAAGTTGAAGGACTTAAAGCTTTGCACCAATGCCCGTGTGCTGATTATAGGCGCCGGCGAAACCAACCGCAACATTTCGAAATACCTGCAAAAGCATAAGTTTAGCAACTTTGCAGTTTTTAACCGAACTGTTGCCAATGCTACCCAGCTGGCTGCCGATTTAAGCGGCGAAGCGTTTAACCTGGAAGCATTAAAAACATACAATAAAGGCTTCGATGCCATCATAACCTGCACCTCGTCAACCGAACCCATTATCACTCCCGAAATTTATAAAGGCCTTTTAAACGGCGACACCGACCGCAAAACCATTGTTGACCTCGCTGTGCCGAACGATACCCATCCGGATGTGCTGCTGCAATTCCCGGTGAATTTCATCGAAGTACATTCGTTAAACGAGGTGGCCAAAAAGAACCTGCAGGAGCGCTACGAAGAACTTACCCACGCCGAAGCTATTATCGACGAAAATATAAACGGTTTTATGCAGGAGCTTAAGCAGCGCCGCATTGAGCTGGCCATGCGCCAGGTGCCCGAAAAAATAAAAGAAATCCGCAACACCGCCATTAACTCCGTTTTTGCCGAAGAAGTTCAGGGCATGGACCAGGCAAGCCGCGAGATACTGGAAAAGGTGATCAACTACATGGAGAAAAAATATATCAGCGTGCCTATGATTATGGCGAAGGATATATTGATAAATAATAACTAGTTGGACGTTGCCTGCGGCCAGGCTGTACGTTCATACGCCTTCAAGGCGTTAGGCTCGGGGCCGGTATCCACTTCCATCCTTAACGCATTTTTGTCTGAACCCTGATTCACCCGATTAAAGGATTGAAGGATGGTTGGAGCGAATTTATATCTCAAATCGAAGCGGTAGACGCCTCAAGTAAATAAAGATTCAGATAAATAGCCGCTGCGAATATCAGCAATGGCGTTGTTTATATTATTAGTACCTTTCATAATAATACACGTTTAAATGGCATCGAAAATAACGTCGCCTCAAAATTGGAATGCGTTGCTTCAGTCAGCCACCGCCGGTGATAATGTAGCCCAATATGAGGTTGCTTATTATTATGACAATGGCCTGTTAATTGAAGGCGTGGAACTTGTAGTAGAAAACAAACCAACAGCCTTTGAATGGTATTACAAAGCCTATCAAAACGGCAATACCGATGCAATCACAAGGGTTGCCGATTTCTTAAGCGAAGGCATTTATTGTATACAGGACATAGAATTAGCCATAGAACTTTATAAAAAAGGAATTGATAACGGGTCGGCCGTAGCAGCGAATAATTTGGGCACCATTTATCGGGACAACCAGGATTATAAAACGGCATTTGAATTTTATCAAGTTGTTCAAGCCCTTGATAAATCATGTTCATTGAAATTAGCAATTTGCTATTACTGGGGCATAGGAACCGAAAAAGATCTAAAAAAAACCTATGATATTTTATTTAAAATATCGCAGGGTTCGCCAGACACAAACGACAGTCAATACGAAATTGATGAAGCCAACTATTTACTGGGAAGAATATATTTAGATGGAGAAGTAGTCGAAAAGTCAATAGAAAAAGCCCGCCATTTCCTAAAGTTAGCAGATACAGATAACGACCACCGGTCGGCGCAGGAACTTTTAATTATAATAGGAAGAGGTATTTAAAGCTTGTTGTTATTGCGACAACCCGCTATTACTGTATACTTTTTCTCGCAAAGTCACCTCACTTTCATATCGTTAATTATTCCTCCAATCATTGCGTTAAAAAGTTAAATTTGCAATGCAAACACTATAGCCCTTTGGACAGAAAACTTATTATAGGAACCCGCGGCAGTGACCTGGCGCTTTGGCAGGCAAACTTTGTGAAAGACAGCCTGGCCCCGCTTAATATTGATGTTGAACTTAAAATCATCAAAACCCAGGGCGACCGCATCCTTCACCTTAGCCTTGATAAGCTGGAAGGTAAAGGCTTTTTTACCAAAGAACTTGAAGAAGAATTATTGGCAGGTACTATCGACCTTGCGGTTCACTCGCACAAGGACCTGCCTACCGAAAACCCTCCGGGACTCATTATCGCAGCAGTTTCAGAACGGGAAGACCCCGCTGAACTACTGCTGATACTGAAGGATTGTGTTGATGTACACCAAAAACTGTCGGTTAAATATGGTGGTATTGTAGGGACGTCCTCAAACCGACGCAAGGCACAATTGCTGGCTTACCGCCCCGATTTGGATATTATTGACCTGCGCGGAAACGTACCCACGCGTGTAAACAAACTGCGCGAGGAAAATTACGATGCCATCATGCTGGCAAAAGCAGGTGTAAGCCGACTTGGCCTGGACCTGAGCGATTTTTACGTAGAAGAGCTAACGCCGACGGAGCTAATTCCTGCACCTGCGCAAGGTGCATTGGCTATACAGATCCGCGAGAGTGATAAAGAATTATTCGAAGCCCTGCAGCCGCTAAACCATCCAAATGTTGCGGAGGAACTGGCCGTTGAGCGTACAGTGTTGAAGCTGTTTGGCGGTGGCTGTCATTTGCCCCTGGGCTGCTATTGCCGTAAAGAAGATGACGTGTACCAGGTGTTTACTTCGAAGGCAGATGATAGCGACGAATTTCCAGATAGGTTATTTTTAGAGGCCCCGACAACTGAGGGGCTGGCTCAAAAAGTTGCTTTGTTCTTCAGCCCCGATCGCAAGTTCCCGATGAAGGTTTTTATATCGCGCGAGCTTTCTGAAAACAGCTATTTCCGCAAAGCGCTGGAAAAGCACGATATCGAGGTTGAGGCGCGTTCACTTATCCGTACCGTGGCCGTAATTACCAAGCTGGATAGCTATATTTTAAAAAACGCCGACTGGATATTTTTCAGCAGTAAAAATGCAGTGGAATATTTTTTCCAGCTGGATCCGCTATTACCAAAAAAAGTGAAATTCGGCGTAATGGGCAGTGGCTCGGAAGATATGCTGCGACGCAAAGGCTTTTTTGTTGACTATACTGGTGATGGCATTGACCCAGCCGATGTTGCCGCCGAATTTGCCGAACTGGCCAACGGCAAAACTGTAGTATTCCCTTCTGCCGAAAACTCGATGCGGAGTATACAGCAAGCATTGTCGCCTGATACAAAAATCATCGACCTTACAGTTTACGAAACTATATTGGAAGATAATGTGCAGCGTAGCGGCGCCGAAATAATGGTATTTACAAGCCCATCAAACGTTGAGGCATACTTTGTAGATAACCTGCTGGACCCTGATCAAAAAATCATTGCAATAGGCGTTTCCACCGGTAAAAAACTGGACGAAATGGGCGTAAAATATACGCTGCCGTACTCACCTGACGAAACCGGACTTGCAGAAGCTGTATTCGGGACTATTTGTTTGAGCCACAGGTGTTAGGCGTTCATTGGTTCACTTGTTCATTAGTTCATTGGGCGATGCGGATAAACTCGATCTGACAAACAGCAAGTATTAAACAACCCGATGCTAAGAATCATTTGGATCGCGGATTATGTTAGCCCCGACATATAGGCACTAATGAACCAGTGAACAAATGAACCAATAAACTACTTATACGTAATCATCAGCTTTGGCCTTCTTGATGTATCAGGGTAATAGCTGGAGCAGAAAATGCGGCTGGTGTAAATTACTTCGTTACGAAGCGATAGTTTAAAGCCATAATTATTACCGCTGCTTACCATTGCGCTAACCATGCCTTTTACGTCGACATCCAGGTTTCCGAAAGGTTGAAATGTATTGGGTATGGTCACCTGGTTTGCCGAAAACGCACCCGGTTGATTAAACCAGGTTACAGTAGGAGTGTTCCATGGTTCGGCAACCTGTTGAATAACTACACTGTTATCCGCACCATAGTTTGCATGTACCAAATCGCCATTCAACGGAATAGTATCGGCATATAAAATAAGCCGCGCAGATACTATGCTGCCCGTGGCAGGTATTTTACTGATATCGAACTTTAGCAGGTTTCGCACAGTTATCGGCAATCCGCCAATAGTCCAGGCACACAAAGGCTCTTCGGGCGATACGTGGTTGCTTGCATCGGCCCCGTTGTATATGGCTACATTGGTTTCATAAGGATTATTTAAAGGCGCCAGTACGATGCTTTTGGTTCCGGGTGTCGGATCGTTGACGCGTGTACAAGCTGTAACAACCATAAACAGCAACGCTATACAAAGTGCAGGGGTATGTTTCTTCATTCTATTTTGATAAAGGCTTAGTAAAAATAATAACTTTTAATATTTTAAACACCTTATTAATAGCATTTTGAATGATATTTCTGCAAAACATCATTTGTAAGACATAAAATTTCTTTAAACCCATAACATCGCCCATAATTGTTGCAGTTTCCCTAACTTTGGGGTTCCCAAATGGCAGGGTGGAGATCGCCCTTCCGAAAATGTTGAAATAAGAATGTTACAACGACCAAGAAGAAACCGTAAAAGCGAAGCGATACGCCAAATGGTGCAGGAAACGCACATCAGCGCGGCTAACCTAATATTCCCACTGTTTATAGTCGACGGCACTTTTCAAAAAACAGAGGTGGCATCAATGCCCGGCATCTATCGGTATTCGATTGATAATCTGCTGCGCGAAATAGAAAGCTGCTTAAAATTGGGTCTGACTTCTTTCGACCTGTTCCCGAATATTGAAGAATCGTTAAAAGATAAATACGCCACCGAAAGCCATCGCGAAGAAAGCCTGTACCTGCGCGCTATCCGCGAAGTAAAAAGGAATTTCCCGGAAGCTTGTGTGATAACCGATGTTGCCATGGACCCCTATAGCAGCGATGGTCATGACGGCATTGTGGAGAACGGCGAGATACTGAACGATGAAACGCTGGAAATACTTGGAAAAATGGCGCTTGCCCACGCCCAATGCGGTGCGGATATTATAGCGCCAAGCGATATGATGGATGGCCGTGTGGGCTATATCCGCAAGGTATTGGACGATAATAAGTTCACCAATGTATCAATCATGTCGTATTCGGCAAAATATGCCAGCGCTTTTTACGGGCCTTTCAGGGATGCCTTGAACTCGGCGCCAAAATTCGGCGATAAAAAGACTTACCAAATGAACCCGGCGAACCAGCGCGAGGCCTTAATTGAGGCTGATTTAGACGAGCAGGAGGGTGCCGACTTTTTAATGGTAAAACCTGCCCTGGCATACCTCGACGTAATAAAATTATTAAAGGATAATACTGAATTGCCTGTTGCGGCGTATAATGTGAGTGGCGAATACGCGATGATAAAGGCCGCCGTGCAAAAAGGCTGGCTTAACGAGCAACGCGCCATAACCGAAGTACTTATGGGTATACGAAGAGCAGGCGCCAGCGCGATATTAACATATCATGCGAAAGAAGTGCTGGAGAACAAATGGCTGTAGGGGCGTATTGCATACGCCCTTAAAGCGAAAGGTGACAAATAATTGGTCAAGGGCGTATGCGATACGCCCCTACGACAAATAAAAAAAACATGTTTGATTCAATAAAAAAGAAGTTTACATCAGAAGGGAATGAGCCGGCGGCTACTACCGGCAAACCTGATATCTGCAGGGATAAATCGGCCGAATTGTTTGCAAAGGCGAAAACCTTTTTTCCGGGTGGGGTTAACTCACCGGTAAGGGCGTTTAAATCGGTGCATGGTACGCCGCTTTTTATAAAAAAGGGCGATGGCTGCCATTTATGGGATGCCGACGACAACCAGTTTATTGATTTTTGCTGCTCATGGGGGCCGCTTATCCTGGGACATAACAACGCTAAGGTTCGCGAAAAGGTAATTGAGGTAATGCAAAACGGCATGTCGTTTGGCGCACCAACCGCTTTGGAAAATGAACTGGCTGAGCTGATTGTAAAAAACAACAAATTTATCGAAAAGCTGCGTTTTGTAAGTTCGGGTACCGAAGCCGTGATGTCGGCCATAAGGCTGGCCCGTGGCTATACCAAACGCGACAAAATATTAAAGTTCGAGGGGTGCTATCATGGACACTCTGATTCGCTGCTCGTTAAAGCAGGCTCGGGCCTGGTAACCTTTGGCGAAACATCGTCTGCAGGCGTACCGAAATCATTTGCGGACGAGACCGTTGTTGTTGCCTTAAATGACAAGGAAGCCTTAAAAAAAGCTTTCGAGGAATTTAAAGATCAGATAGCGGCAGTAATAATTGAGCCTGTTCCGGCTAACAACGGATTGTTGCTGCAGGAAAAGGAATACCTGCAATTCTTACGTGAAATATGCACGCAAAACGGCACGTTGCTGATATTTGACGAGGTGATATCAGGCTTCCGCCTTGGTTTTGAAGGCGCAGCGGGGCATTACCAAATAAAGCCGGATATACTTACCTATGGCAAAATAATTGGCGGGGGCATGCCTGTGGGCTGCTACGGTTCATCTGCCGAAATTATGGGACATATATCGCCTGATGGTGGCGTTTACCAGGCCGGGACATTATCCGGTAACCCGGTTGCAATGGGTGCGGGTATTGCCCAGTTAAGCGAATTGCTGCGTATGGGCTTTTACCGCGACCTCAACAAAAAAACTGAAGAATTTACCGAAGCCATACAGCGTTTTGCTACAGCACGCAATTATAAGTTTAAGGTATTTACCATTGGCTCTATTTTTTGGTTTGCGTTTACCGATAAAGAAGCTATTCGCTCGGCCGATGATATTGAACCGGCCAGCATGGAGAAATTTAAAAAACTGCACCGCGAACTGCTAAACCGTGGGGTTTATTTAGGCCCAAGCGGTTACGAAGTTGGTTTTATATCATCAGCCCACAGCAAAATTGATTTAGAGAAAGCAAAACGTGCTATATTTGATAGTTTGGAAGTGGTATTCAGAAGTACAGCCCCTAACCCCTAAAGGGGAATGAACAGGCGGCTCTTATAATAAATTTAAACAAATTCTCCCCGCTAACTAGCGGGGAATCAGAGGGCAAATGAGAAGAACATTCGTAATATTTTATGCATTGATCACTTACGCCTTAGCGGAGTTGATTTGGTGGGGTTACCTGCTGGCCAAGCATATGCCAAGCGATATCGGCATGATAATGGGCGAGGGCTCGGTTTTTATATTCGTGTTTTTTGTTGGGGCGTATTCGCTGCATAAGTCGATTAATAAGGAACGCAAGCTGCAGGAGCAGAAGAAAAACTTTTTGCTTTCAGTAACACACGAACTAAAATCACCACTCGCTTCTATCAAGATTCTTTTACAAACCATTCAGAAGCGCAGCCTTACCAAAGAGCAAACGCTGAACTTTATTGGCAAGGCACTGATGGACATTGAGCGACTGGATGATATGGTGGAAAATATGCTGCTGGCATCAAAAATTGATAACCGCAGTTACTCGTTCCCTAAAGACAAATTCAATCTTTCGGTTTTGGTAGACAGCATTGTTAACCGCTTGCAGATTACCAAATGCGAGGGTACGCAGCAAATTATTGATGCCGAGATAGAGCCGAAAATTGAAATAACCGGCGATAAATTCGCCCTTACTTCGGTTGTTACCAACCTGGTTGAAAATGCGATAAAATATTCCGGGCCCTGTGAAACGGTGGGCGTGAAACTGTTCTCGAAAGAAGGAAAAATATTTTTAGAGGTAGCCGATCATGGCATCGGTATATCCGACCATGAAAAAAATCGTATTTTCGATAAATTCTACCGTGTGGGCAGCGAAGACACCCGCAACACAAAAGGAACAGGTTTAGGTCTGTACATTGTAAAAGAAGTGCTTGACAAACATCGGGCGAGCATAAAAGTGAAGGATAACCGCCCCGCAGGTAGTATATTTGAAGTGGTTTTTGAATAACCGATACTAAATAGTGTCAAATCAATTTGTAAATGAATCATATCATGCCAACTAAAAAAAGAATTTTATTAGCCGAAGACGAAGACCATTTGTTAGAGGCTATTAAGCTTAACCTTGAGCTTGAAGGTTACAAGGTGTCGACCGCACATAATGGAAAAAAGGCATTGCAAATATTTAAAGAAGAGCGCTTTAACCTGGTAATACTTGATGTTATGATGCCCGAAATTGATGGCTTCGTGGTGGCTGAAACCATCCGGTTGGAGAATTCGGAAGTACCTATCATGTTCCTTACCGCAAAAAATACCAACGAGGATAAAATTGCCGGCCTTAAAAAAGGCGCTGATGACTATCTTACCAAACCGTTTAACCTTGAAGAATTGATTTTAAGGGTAAATAACCTGGTAAAACGCGGCTTAAAAGGCGAAGAACTTAAAGAGTTTAACAGCTACAAAATAGGCGAAAAAACTATCCACTTTAACTCATTTGAATTAGTGAACGAGGATGGTTCTATAACGCCTTTAACCAAAAAGGAAACCATGCTGCTTAAGCTGCTGATCGAGCGCCGTAACGACGCTGTATCGCGCGAACAGATATTGGAAACCGTTTGGAATTACGACGTTTACCCTTCAACCCGCACCATCGATAACTTTATCCTTACCTTCCGCAAGTATTTTGAACCAGATCCTAAAAATCCGGTTTATTTCCATTCAATTCGTGGAGTAGGTTACAAGTTTACCGATACGCATCATTAATGTTTACAAACCGGACACGCTTATTTATCGGCACACTGTGTTTTTTGTCGCTGATGTTGCTGGCCTACCGGCACATGTATGAGTTTGCGTGGCTTGCCATGTTGCTGATTGTGCTATTGGCCTGGGATTACATACGGCAGGGCACCCTCATTGTGGCGGCGAAGTACTTTCACCATAAAGAATACGATAAAGCAGAACGCACCTTGCTGGAGATTTTTAACCCGCGTTGGCTCAGCAAAAACCGCCGGGGGTATTACGAGTTTTTAATGGGTGGCGTTTGCCTGCAAAAACAGGATTTTGAGGATGCCGAAAAACATTACGAAGTAGCGGCACAATACCCGCTTCGTTCAGTTAACGACCATGTAGCAGCACTGGTACACGTGGCCAACATTAGCATAAGGCAGGGGAATTTTGAAAAGGCGGCTGCATATTTGCAGCTAACCGAAAAAAACCACGAACAAATAAACGCCAAAATGAAGGATGTGATTGAGCGCCTTCGGCAGGAATTGAAAAAAAACAAAAAATAGAACCAAGAATCAAGAGTTAAGAATCAAGATAAAAGAGCCTTGCTGTTGATACGAAATAAGATAACTACATTAAACAGAGCAAGTTTAAATAGCAGGAACCAGGAAAAGTTAAATCTTGATTCTTGACTCTTGATTCTTGACTCTCTTCCAAATTATGAGAGATTCGTTATTTATAAAAGCAGCATTTTCTGAAAACACTGAACGTCCGCCGGTATGGATGATGCGCCAGGCAGGCCGTTTCATGAAGGAATATTGGGATATTAAAAACAAGTATTCGTTTTTAGAAATGTGCAAAACGCCCGAAATTGCTGCCGACGTTACCATGTTACCGGTTAATTTGCTGGGGATCGACGCTGCCATTTTATTTTCGGACATATTGGTTACCGGCGAAGCAATGGGCGGCGACTTAAGCTTTGCCCAAAACGTTGGCCCAAAGTTTGCCAACCCCGTACGGACGAAAGCTGATATCGATAATTTACAAACAGATGTAGGCGACAGGCTGCAATATGTTGCCGATGCCATAAAGGTTATACAACAACGGCTTAACGGCAGCATCCCATTGATTGGTTTTGCCGGCGCACCTTTTACTGTGATGAGTTACCTGGTTGAAGGCGGCTCATCAAAAGATTTTAAGCTGACTAAGCTAATGCTTCACAATGAGCCTGAACTGGCCCATCAGTTGTTGTCAAAAATTGCGACCGTAACTGCGGATTATTTAAACCTGCAGATTGCAGCCGGTGTAAATGCCGTGCAGATATTCGACAGCTGGGCACAGGCATTGGCTTGGGATGATTATAAAGAGTTTTCTCACCGTTATATCTGCGAGATCATAAGTAAATTAAATCGTAAGGATATCCCGGTAATATCGTTCTGTAAAGGCAGTTCAGTTTTTGCGCCGCTGATGGCTGAAGCCAAACCGGATGTAATTTCCATCGATTGGAATGTTGATTTGCTCGACATCAAAAAACGTTTACCCGAAGGCATAGCGGTACAAGGCAACCTTGATCCGCATATTTTATATGCCGATAAAAAAGTAATTAAAGACCGCATTTATAAATTGTTCGACAGGATGAAGGGTGAAAAAGGATTTATTTTCAACCTTGGCCACGGCATTATGCCCGATATCCCGTTTGATAATGTGAAGTATGCGGTGGAGGTGATAAAAGAGTATCGAAATTAATTTGTCATTGCGAGCGAGGAACGAGCGCGGCAATCGCGAACTATACAGAGCGACCTTGCAGAGTTCGCGATTGCTTCGTTCCTCGCAATGACAAAACAGATTATATGTATCCATACATCCTTTCCATACATATCATTTTTGTAGTCTGCTGGATGGCGGGGCTGTTTTACATGGTGCGCCTGTTTATTTACCATACCGAGGCGCAGGAGAAACCCGAACCCGATCGCACCATCCTTTCCAAACAGTTTGAAATTATGGAGCGAAAGCTGTGGTATATTATCACGGTGCCGTCAATGTTTATTGTTTTGGCTGCGGGAATAACAATGCTATGCCTGGCGCCGGTCTGGCTGCAGCAACCATGGATGCACATAAAACTGGGCTTTGTTGTGGGGTTGATAATATATCACTACATCTGCCAGAATAAAATGAAGCAAATGGCGGCCGGGACTTATAAATGGACATCAACCCAGCTCCGTTTATGGAACGAAGTGGCTACATTATTCCTGTTTGCGATAGTGTTTTTGGCTGTGCTAAAGGATGCCGTGAACTGGATATATGGCCTTGTAGGCCTTGTTGGTTTAGCGGTAGTGTTGATGTTTGCGGTGAAGATTTATAAGCATTACCGTACGAAAAAGTAACCCAATGTTGCTGGTTTACCTACCCGATTTGTCATTGCGAGCGAGTAACGAGCGTGGCAACCGCGAACTATACAGAGCCTCCTGAAAAGTGCAGAACTCGCATTGTTCGCGATTGCTTCGTAACTCGCAACGACAAAATCTCATCCGCACATCAATTCTTCTCCTTCACCGCAATCAAAACACTTGTCCTTCCATCCCTTACATCAGGATTTACTCCAACTGTCATCAAAAACTTTCCGGAATAAGCAGCCTCAGCAATGGTTGATCTTCTGCCCGGGAAAACATTCAGCTCGCTAAGTGTATACATTTTATCCGGGTTTAATCCTTTAAGTTTTATGGCGCTTGAGCCCGCGTGGTATCTTGTGCTTACAAGGTAGTTAAACATTATCGCCGAGGTTTTTGCAGGGTTTACATACATGATGGATGCTACATCATTTTCGCGCGGATTTTGCAGGCGGTATTGGTCGCCGTGCCATATTTCATCGCTGAACTGTTTGTAGGTAGCAACTGCGTTCTGGCAAAAGGTCAGCTCATCAGGTTTTAGCTTGCCTATCACAATGTCAAAGCCCAGCTTGCCCATCATGGCCACATCAACCCTGAATTTGATGGGCTGCTTGCCCCAGTCGGTAACGTGGTTTGAGCTGGTTAGCGCCGGGTAGAAATAGGAGTTTTCCCATTGGATGAATATCCTTTCTACCGGCTCTGTATCGTCACTTGGCCAGTATTCGGTAAAGTATTTTAGTGCGCCATAATCAACCCGGCCGCCGCCACCCGAGCATAGCATCAGCGGTACTTTAGGATATTTGGCCCGCACACGATCGAGTACTTTATATAAGGCGAAAACGTAGTCGGTATAAAAATTCGATTGATTTTTCTCATACGGCGAGTATGCGTTAAAAATAATTGAGTTACAATCCCATTTAATATAAGCCAGTTCCGGATTTTTGGTAAACAAATCATCCACCACGCCAAACACAAAATCCTGCACCTTGGGGTTGGTCAAATCGAGCACCAGCTGGTTGCGCATGTAAAGTTCGGGGCGTTGCGGTTGTTTTATTACCCAGTCAGGATGTTTTTCGTACAACTCACTTTTAGGGTTCACCATTTCGGGCTCAATCCATATCCCGAATTTTACGTCGTTGGCTTTAGCTTCTTTTACAAGATAGGCGATATCATTAGGCAGTTTGGCTTTATTTACCTGCCAGTCGCCCAGGCCGGCATGGTCGCCGTTGCGGGGGTATTTGTTGCCAAACCAGCCATCATCCAGCAAAAACATATCAACACCAAGCTTTTTAGTGTCCTTTAAAAGCCCGGCCAGCTTTGGCTCGTTAAAATCAAAATAGGTCGATTCCCAGTTATTCAGCAGTGTTAACCTTGGCCCATTGCCGTCGACAATTTTATAATTACGTGCCCAGCTTTGCAGGTTGCGGCTGGCTTCCCCTTTACCTTTGTTGCTTAAGGTATAAACAAATTTTGGCGTGGTAAACTCAACGCCGGGTTTTAATACATAGTCAGCAGCGAAGTTATTTATGCCGGCAATCAGGCGCAGGTTATTTGCCGGATCCACCTCAAAATCAATTCGGAAATTACCGCTCCATTCAAGGTTGCCATACATCACTTCGCCTTCATCCTCGCCTGCGGGTTTGTTTAATGATACCATGAATACGGGCGGTTCAAATAAATCTGCCCGGGTGCCAAGTTTCGAGTCGATAGTTTTTATGCCATGATTAAGGGCTTCTTCCTCGGGCTGCATTTCCTGCGCCCAATCGCCATGGTAATGTTTAAGCCAATAACCGTCAGCTTTTATACAAAGGTTGGCCGAGGCATATTTGTTAAGCACCACATCCTTTTTTTCGTGGTGGGTAATAACGCTCCATTGCTCGGTTACATCCTCGTTATAATAGGTTTGGTAATTGAGCGTAACCTCAAAATCATAAACTGAATCCTTTAGCTTGATACTCAGCAGGCTTACATCATCATTAATTTTGGTGACAGTATGATTAACGTATTTCAGATCTAACGACTTATTACCATCAGCATGAGTTACTGCGATGGCCGGCTCCAACAGGTTGCGAGTGCCTGCAGAAGTGTAAGCATTATTATAGCTGCCAATGGTGCCGCTAAAGTTGTACATTTTGGCAATCGAGCCGTATTCGTTTTTATCGGTAAGCTTGCTTCCGAAATAAACCATGTTCAGCA
>Ga0209455_1000740_pt1 | contig 18705 bp, 14 predicted proteins | sample AraplaCol_mCL_r2_FD_184275 | JGI IMG/M metagenome (GOLD analysis project Ga0209455, IMG submission 184275) | Arabidopsis root microbial communities from North Carolina, USA - plate scrape CL_Col_mCL_r2 (SPAdes) (version 2) | ecosystem: Host-associated > Plants > Roots > Endosphere | place: USA... | reverse complement strand
AACAAGGTAGAAACCGCGGTACGTTTATACCACAAGCCATCGGGCATTATCATCAAAAACCAGGAATCGCGCTCGCAGCTGCAGAACAAGGAAAATGCTATCAGGCTCTTAAAATCGCAGTTGTACGAGGCCGAAATGCGCAAGCGCATGGAGCTAAGCAATGCAGTTGAAGGTAACAAGAAGAAGATAGAATGGGGCTCGCAAATACGCAACTACGTGTTGCACCCTTACAAACTGGTTAAAGATTTACGTACCGACCATGAAACCTCAAACGCTGCCGCCGTATTGGATGGCGATTTAGATGAGTTTTTAAAATCGTACCTAATGGAATTTGGCGGGCCAAAGGGCTAATATTTGTGTTACTCCGATTATTGTGGCTCCACTAATATTTTGCAAGAGAATTTTTCCTTTCAAACAGGGTTGACGATTGGGCTTCAGGAAGTCCCCAATCGTCCGCCTTTGTATCACTGACCGTTCGGAAACGAACACTTTCGTAGATAGTAAAAAATTTATTTTGTTGATAATCAGCAAATTAAAATAAGGGTATCAATATTGGCATAGGCTCATCAAATTACAACACGATGATGACCGCCGATATACGATTAGCTGAAATGTGGGAAGGCTGCCTTAAGAACGACCGTAAGCAGCAGGAGCTTTTATATAAAACCTTAGCACCCAGGATGCTGGCTGTGTGCATGCGCTATGCCCACGATAAAGACGAAGCCCAGGATATTTTACAGGAAGGCTTTATAAAGATGTTCAAAAACGCACACAATTACCGTGGCGACGGTAACCTTGAGGGCTGGATACGCCGCATAATGGTTCATTGCGCAATATCGCGTTACCGCAAGCTAAAACCGATGGTTTTGGTTGAGGACTTTACCGAAGAAAATAGTGGCACAGGCAGCGGCTACAATGCGCATGGCCTGGAAGCTAAAGATCTGATGCAGATGATACAGCAACTACCGCAAACCTATCGTTCGGTATTTAATATGTATGCCATTGAAGGCTACTCGCACCAGGAAATAGGCAGTAAATTAGGGATGACCGAACTGTTATCGCGCACCAACCTGCATCGCGCCCGCGCCATTTTAAAAGATATGGTGAATAAACTTACCGGCAGCGAAATGCATTATATGGCCGGATAAGTCCGAAGTCAGTAAAGTCCGAAAAGTTGGTAAAGAAGCTTCAGAATCCCCGGACAGGTGCCTTGCCGACAAAAGCAGCCCACCATCGTCTTTACTGACTTTTCGGACTTCGGACTTTCCCAACTTCTTCCACATTCGTTAAAAAAATATTTGCCGGGAAATACAGCCCGGCATTTTCTTTTCCGCAATTTTCTGTATTTTGCGGGGTAATATTGTTGTTACAAGCTGTTGATTTTTACCCTGATTAATGAACAAACCTCGGTTTGCCGTACTTGTTTTGGCACTAAGCCTTTGTGCGTGTAAAAAAGATCTTATCGATACCGGCCGGCCAACCAGGCCGGACCCGGCGGCTATACCGGTTACCCTTGTTTTAGATCCAACCCCTTCCGGATACAAAATACCGCATACTTTTGAAGGCCTCAGCTATGAAACGGCGCTTTTAGCCCAGGATCCCGATTATTTGAATGAAAACAATACAGCACTAATCCAACTGTTAAAAAACCTGGGAAAAGGTGTTTTGCGCATCGGCGGTAACAGCAGCGACGAAATTGACTGGGGCGGAGATGATCCCGGTACCGATACACTGCACCGGAAACTTACCAAACCTGATATTGATAGGCTGGCAGCATTTGCCAAAGCCATTAAATGGCCGGTGCTGTTTGGTTTAAACCTGGGAAATAGCAATCCTGTAGAAGCTGCAAATGAGGCTGCATATGTTCACAACCGGCTACAAAGCAGCTTATACGCATTTCAAAGCGGCAACGAGCCAGATTTTTTTGGCAACATTCACCGCCAGGGCAAGTACATATACGAAGATTACCAGCGGGATTGGCGGGGGTATTATAATGCAATAAAACACATGGTGCCCGGGGCAGCATTTGCCGGGCCTGATATGATGCCTTTTAACCTCCGCTGGCTGCATAACTTCACCAAAAACAACCACGATAAAGTGGTTATGCTCGATGGGCACTATTATAACAACGGCCCCGCATCAAACCCGGCAATAGGCCTGCCGGATGTTTTAGTACCCAACAATAAAATGGCTGCATACCTGCAGGGTATGTCGGTAATCGCGTCTTCGCATGGATTACCCTTCCGGATATCCGAAGGAAACAGTATTTGGGGGCAGGGCAAGCCCGGCATCAGCAATGTATTCGCGTCAGCGTTGTGGGCGCTTGATTTTATGTGGAGCGTTGCCGAAAATAAGGGCCAGGGGGTTAACTTTCATGGTGGCGGTGTGCGGTTTGTTTATACACCTATTAATACGGCAAACGGCGTTACCACGGCCAAACCCATGTACTATGCCATGTTGGCCTTTAAATATGGCGCAGTTGGTAATAAAATAATACAGCCACGGTTTTTAAACCCAAACCCCGATGATAACTACAGCGTGCACGCTTGCGTTAGTCCCGATAATGCAACCCTGGTAACCATCATAAATAAGGAGACGACCAAAAATTTTTCGTTTACTATACAATTGTCTAAAACAGCCTCAAACATCCAGGTTGCCCGCCTTTCGGCGCCATCAATAACAGCTAATTCAGATATAACTTTTGCCGGAAGCGCGGTAAACAGTGATGGTAGCTTTGAACCGGCAAATCCCGAGGAATATCGCACCAATCAGAAAAGTTTTACGGTAACAGTGCCGGCAGGAAGCGCGGCGGTAGTGACGGTGAAGTAGTGTTAGAGATTAGTTTGAAACGTATCTTACTAATCTCTAATCAACCAACCTCCAATCACTATTTATGCTTACTTCCCATCACGAAACTAATTTCGCCGCCATTCATAATATCGGCATGGGTTAAAAACATGCCCGGGTGCGGCTTGCCGTTAAGGGTAATACTTTGTATATAAACGTTTTTATCGCTTTGGTTTTTTACATTGATGGTGAAGGTTTTACCGTCCCCTACCTGTATAACGGCGTGTTGCACCGCAGGGCTGCCAATGGCATACTGGTCGGTAGCAGGAGCGACGGGGTAAAAGCCCAGCGAACTAAAAATATACCAGGCGCTCATCTGGCCGGTATCGTCGTTACCGCCAAGTCCATCGGGTGTAGGCTTGTACATGCGGGGTAATATCATCCTGATTTTTTCCTGGGCTTTCCAGGGTTTGTCAGTCCAGTCGTACAGGTAGGCCACATGGTGCGATGGCTCGTTACCATGCACATAGTTGCCGATGATGCCGTCTTTGGTAATGTCTTCTGTTTCGGCAAAATATTTATCGGGGAGATTATAGCTAAACAGGCTGTCAACATAAGTAACAAAGCGCTTATCGCCGCCCATTATTTTTATCAGGCCTTCCGGGTCATGAGGAACATACAAGGTGTAGTTCCATGCATTTCCCTCAATAAAACCCTGGTTTATGGTAGTAAACGGATCGAAATTTTTGCGGAAAGTGCCATCGGCCATTTTGGGGTGCATAAAACCGGTTTTAGGGTCGTACACATTTTTCCAGTTTTGGGCGCGTTTGTTAAATTCTTCATAAACATCCATGCGGTTTAACTTTTTAGCCATTTGCGCAATGCAAAAATCGTCATATGCATATTCCTGGGTTGAGGACACGGAGTTGCCGTTTTTTTCATCGGGAATGTAGCCCATATCCATATAGTAACCTATGCCCTCATAGTCGCGGTGTTTCGCGGTCGCTACGCAGGCGTCAAGCGCTTTGTTGGCATCAAAAGGCGCATTGCCTTTCACTACAGCATCAGCAACAACAGATACGCTGTGGTAGCCGCTCATACACCAGTTTTCATTGGCGCTGTTACTCCATATCGGCAGCATGTGTTCAGCACTTTGGTCAAAATGGGCCATCATACTTTGTACCATGTCCGAGTTTCGTTTCGGGTCGATAATATTAAACAGCGGGTGCAGGGCGCGGTGTGTATCCCAAAGACTGAAAGTGGTATAGTTAGTAAACCCTTCGGCTTTGTGCACATTTTGGTCGAGGCCTTTGTACTGACCATCCGCGTCCATATAAATGGTTGGGTTTATCATGGCATGGTACATCGAGGTGTAAAAATCCACCTTTTCGTCCTGGCTGCCATCGATAACAATTTTATGCAGCTCGGCTTCCCATTGGGCCTGGCCGTCGTTTTTTACTTTGTCGAAATCCCAGCCCGGTATTTCAACCTTCATGTTGTTTAATGCACCGTCGATGCTCACCGGGGAGATGGCGAATTTTATCTTTATTTTTTCACCTTCTTCGGTCTTAAAGTCGAAATAGGTGCGCAATTGCCTTCCGGCCAAATCAGGGAAGTTTTTCACCCTGGCAAACTTGCCCCAAAAACCGCCATACACTTCGCGCTTGTCGAACTTTTTATATCCCATCTGAATGAAGGGCTTGTTAAACGTCATGGCAAAATAAAGGGTGCGGGTACGCGCCCAGCCATTTGTTGAGCGGTAGCCCACAACTGTACTGTCGTTCACCATGCGCAGGTAAGTCCACACATTTTTATCCGGGTAATTGTAGATCCCCGCCATCAAATCAAGAATGATGTGCGAGTTATCTGATTTTGGGAAAGTATATTGGTGAAAGCCTACGCGGGTGGTTGTGGTCATTTCAGCCGTAATATTGCTGGCATCAAGCTTTACCTTGTAATAGTTGGCTTCGCTTACCTCGTTAGCGTGCGAGAAAGCCGAGCGGTAGCCGCTGCCGGGTTTGTCGGCAGTGCCTGGGTTTAACTGCACCGGGCCAACGGTAGGCATAATTAAAAAATCACCCAGGTCACTGTGACCTGTACCGCTGAAGTGGGTATGACTAAACCCTACAATAGTTTTATCATCGTACTGGTAACCGGCACAGTATTTATATACATCGGGGTTGTATTTGCCGTTCAGCTCGTAACTGGGGGTATCGGTTTCGGGGCTAAGCTGCACCATTCCAAATGGTACCGTTGCGCCCGGGAACACGTGCCCCATACGTTGCGTGCCAATAATGGGCTTAACGTATTTAACCAAATTATCGTTAGTTTTTGTTTGTGCCGACGCTATTACGGTTGCGCAGGCGAAGAGAGCGGTCAGTATTTTTTTCATTAGCTGGAGTTGCAATAGTTAAAGGCCAAATATAACGGATTATTGGTTTGTTATTGTTGTGTTGCAGGATTGTTATGTTGAGGGTTCAAATGCCGCTCGTATATCGACTCACCCCGACCTCGCTGCGCTCGTCACCCCTCTCTGCTGCGCAAAGAGGGGAAAATCGCAAGTTGTTTTGGGTTTGACAAATGCGCTATATTTACAATATGCCTTCTATAATTATTGCACTTTGCCGTGAACTAAGGCAGCGGGAAACCCCTGCCGAAAAGCTCTTGTGGAAACATCTCCGGAATAGGGCAATGTTCAATCACAAATTTTTGAGACAATTCCCGCTTTGTGTTGAATCGCGATTTGGTAAGAAATTATATTATATTCCGGATTTCTATTGCAGCCAGGCCAAATTAGTTATAGAGGCCGATGGGCCGATTCATCAGTTTAAAAAAGAATATGATGTGAATCGGGACATCGTAATAACCGGTCTCGGCATAACTATATTAAGATTTGACAACGACCAAATATTAAACGATACATCATCTGTTCTCAAAGAGATTCTTAAGCATCTGTAAAATTTCTTAGCCCTCTTTGCGAAGCAGAGAGGGCAGCTCCAGCGAAGCGTCGAGCGGGTGAGTCGATAGGCGAGCGATATTCCCTCTCCCAAAAATCATTCCCTATATTTGTAATTATTTACCCCGGTAAACTGCCAAAATGAAAATCATATTCACAATACTCCTATCGGGAGTTTTACATATTGCGTTTGCACAGGATTTGGTGGTACCGAAGGAACACGAGCTTTATCAGCAACGCGACGATGCCGCCCGCACTTTTATCGACCTTATATTAAACAACAGCCGTAATTTTTTAGACAACTCAACGAGGGTTGTTATGCTAAAAAACAACACGATACTTGACACATTGGATTTTACAAAAGATTATTACCAGGGAGGCGGCTCGATGGTTGACATAAACCCGGTCAAGCCATCCTACTATAATACCTTAGGCCGATACATGTGCACCTCTGACAATCCCGTTGAAAAAAATGGCTGTGCTATAAATGTTAAAAAACTGGCGTACGTTATAAAAGGGGATTTTAATAATTTTCATGCAAACGGATTAAAGAGAATTGGCGATACGCTTGAGGTAACTATAAATTTCCAGGCAGATAGCTGGGTAAATTGTTTCAAATTCAACACCAAAGGCTTGATTGAAAGCGCCACAACTTTCGAGGTTGATGCGGGCAACCATCGGTCGCTGCGGGGCGAAAACAAGTATTACTATGATAAAAACGGGAATCTTATAAAAAAAGAAGCTACGCAATATCCGCCGATTAACCCAAACCAATCAAAACTGCCAAGCGAATTCCTGGAAGCAGACTATTCAGCGCTGGGAACCGAAGATCGTGAGATAAAGAAACGGTTCCAATACAACGATAAAGGCACCCTTGTAAAAACGTACTTAAGCGGTGTATTCTTTTTTTACGACGCTAAGTATAATCTAATTAAAAAACAACTGATTGTTGATGACAAATTACTCGTTACTTACATGCTTGAATATAAACAGGATGTTGTTGAAGTAACTAAAACGTCGCACAGTATCAATAAAACAGAACCCCTTTTTGCCTACCGGTTGATAAAATAAGCGTTAACGAAACACCGGCAAAATTATTCAGGGTTTTATTATATTTAAGTATTTTTAAATCAATTATTTAATCAGTTTAAAAATGACCGTAAACGAAATCATGGCCGATTTACAGGCGCATGGCAGCGAAAGCATCAAAAAAATCCTTTTAAACCATGGCGTAAAGGAACCATTTTTCGGCGTTAAGATCGAGCATTTAAAAACAATTCAGAAAAAGGTAAAAAAGGACTACCCGTTAGCCAAAGAGCTTTATGCTACAGGCAATGCCGATGCCATGTACCTTGCTGGCCTGATTACCGACGATAGCAAAATGACCAAGGGCGATCTGCAGACTTGGGCCGAACAGGCCCTGTCAAATAATATTAATGAATACACTGTGCCATGGGTGGCCGCCGAAAGTAATTATGGGATTGAGCTGGGATTGGAGTGGATAGATAGTGATAAGGACCATGTTGCTGCTGCAGGATGGTCTACTTTGGGAAATGTAGCAGCGTTGAAGGCAGATAGTGAACTGGACCTGAATATTTACCGCGCCTTGTTACAAAGGGTTATAAAGAATATACATACGTCGGCCAATAGGGTAAAGGCCAGGATGAATATTTTCGTAATGAATGTGGGGTGCTATATACTTCCTTTAGCGGATGAGGCCATCGCCGCCGCTAATAAAATCGGTGCAGTATATGTTGATACAAGCGGAACTGCCTGCAAGGTGCCCGATGCTGTAACTTATATTGATAAGGTAAAAGCCCGCGGGGCACTGGGTAAAAAGAAGAAAACGGTGAAGTGTTGAATTATAGCCTACAGGCATATTTCGGGCCTAATTCAAAATTCTAATAAAATCCCTTGAACAATTAATCGTGATCAGAAAAGTCCAAAAATCAGCTTAATCCCGGTTCTCTTTTTTAAACAACAAGTGCCTTATCCGCCCCGAGTTAACCTCGAACCCGGTTACCTGATTCTTCCCATTTCTAACGATCTGCAAATTATCCATCCACCAAAAATTGTTAGTTAAATGATTATCGCCGTATAATGTAAGCGGCGCATCGTTGTATTTGGCGTTAGTTAACAGCAAATGATGGTCCTTTAAAGCGATTTGATAGCTGCAATCCAGTTCGGGGCAATAATAGTTGCCGGCAAACACGTGCAATTGCTCATCAGTTGGTTTTGCATCGGCATCGTATTTTATCAGCTGGCGATGATTCCCGGGCCAGTATTGATTAACTATGGTTTCCTTTGGACTTTTTACCGTGAAAATAAATTTTACAGTCGGATCATTAAGCATAACCAGCGTGTCGTTTGCTCGCTTAACCAGTTGGTTATTATTTCTGCCTGCTTCCCAAAATAGTTTGCGGTTCTTCAGCTTAAACGCAAAACGCGCTCCGTCCTCTGAGATGTAACTCCCGGTAAATTTTTTGATGGCCAGGGTATCGTTGAATATTGCCCCGGTGCTGTCTGCGACTGCAGACTTGGGAGATTTTTTCTGCAGCGATGCATCTTTAATAAACAGGCCCTGCAACTGTTGCGCTTTGCCAAAAGGGTCCGTGTCGCCCAGGTTACTGAAAATAATAAACCCCATTTTCAGGTCGGGAAATACACTAACCATAGTTCGGTAACCGGCGTCAGCCCCATTGTGCGAATAGATTTTATGCCCTTTGTAATCATTTACCGATATACCTAAAGCGTAATCTATTTCTGTCCCATTGTTCAATTTGCCTTTCTGTGTTAGTTGTTCAATGTCTTTTTTGTCGCCTGCTTTATGATCATAAAAATTCATCACCCATTTGCTCATATCATCAATATTGGTAAACAAACTGGTAGCGCCTGCAACCGAATAACTGAGCGTGCTGTTTGTGAAATGTACTGCGCGTGCACGATCATACGAATAGGAGCGGTTAGGCACTATTTCGGTATAGTCATCATGGAAGTGGGTGTTGTTCATACCCAGCGGTTTAAAAATGGCCGAGTCGGTAAACTTGCGCAGGCTTTTGCCGCTAACAGCGCGTACTATTTCGGCCAGCATAGTGAACCCGCTGTTCGAATAGCTGTACTCCTCGCCCGGTTTAAAGTTAAGTGCCTGCTGTTTGCTTAATATCTTTATAACCTGTTCTTGTGTAATTATATCATCAAGCCGGGTACCGGCAATAGCAAGCAGTTGCCATTGGTCGCGAATGCCGCTGGTATGGTTTAAAAGGTTCCTGATAGTAATTTTCACCTTTAAATCCGGGAACCACGGCAGGTATTTCCTGATATCATCATCAAGGTTCAGTTTTCCCTGCCTGGCCAGCAGCACTATTGAAAAAGCCGTAAACTGTTTGGATACCGAGGCCATATGAAAAATAGTTTCGGGCTTAATGGGTATATCATATTCCAGGTTGGCCATACCATACCCTTTGGCAAAAATAAGGGAATCATTTCTCACAACACCTACAGCATACCCCGGGCTGGTATTTTTATCCCAATACTTAAACAGGTTATCAATTTTTTTTATGGTTGAATCGGGCAGGTTTTGAGCCGACACACCGACTACTGCAGAGATCGATAATGAACAGATAAAAAGAAAAACTATTGCTGGACGCATGATATGTTTTGTTGATAGGTTACCGGGTGATAAAATCAGAATAAATATAAATGAAATTGTCATTAAAAGAAGCCCCCTTTCCTGGATATTCATATTGAATAACTAACCGGCGCCGTCACGACGGTTAACTACGAACCATTTGCCACGAACCATTTGCGTTTCCGAGCATTAAACCCTATTTTCACGCATCACATACATCCTTCAAAAATGAAAAAAATCTTTGCCCTCTCTTTTATAGCAATTACAGCGGCGGCAGCTGCACAGCAAAAAACCATCAGCGGCTTTACCCCCGCATCAGCAGCTAAAGAACTGCAAACCGAGCAGGCGTTTGATGCCTCGCTTAGCGCCCCCCGCATTGGTGAGACCATTAAAGAACTGGCAGCCTATCCGCATAACGTAGGCTCAGCCGGTGGCAAGGCAGTGGCCGAAAAGATTTTGCAGAAATATAAAAGCTATGGGTTAGATGCACATATCGAAACTTACACGGTGTTGTTCCCAACGCCAAAAACAAGGGCACTGGAATTAACCGGCCCAACAAAATATACCGCTTTATTAAAGGAACCCGCTTTGGCCGAAGATGCTACATCCAACCAGGCCAATCAATTGCCTACCTATAATGCGTGGAGTGGCGATGGGGATGTAACTGCTCCCCTTGTGTTTGTAAACTATGGCCTGCCTGACGATTACGAAACGCTTGCAAAGCTTGGGGTTGATGTGAAAGGTAAAATCGTAATAGCCAAATACGGCCGCTCGTGGCGCGGTATAAAGCCGAAAGTTGCCTATGAGCATGGCGCAATTGGCTGTATTATTTACTCTGACCCTAAAGACGATGGATACACCGCCGGCGATGTATACCCTAAAGGCGCTTATAAGAACGAATACGGCGTTCAGCGCGGCTCTGTGATGGATATGGTGATATATCCCGGCGACCCGCTTACGCCCGGTGTTGGGGCTACCAAAGATGCCAAACGCCTGGACAGGAAGGATGCTCCTACAATATTAAAAATCCCCGTATTACCTATCAGCTACCATGATGCACAACCTCTATTGGCTGCTTTGGATGGGCGCGTTGCACCTGGCAGTTGGCAGGGCAGCCTGCCTATAACCTACCACATCGGCGCGGGTAAGGCAACCGTGCATTTAAAAATGGAGTTTAACTGGGACATGGTGCCCGCTTACGACGTTATTGCGAAGATAAAAGGCAGCAAATGGCCCGACGAATGGGTGATGCGCGGCAACCACCACGATGGCTGGGTAAACGGAGCCGGTGATCCTATCAGCGGGCAATCGGCAATGCTGGATGAAGCTAAGGCGCTCGGCGATTTGCTGAAGAGCGGCTGGAAGCCAAAGCGCACCATTATTTATTGCTCATGGGATGGTGAGGAGCCAGGATTGCTGGGCTCGACAGAATTTGCTGAAGGACACGATAAAGAACTGCAGGAAAAAACAGTGGTTTACATCAACTCTGATGGTAATGGCCGTGGCTTTCTAGGCACTGGTGGCTCGCAAGCCCTGGAACCGTTTATGGACGAGATAACCCAAAACGTAACCGACCCGCAAACCAATGTAAGCGTGTTCGACCGCCGCAAAGCGCATCAATTGGTTGAAGCGTCGTCAGTAAAAGACAAAAAGGAAATATTGGACAGGAAAGGCGGGAAGCTGGAAGCCCTGGGTTCGGGTTCGGATTTCTCTTCGTTTTTGCAGCACCTGGGTATACCCACCCTTGATATCGGCTTTGGCGGGGAAGATGGTGGCGGCGAATACCACTCCATTTATGATTCGTTTGATGACTACCGCCGGTTTAAAGATTCGTCGTTTAAATATGGTGTTGCACTTGCCCAAACTGCCGGGCACGCTGTATTGCGGATGGCTGATGCGGAGTTATTACCATTTGATTTCCGCCACCTGCAAACAACTATCGACAAATATGTTACCGAGGTGAACGAGCTGACCGACAAAATGCGTGAAAACACCGACATGGAAAACCAGCTGATTAAAGCCAACGATTTTGCTTTAGCTGCCGACCCAACCAAACACGAGCAAATGCCCGCTGCAAAAGATACCGTACCAAAACTTGATTTTACTGCCTTAAAAGCAGCTGTTGATACGCTTAAAAAGGTATCAGATAAACTGGCTGTAAACTGGGCAACAGCATCGCGGACCAACGGCAACAATGATAAAATGAATAAGATGCTTTATCGTGCTGAGCAACAATTGCTATCTGAAGGCTTACCGCGCCGCCCATGGTACAGGCACACCATTTATGCTCCGGGCTTTTATACCGGCTATGGCGTTAAAACCCTGCCCGGTATCCGCGAAGCTATTGAACAGCGCAACTGGAAAGAGGCCCAGGAACAGGTTGCGGTTGTGGCGAAAAGTATAAATAATTTGGTGACCTATTTGGGCAGCGGAAATTAACCCCAGCCCCACCTGAAAAATCAAAAACCCCTCAGATGATGAATCTGAGGGGTTTTGACAATTTTAGATGTTATCTAAGCGGAATGGACGGGACTCGAACCCGCGACCCCATGCGTGACAGGCATGTATTCTAACCAGCTGAACTACCACTCCGGTTGTCCAAAGATAGCCTTTGGACGGGGTTGCAAATATACGCACCATTTTTTATTACACAAACAGTTTTTTAAAAAAGTTTATTTTATGTTAAAAAAGGGGCGCAGGGCGTTTTAAATGATGATTACCATACAGCGACACCTGCTATTTTGAGGGTAGCTTGGGCGTTTCGGCAGCGTATTTTACTTGCTGGCCTGGCGGCGCAGCGCGCGGCGCTGGCTCGTTTTTGTGGACAGCAAGATGTTTTAATTGAAAATAGCCGATGGCATTGATCCGGAGGACGCTGGATTTAGACCTCGAATTGCGGCTTAGGGCCTTTCAAGAAAGGGCCCCAGCGCCTATTTTCATTTATTTTTCATTATTCGCGTTTCTATCGCCAATAATATTTGCTTTTTTGGGGTAAATAATTGTACATTTAGGCCTTAGATTAAATAATCCTGGCTTCAGACTTTATAATTTGTGACCGGGGGATAATAAAATTTTAATTGTAGTTTTTTGGGGAAAGCTGTTCATGTAAAATGAACAGCTTTTTATTTTTGCACAGACCTAGCCGCATTGCTGTAGTCCGCTAGCGAGGGCGTATGCTATACGCCCCTACAGTTGACAAATGATTTTAATGCGCGTCTACCGGCATCTTCACTGCTTTTTTAAATGGCTGCAAATACAGCAGCGGTATCGAAAACAGCATCACCAGGCCAGATATCCAGTAGGCATCGTCATAAGTTAACAGCAATGTTTGCCTTGTAATCGCGCCTTCAATTGCTGCGTAGGCCATATGCGTAGCATCAAGCACCGATTTGCCCTTTGCTATAAAGTTTTGCGTATACATATTAAGCCGCTGAGTAAATGCCGGGTTGTACGGATTTATATGCTCGATAAGTACACTGCGGTGAAAGCCCGACCGGATGTGAATAATGGTGGTTAGTACCGCAATACCAAACGAGCCGCCCAACTGGCGCATCATATTGTTTAGGCCTGTACCCTGGCCCAACTCCGGCCCTTTTAGGTCGGCGATGGCAAGGGTGGTAAGGGGCACGAATAGTAAGGCCATACCTACCCCGCGTATCAATAGCGGAATTAACACATCTGTTTGGCCGGTGCTAAGCGTTGAATTGCTAAGCATCCATGTAAACACAAAGAACAAAAACATGCCACCTGTGGCCATAAACTGCGCCGGTATGCCCTTGTTAAGCATCTTACCGATAAACGGCATCATTACAATCGTACACAAACCACCGGGAAAAAGCAGTTCGCCTGTTTGCTGCGCGGTAAAGCCCAGCAAGTTCTGACAAAACACCGGGAATACAAATACGGAACCATACAGTCCAAACCCAAGTATAAACGATGTAAACATCCCCACAGCGAAGCTTCGGTGTCGTAATATGCCGAAATTCACTATCGGGTAATCAATGCTCATCTCGCGCCATATAAACAGTATTACACCTAACACGGCAGTAACTGTAAGCACCAGGATGTACGTTTTTGCAAACCAATCTTCCGATTCACCTTTTTCAAGCACGGTTTGTAAGCTGCCCACCGCTATAGCCAGCAGGATAATTCCCCACCAATCAATCGGTTTGCCCTTTGCATCCTTGGGTGTTTCCCTTATAAACGTGTAGGCACAAAATGCTGCTATTGCGCCTACAGGTATATTAACATAAAATATCCACCGCCAGGTTGCGTGGTCGGTAATGTAGCCGCCTATTGTCGGGCCTACGGTTGGGCCTACTACCGCACCTAAACCAAACAGCGCCGTGGCCGTGCCGATTTGTTCGCGCGGCCAGGTTTCAACCAATATGGCTTGCGATGTGGAGATCAGGCCGCCGCCCGCAACACCCTGCAAAATCCTGAATATTACCAATTCATCAAGGCCTGTTGCGTTACCGCACAAAAACGACGCAATAGTAAATACGATGATGGATGTTATAAAATATTGTTTTCGCCCAAAGCGACTGCCTAACCAGCCCGACATGGGGAGAATAATTACGTTTGCTACTGCATAGCCTGTTACTACCCAGGCAATATCCTCCAGCGTAGCGCCCAGGTTACCCTGTATTTGGGGCAAGGATACGTTTACTATCGTGGTATCTATCAGCTCCAATAAGGAGGCAACAATAACCGTGATGGTAATGATCCACTTTTTAAAGCCGGTTTCAGCCATTTTTTCTAAGTCTTAAGTCTATAGCCCTTAGTCTTAAGTCAAATATCCCCACAGCCGGCCAAACCGACTCAAGACTTCAGACTCAAGACTAATGACTTCCCAATTATTCCTTCACTCTCACAGACACACTCACGCTCATGCCGGGGCGTAATTTTGCAAGGTTCTCTTTACTGCCTTCTATCTTAATTTTTACCGGCACGCGCTGAACAACTTTTACATAGTTACCGGTAGCGTTATCTGGGGGCAACAGCGAGAATTTAGCGCCTGTAGCCGGCGAGAAATTGTAAACACTGCCTTCATATTTAATGTCCGGGTAGGCATCAACGTCAATCTCAACTTTCTGACCGTTGCGTATCTTATCAAGCTGGGTTTCTTTAAAGTTGGCGGTAATAAACAGGCTGTTGTCATTCACTACCGAAAACAGTGTTTGCCCGGCCTGCACCAGTTGACCAACCTGTACATTCTTTTTGGAAGTGACACCGTCAGCCGGCGATTTTACCAGCGTGTACGACAGCTGTAATTTTGCATAATCAACATCAACCTGCCTTTGGCTTACGCCGGTATTGGTTACGTTCAATTCGCTTTTGGTGGTACCAACCTGCTCCTGCGCGGCTTTATATTTATCCTGGGTAGCGCGGTAAGTGGCCTGTGCAACTTCAAGGTCGGCTTTAGCCTGGTCAAATTGCTGCTGGGTTATCGAGCCGTCTTTAACCAGGTTGGCGTAACGGTCGTAATCCTTCTGAACTTTTTCCAGTCTTGCTGCTGCGGAAGCCACATCAGCCCTTGCACTTGATGAGTTGGCTGCGGTAGCGAAAATTTGGCTTTGGCCAACGCCAATATTCGATTTTGCTCCTGTTACGGCGGCCTCTGCCTGCTCCAGCTTCACTTTAAAGTCGCGGTCATCAATTTTAACCAGGGGCTGGTCTTTGGTAACGTGGGTGTTTTCTTCAAAGTAAATGCTGTCAACATAGCCGCCAACGCGGGCAACTACCGGGCTAATGTTACCATCAACCTGCGCATCGTCGGTATCAACGTGCTTGCCGTAGTATATATATTCCTTTATCCCGAAAATAATACCAATTACAAGTATAGACCCTAATATTATCGGGAGCACCCTGTTCGGTTTTTTTCTCGGTTCGTTTTCCTGTGTTTCGTTTGCCTTTGCCATTGTATGTATTGTTTGGGTTTGTGTATTATTTATTAAGTTTTCCGGTCGATTTCAGTAGGGTGTAGTATGCCAGCCCTGCATCGGCCTTAGCCAGTTCAAGGTTTATTTGCGCCTGGTAAAGCAAGGTTTCAGCATCTGCCCTGTCTGTTGCCGACGCGATATTGCTCTTATATTTCGATTCCAGTATTTTATTGTTTTCACCTGCCTGCTCAATCGAGGTTTGTAAAAGTTTAATTTTATCCAGTGCCATCGTATAATTCTGGTATTCCTGGTTAACTTCCTTCTTTACATTATCAAGCTGGATGTTTTTATTGATGATCACCTCTTCGCGCTGAATTTTGGCCTGCGACACTTTGTTTTTGTTGGTCCACAAAGCGCCGAAGTTCCAGTTTAAGCTTAAGCCTAATGCTATCGGGGTAATGTAAGAGCCGCTTTTCGGAATTGGGTTTGCAGCTACATCAACGTAATAGGCACTGCCTGATGCAGCCAGCGTTGGCAATAGGTTTGCCTGAACGTTTTTGATACCCGTTTCGGCATATTTAGTGCGCAAGTCAAGCTGCTTTAACTCAATGCGGTTGCTCATGGCGGTATCCAGGTAGTTAGCCAGTGGGGCAACCTGCCTGTCGGCCTCGTTTATTTGAGCAATGGCTAATTGAGTACCTTCCGGCAGACCCAATAAAATATTTAAATTGTAGTTGATGATTTTGCGGTTAGTTTCAAGGTCGATGCCGTTCAACTCGATGTTTGAGCGTTGCAATTGAAAACGCAGCACGTCATTTTTGGTAACCAGCCCTTGCTCAAAAAACCTTTGCGACTGTTTGATCTGCTGATCTATAGATGCCAGGTTTTGCTGTACTACTTTTTTGCTTTGTAAAACCTTGTAAAGGCCATAGTAAGCATTTATAATATCGTAAGTTATCTGGTCCTTATCATTATCTGCGTCTAAGCGGCTAACCTGGGTAAGCAGGTCGGTCGATTCTTTAGCATACTTTAACTTATTACCACCGAAGATTACTTCTGATACTGAAATTGTGCCCAGCCAGGCATTTGCATTTTTAGGGAGCGACAGGCTTTGCTCGCCAAACGCCAGCCTGTTGGCGGGTATTTCGGCGCGATTATAGCCAAAACTGGCTTTGCCGGTTGGCTTGGCCTCGTCCAATGCCTGGTTGTATACAGACACCGCCTCGTCAATTTTCGATTTCGATAACTTTAAAACTTTACTGTTGTCAAGTCCAAGCTTAATGGCTTCGTCGAGTGTAAGGGTACGGTCCTGCGCTTTTGCTGCAACGCCGAGTAGCAGGGTTAAAATAAGGGCAGGGATTAAAATACGCAGAAAAGTTTTCAGCGTACTTTTAAAAGGGTGTTGTTGGTCGATGTTATTATTTTGTGTTGTCATTGTCGGTCATTAAATAAGCTTTCAAAAGTCTCTTCATGTATGTTTTTATGCGGGGCTTAAGCTGCTCTTCCATAAATTTTTCGTCTCGAATATCATGTCCCAGGATGAGCGACGATAGGTGCGGTGTATTGATGATGTAATTTTTAGTCCCGAATATGGAAGCGATAACCATCTGGATATCTATGTCCTTAAAAAAACTGCCGTTTTTTATGCCCTCGTCAAGTATCTTCTTTATTTCGATAACGTTTACCATCAACATTTCGGTAATCTTATCAGTAAGATCGCCGCGTTTGTTCATAGTAATTTCGCGGTTAATCAACTTCTGGAAACAGTTGTTAACGATGATGCGGTCTACATATTTATCGATACACAGGGCCAGCTTATCCCACGAAGTCATGCTGTCATCAGCACCGATGTTTTGCAGCAGCATTTGAAAGGATGATATCTTTCGCTCAAAAATTGCCAGGAACAGTCCCTCTTTCGAGCCGAAATAATAATTAAGCATAGCCATATTTACCCCTGCTTCACCCGAAATCATGCGGGTTGAAGCGCCATCAAACCCGAAGTCTGAAAACACGCGTTCAGCAACATCAAGTATGTGGTCTTTCTTATCTATTTTCTCTTTTTCCATTGCTTTTCTCAAACAAAATTAATCAAACGATTGATTGATAAAATCATTTAATTGTCATGTTGTTTTAATGCGCTGATTATCAGTAGTTAAAAATTAATCGATTGATTAACAAGTGAGAATAAATATTGTTTTTGGGCAAATAAATATTGCGATATCGCTGGATTTTGCTTGAAACCATTTCCGCCAATTACCCCAATCCTCTTATAGGATTTCCCCATCCCCTTCACTAACTTTATATCACTAAATAATCAGCGAAATCAACGTAACCATAAAAGTCAGCGGTACATGACGCATCACTACCACATACCCTCATTCCCGCTCAACCGGTTTATAACGGGCTTTACTTATTATAAGGGCTACGTGGCTAACCACACTATCGACCGCTTTTTACCAAACGGCAATGTCGAAATCATTATCAACCTTACCGACGAGCCGAAATACATTTACGACAATGAAACACTAACCCCAAGGCAGGAATTCAAAAAACTTTGGATTTCCGGCATCCGCAATAAGTTTATCAGCATCCCCTCAGGCACCGGCGCCGAAATGTTTATCATCGAATTTAAAAAAGGAATGGTGTATTCGTTTTTAGGTCGTCCGTTAACCGAAATTGCCGGGCAGGTGGTTGAGGGCGAGCTTATTTTAGATTCGATATTTTTGGAACTGCGTGAGCGTCTGCTGGAAACACAGTCGGGTGTGTCGATGTTTACATTAGCAGAGCTAATGCTAAATAAGCGATTTTATAACAAGCTGGTGGTAAACCCATTTGTTGATTTTGCAGTAAGCAGCATCGCCAATAATCCGGCCGGGATCACCATAAAAACTATTGCCGATAAAGCGGGCTATTCGTCAAAGCATTTGATAAATGTCTTTAGCAACCATGTTGGCGTTAATCCCAAAGCATTTTTACGGGTTCTTCGTTTTCAAAAAGCGGTACAGGAGATAGAAAGTAAGGGCAACATCAGCTGGGTGCAATTAGCGCACGATTGCGGCTATTACGACCAGGCCCACCTGATAGCCAATTTTAAAGAGTTCTCGGGCTTTACACCCCTGGAATATGTGCAGGCAAAAGGCAATAACGACTGGTTAAATTACGTGCCGGTGGGATAGGTAAATTTTTTCCAATACAGCTATCAAACTAAACTGTTTCTTTACAGGTAAAATTCAACAAATGAAAAAGAATAAAAACATACTGCCGTTAATTACGGGTTTTATGGTTTGCTTTATAGCAATCACAGCGTTTTCAAAAATCAACCGACCGGCTACACCGCTTATTGGCGAGTGGCGTAATGTGTATGTAAAAATTATAATACACAATAAAACCAAACCCGCTGTAACCATGGAAGCCGACAGCACCAACTGGGAAGCCCGGCTTGGTATTAAACC
>Ga0209455_1000739_pt1 | contig 18732 bp, 18 predicted proteins | sample AraplaCol_mCL_r2_FD_184275 | JGI IMG/M metagenome (GOLD analysis project Ga0209455, IMG submission 184275) | Arabidopsis root microbial communities from North Carolina, USA - plate scrape CL_Col_mCL_r2 (SPAdes) (version 2) | ecosystem: Host-associated > Plants > Roots > Endosphere | place: USA... | reverse complement strand
GCGTGGCGAAAGCCGCGGCGACCCGCTGTCACGCGCGGTGCTCGCTCATTTCTATCTGCAGGGCGTCGGCGTGCCGCGCGATGCGGCGCGGGGCTTCCATCTCGCTTTCATGGCGGCGGAGCAAGGCGAGATCAATGCGCGCTTCCTGCTGGTGCCGCTCTATCACTTCGGTCTCGGCATTGCCCGCGACCAATCGCAGGCGGATCACTGGTTTGACGTGGCGAGCCATACGCCACAGCGTAACGACGATCCGATCATACTGGAAATCGGCGCCATCGTGCCGGACGCGCAATGATGCGCTAGCATCCGGTGGACGGGTGCCAAGCGCCAATGCAGGCGGCAGTGCTCTTGCCGGAGATGGCGTGGGCCGGAGACGGAACGGGCCCCCGCAGCGGTATGCCACGAAGGCCCGGACCTTGCTGGGTATGTCAGAACCTCACAGCCAGCCCTGCCGCTTAGCGGCCTCGATGAGCTGTTCGGAAACGAGATCCGCGGTGCGCTTGGCATTACCTTCGATCGTGCTATTGCCGGTTGCTTCGCCGGCCAGCTTCATCGTGCCGCTGACGGCAAGGCCGACCGGGCTCGCGGTGACGGCCATCACCGCCGCCGGCAGGAGGACGCCGCTCGTCTTGTTGCCACCGGAATCGATCACGCCGTTGCCGAGGGGCCGCAGGCCGAACTTGTTCATCTGGAAGCCCTCCACCGCGACCGAGAGTTCCGCATTACCGGAGCCGAAGCCGACCAGCATGCGCTTCATGGTGCTGCCCTCATCGACCGAGATGAAATAGCCGTGGATTGCCACGTCATTGACCAGCATCGATGGCTGGCCGGGGGTATAAGAATCGACATGCACGGCGGGCAGGCCGGCATGTCGGAGCTCCTCCGTCACTTGGCGCGCGATCTCGGCGCCGAGCTGCTGGGTGAGGCCCAGCTCCTGCGGTGTCACGTTGGAATAGGAGAGCGCGCCGCCGGCGACGAAAGCGGATTGTGCCGGCACGAGGGCGGGATCGGCGGTGAAGTCATAGACCAGGATATGGGCTGGCCGCGGCAGCTGGTCACCTTCGTGATAAGTTCGCTGCGTCACCTCGGTTGACGCGCAACCGGTGGCAACGGCGAGAACGAACAGGTACGCAACACAAGAACGAAGCAAAGTCATATGAAGCCTCCCCTCAGCGATTGTCTCTGGCGGTTTATCTGTGGTGTCCCTTTTGGATGATCCTTCTTTTGACGCTTGGTCTTTTGATGGTTGGTGACGTCGATACGCCGTCCGGGTCGCGCACTGTCCCTGTCGGCGCCGCCCCGTACAACCGATAGTGTAGCACAGCTTCGCCCGCTGTGGCGGCGGTGTGCTGGCTGTTTTGCTGATATTTTGACGGCAGGTACAACTGCCACCTGGCGCCAGATCAAGCACCCAGCGGTTATGCGCGCATGCCGCACTGCCCTGGTCAGACCCGTGTCACGTATGGCGCTGCCAAATCTCCTCATGTGAGATCTTATGGCCGGGCTCCAGGGGCCGGTTCCCCATTTGAGATCCGGATGTTGCCAGGGCCACTGGCTGAGATCGTCCTACGAAGGTCATGCTGCATCGGATGAGAGGGGCCGCGATCCGCGAAAGTTATGATCTCCGTTTCATCGCGTCGTCCAGCTGAGCGGCCGGGATGCGAACTCGAAGCGCCGATGGCAAGGTAACTTCCTTTTAAGACGATGGGGTCACCATCAGGCGGAATAACAAATCCCGCCGCTCGTTCGCGGTGGAGCGGTCTTCGGGGCGAGGACAGCAACAGCATACTTGGATAATCAGGAGATCCAATCGTGGATGCAGCACGCGCCAACATCGTCGCCGGTATCAGCGTCGTGGTGGCACTGGCTTCGCTGAGCCTGACTGGCTTCGTGCTGTTCCAGCGTGGGCATGAGGCGGAGACGGCGGCAGCGACGACAGCAGCGGCAAGGATAGATGCCGAGAAAGCTTCGATCGCCGATGCGGCTGTTGGTTCTGGCATCGCCTCGGCCAATGCCAAGGCGCAGGTGGCCAGCCTCTATGCCAAGCTCGATGTTCCGCAGCGCAAGGTCGAGCTGATATCGGAAAAGGCAGCGCGCCTGCGGGCGGCGATCAAGCAGGAGGATTTCGCGGCCGCCGCTGATCTCGTCAACGCGGTGCAGGCGCAAAGCCAAGTGCAAGGCTGGGATTATCAACCCTTCGAAGATCTTGCTGAGGGTTATCTTGATCTGCATGACCGTGATTTTGGTCGTCATCTCGATAACTGGGTCGCCGCCCAGCCACAGAAGCCGCTACCCCTGCTGTTGCGGGCGAAATATCATTATCGTTATGGCTGGTCGGTGCGCGGGGAGGCCTACGCCCGCAAAGTCCCCGCCGCCGATATGAATCGCTTCGACAGCGAGATGCAACAGGCACTGGCGGATACAGAGGCAGTGATCCTGATGGATGGCGGAAGCCCCTATGCGCATCTGTTGCGGCTGCGCATCCTGCGCGGTGACGGGCTGTCCAAGACCATGGTGGATGCCTTCAGGCAATCGATTACGCGCTATCCCGATTATTACCCGCTCTACACCGTCATGCTGGACACGCTGCAGCCGAAATGGGGCGGCACGACGCAGCAAATGCAAGATTTCGTCGACCATTACGCCGGCCTGGCGCCGGCCAATTCACCGCGGAAGCTGCTCTATCTCGAACTCTACGGCGCCTATGTACAGATGGCGGCCTTTGACTGCTGGAAGAATGACAAGCCGGAGGATTGTGTGGCAGCCTCGGTGCCGCATCTGGTCACGCCGGCGCTGCAGGCACATCTGCAGGACGCGCTGCAGCTCTACGACCAGGCAGACGGTTCGCCGGAAAGCCGTTATCGCTTCGGCCTGGCGATCGAACGGATCTTCACCGAGAAGCTGTCAGATTGGCGGGAGGATTTCTACTCCGGTGCAGCACTGCAGCTTGCCGCAACCGCGATGCACAGCGACACGCAATTGAAGCAGGAGCATCCCGGCACCAATGATTACATGATCGACAAGCTGCTGACACGCTCCTGGCTGTGGAAGGGCTTTTACGACAATGCCTTGATGAAAGCCGGGGACGCGCTGAAGGACGTCGCCGCGACAACCTTTCCCGGCGAGGCGGAAAAAGACCAGGCGATGGCTGGCATCTATATGCTGACGAGCGATGCCTATATCAAGCTTGGGCAATATCCGGCCGCGATCGCCGCGGCGCAGGCGGCGGTGGCGCTCGGCGGCCGCAACGAGGGGGACCATAACGCCTGCTTCGGCTATGACAAGCTGCTGGCTTATGATGCGGCGCTCGAGGCCTGCAATCAGGCGCTCGCACGGGATCCCGACAACATGCCGGCTTATTTCTGGCGTGCCCGGGCCTATGAGGGGCTCCGTCGCAAGGACGAAGCGCTGCAGGATTATGCGCTCGTCGCCGGATCGCATCACAGCTTCCGCACCAGTGCGGCGATCAGCATGTCGATGATCTATTTCGGCCGCAATGACAACCAGGGCGCGCTCGACCTGCTCAACAGCTATCCTTATCTCTACGACACCGAGCTCAGCTCCGAGGATGACGTGGCCGTTGCCTATAACAACCGCTGCTATGCCTATATGGAATTGGGCAAGCTGCAGGAAGCGCTGGCCGATTGCCGCCAGTCGCTGAAGCATGGCAGCATCCCGGACGCCTTCCGCAAGGAGCAGGAACTCGTCAAGCGGCTCGGCGTCCCCGCATCGCAGGATGATGGCGGGCAGGGGGGAGCGCCGAAGAGCAACCTCTGAGCGATCGCACTCTATTCTATTGAGGGGAGACGGTTTCATTTCTTAGATAAAATCGCGAAGCGATTCCGTCTAGTCTCCTGTATTCAACTTGCGGTGAAGACATCCTTCGGCTGTCGCATGGTAATCTGGTCAGCGACGGCCCGGATATGCGCTTCTCTCGTCCCACAGCAGCCACCTAACAGCCTGACGCCCCTGCTGCGAAGATCGGCCATCAAGCCTCCGAAAACGTCAGGCGCGCTCCCATCGGCATGATCAAGATGTTCGAGTTCGTCCCTGTGCAGGTCCGATGCGTTGGCTTGCAAGCCCAGGATGCGGCCAGGCGCGGGCCAAGCGTCGGTCTTCATCGCCCGGGCGAAGTGTGTGGGATGTACGCAGCAAACTGCATAGTGCACCGGAGCATCTGTTCCCGTATCGATTTGCGAGACGGCGTCACGCAGTGAAGTGCCATCCGGGAGCCGGCCTGCGCCGTCGATCACAGGAGCAAGGATGAACGGCAACGTCGTTGCGGCGCAAGCTCGGGAGACACCGAGCAACTCAGGCACCGCGGCGAAGGTTCCCGCGTAGAGAAGATCGGCGCCTGCCTTCGCCAGTGCTTCGATCTGCGGCCGGTGGTAGGCTTCGGAGGTCACAGCATCCGGCGCGCCGTGCGGATCGTAACCATCGACGCGGGGGCCTATTACCCCGCCAATATAAGCCAGATCCTCGGCTCCCATCTCCCGCCGGATCTGCCGCAGAAACTCTACTGCATCAGAATTGACCCGCTCCACATCCCCAGGCGCACTGAACCCTAGCCGCGCTAATGCTTCGGGATGGGACCGCCACGTTGGCCCGCCGACTTGCATGGGGAGCCCAAACTCGACCGCAATTGCCAGGTAGCTTCGATAGATCGCCGACAGAGCCGCCCGCCCTGCGTCAGAGTAAAGATGGGCGAAGGCAGCGCTTTCAGGCGTTGGTAGCCCGAACTCATGAACCAAGCGAGTTACGACGGCCCCTTCAGTGAGAAAAGCCGACGAAGACGACAAACGTTCTGAAAAATTGATGACCATTGGCGCCCTCACGCGATTTAAACTTTAGAGCGCAGTGATAAATTTGCGGAGCTACGCCTCGGTTACACGGGTCCTTTCTTTGGTTACACCTGAAACAGGTTGTATCCATTCTGATAGTGATCCATTGCTCAGGTGCATGTTGGAGCACTAGGGTCCGGACCCAATTGATCCACCAGATGAGTGCTGCAGCTAAGAGAACGGCGGAGAGGAAGACATCGGCGCGCTTATCGTAGCGGGTAGCGATGCGCCGGAAGTCCTTGAGCCGACAGAACATCCGTTCGATGACGTTGCGGCCCTTATGGGCGGCTTTATCATAGCGGTGGGGGTGCTTGCGGGCCGGATTTGGAGGAATGACCGCTTTGATCCGCCGCAGCGCGAGGTCTTCGCGTAAACTTCTGGCGTCATATGCCCGGTCAGCCAGCACCCGCTTGGGCTTGTGCCCCATCGCCAACAGGTTGCGTGCGCCCTCGAGATCGTGGATGTTTCCGGCCGTGACCATCAAGACATGTGGACGGCCGATCTCGTCGGTCGGTGCGTGGATTTTGGTCGTTTGTCCGCCGCGCGAGTGACCGATCGCGTTATTGAAGGCCTCCGTTTTGCCCCGGCGGCCGAGAGATGGGCCTTGATGTAGGTGGAATCGATCGATGCCGATCCATACATGCCGGTTGAGCCCGTCAGGGCATAAAAGATCTCGGGCCAGATCCCCTAACGGCTCCAGCGGTTGAGGCGATTATAGATTGTCGTATACGGCCCATAGACTTCCGGGCAATCACGCCAGCGTGCTCTATACCGCAGCATGTGAACGATGCCGCTGACCACCCGCCGATCATCAGCACGGTGCGCCCCGCCTCGGCTGTGCGGAAAAGGTGGCTCAATCCGTTGCCATCGGCTCCAGTCTCAGCCCGATTGTGCCTCAGATCTTGTGGCCGGGCTCCAGGCGCCAGCGCTGCAATTTGAGATCGGGATATTGCTGGAGCCATTGCGCGAGATAGCCCTGGGCCTCGACGAAGGCCATGCTGGGGCTGGGCGAGAGCTGGTCCAGCATCTGTTCATGGACCTCGCATTTGTCGGGCGCATTGATCGCGCAGAGCGTGATGATCAGCGAATAAAGCATGACGGCTTTCCCCCTCATATGTCGTCAGCCGGCATCGCGTGCCAGGCGGAACCGGACCCCATCCGTACCGCCCATTCGACCGCTATTACCTGGTCGATCCATCAGCGCCGCACACCAGCATCCCCTGCCAGCCTTTCATGCCAACAGGGATCAACGACGTCATTATCCCCGCTGCAATCCAGGCCGGCAGAAGCCGGCGGGCCTAGCCCCATCATTAATTTTTTGCTTATGCGCTCAGATTAAAACGAGGCCTTGTTGCGGACAACATCTAATTGGAGGAGCCGGCCATGAAAGCGACACTTCTCGGCAGATCTGTGTTGTTCCGGTCAAGCTTGTGTCGACTGTCGGTGCGGCGGCTAGGAAGAAAAAGCGGGTGGTGTCCGATCCTGATCGCCGCTCCCGATCGCCGATCCGGCGTCATGGGCTTTGTCTGATCATAGGACTGTCTTCGACCCCCGCATTGTCTGCGACGTCAGGGGACAGTCAGTGGGAGATGGGCAGCAGGGGGGGCAGCAGAACGCCGGCAACCACAGGGTCGCCGGCGTCAGTGCGTCTCGGTGTTGCCGCCGTCTTGCGCGACGCTGCCATCAGCTCGGACCAGCCCTTAGGCTGTCGCGCTGCCGGCGGTTTCCTCATCCGCCGCCGCATCATCCGCAGTCTGTCGCTGGCGCCGGCGCTTGGCCAGTCGCTGGAACAGACCGAGGCCAAGCAGCGCCGCGGCGAAGAGCGGCAAGGCGGCGGGCACGGGCACGGCGGCGATGGCGGCGCCGATCGGCCCGCGGATCACGAAGGACGAGCGACCGCCGAAGCCGAGGCCCTGGATGAAGAGATCATATTCGTTGTCGACGGTGCTGGTCGCGGTAGCGAGATCGGCCAGCAGGCGCAGCTCGTCGGGATGACCGGGGACCAGCACGGTGGAGATATTGCTGAGCCCGGCATCGCGTCCGCCGCCGCCGATCGTGCCGGAAGGCGGGTGGCCCGGCGGTGTCGCATTGGAGGTGATGCCGAAATCCGCCGGCGTCAGACTGTTGCCGAGGGAGTTCCGCAGGGTCAGGTCGAGATGCGCGGTGCTGCCGCTGAAACCCGGCCCGAGATGGAAGCCGAACAGCCAGGAGCCGACGCTCTGGTCGGGTGTGCCGCTGCTCTCGCTGTCGCTGATCATGCTGCCACCCGTCACCTGATAGCCATATGAGATGGTGTTGGCGGAATTGGCGTCGTTGAAGTTGATGGCGGTGAAACTGCCAGGGCCGGGCAGGGCGCCGATCGTGTAAGAGAGATCCGCCGCTTGTGCCGCGCGGCTTTCCGCCGTCGTCGCGATACCGGCGATGATCATCGCCGCGCAGGCCGTGGCCCCGAAGAGCGCAGCGCTGCGCCACAAGGGATCCCGGCGCAGGGTGCGCCGCTGCGGGATACGCTGCTGGAAAAAATTGCCGGTTGTCATCACGCATCTCCGTCGCAGGGCCGCGTAGTCTCGGCAGCCCAAGTTGAGTGACTCGAGTTGAGTATTTCGTGGTGACCGTCTGGGATGGATACGCGTCAGCCTGTACCGGATAACCGCCGCTGGAATTGCTCCACTCAGCACGACCCGATGGGAGAAGAAACGCAACCGACAGGAAAAAGTCCCGCGCTAGGCGAAAAATTTGTTTACCAACCTCATAAACGGATGTGAGAGACGCTGCTGTCATCGAGATGTCACGGCGCACAAATGCCGCGATCGCAGATCCACGTGTGAAGGCGCGTCATCACAGGGACTTCGGGCGCGGTTTCCAACGGTCAGGCGCGCTCAACCACAGGACCAGTGTGGTTGCGATCACGCTGATGCGGAGGGGCCACGCTGATACGGGAAGACATGGAGGCGGAGCGCGATTGCCCTCAGCTGCGACATTATCGCGCATGACGCAGCGGCTGACGGATGCCGGGCGCGATATGAGGGGCGGAACGTTGTGGCCGGTGACGGAGCGATGCCGGCCGGCGATGCATCACCGCCGGCCGGCTTGCATGGAGCGGTGCGTTATGCGCCGGAGGGCGGCTGATAGCCAGACTTGGTGCCCTGGGCTTTTTTCATCGCCTTCTTCGCTTCCGCCGGTGTCATCAGCACGGTGGTCATCAGCTTCGACACCGCGCCGCCGCCGCCGATGGTGAGCAGGAAAGCGGTGGCGCTTTCATTGTCGGGGAATTCCATGATGCCGACGCCGTCAAAATCGCCGAAGGCGAAGAAGAAGGAATGCAGCTTGCCGCCGAAGGATTCGACCGCCTTCGCCACCAGTTTCTCGCGGTCCTGCGGCTTGTCGACCATGGCCTGGTATTGCTTGTCCTTGTAACTCCATTGCAGCATGTAATAACCCATCTCTTCCTCCCGAGAAGTGGTCATGACGCATCTCGCACGGAAGTGCGAAACGATATGCCGATAAATTCCGGATCCCCAGCTTCGGGCGCCCGTCGCCCGAGCGATGCTTCTTGTTCTTGCTTGGCTGTTACAGCGGCATCAAGGTTACGCTTGCTGCCGGGGTGAGACCAGTCCTTTCGCGGCCCTGCATCAGCGTGTGGCAGCATTTACCAAGATGAATGCCTTCGCCCGATAGCTCTTCCCACATGACTCTTCCCCTCGCTCTTCCCCTCGCTCTTCCCTGGGCGGTTCCATGCTATGCTGGGACGCGCCACGGGTCGCCAGGGAAGGCAGCAAGACCGCGCGCGCGTTGGGGATTGCAAGGATAACAGGGGAGGCACGAATGGGACTGGCACATGAAACCGGGCCGCGTCACGCGGCCTGCGGCTGCAGCCTGTGCGCTGCAGATGATGCGGCGGCGGATCGGCCTTACCAGGCGACGCATCTCTCGCGCCGCAGCCTGCTGGCGACCGGGACGGCTGCCGCGATCGGCGCAGCTTTCGGTATCGGCCGCCTGCGTCCGGCGATGGCGCAGACGACGCTTTCGCCCGATGCAGCGCTCGCGCAGATGATGGACGGCAACAAGCGTTTCGTCGCCAAGCAATTGACCTCGTTCAACGAGGATCTCGACATCCTGAAGCAGAACACAGTGGCGAAGCAGGAGCCTTTCGCTGCGGTGTTGTCCTGCGCCGACAGCCGCGTGCCGGTGGAACTGGTCTTCGACCAGAGCATCGGCCATCTGTTCGTCACCCGCGTGGCCGGCAATGTCGCCTCGACCGAGATGATCGCCAGCCTGGAATATGGCGCCGCCGTGCTGGGCACGCGGGCGATCCTGGTGCTCGGCCACAGCAATTGCGGTGCCGTCAAGGCGACCATCGAGGGGAAGGCCGTGCCGGGCCAGATCAGCGCCCTCTATGCGCCGCTGCGGGCCGCCGTCGATGCGGCGGGCAGCGATCTTGCGAGCGCCATCAAAGCCAATGCGCAGGTCCAGGCGCGGCTGCTCGCCCATGCCTCGCCGGTGCTGGGCGGCCTCATCAAGGAAGGCAAGCTGAAGATCGCCGCCGGCTATTACGATCTCGCCAGCGGCGGCGTCTCACTGCTGGACTGAGCGCCCAGGCTTTGCCTGGCGGTTTTACGCGCGGGCAAGTGCGGCGTCGCGCTCAGCGCCCGACCTCAGCGCCCGAGTTCGGCGGGGGCGGCGATGCCGCCGTAATAAGCGTGATCGCCATCGGGGCGCACCCGGCAATGCACTTGCCCGCCGCTCATCAGATGCTGGCATTCGGCCAGCACCGTCTGTTCGTAGCTGGGTGACCCATAGAGCGCCACCGACAGGTCGCGCGCATTGAGGCCGGGGCGGTGGTGGATGACAAAATCCAGGGCATCGGCAAGTGTCGGCATGACAAACCTCCCGTGGCTGACCTCCCGTTCGACGGCCCGATGATGGCATAAGTGCCGGGCGCTGGCGACCGGCTTGGCGGCGGTGCCGGCACAGGGGCGAGTACTGGGGCGAGTACTGGGGCGAGTACTGGGGCGGGTACAGGGGCGGGTACTGGGACGGCTAAGGGGCGGGTACAATTTTCCAGCGTAGTTCCTGCCCGGCACGATGACCGATGGCGACTGGCAAGCGGGGCCTTTTCGCGGCGGGGCGGCTGGCGTAGACTGCGGCGAAATAAATGCATCAGGCCGGCCCGCAAGGGTGTCTGGCGGATCGGCAGTTGGTGGCGTGGGGAGGTTGAGGGAATGGCAGGTGAAAAATCGGGGCCACAGCCCTATCACCGCACCACCTCACTGGAATTCCTGGACCGCTGTTCGCCGAAAATCGCTTCCTTCTACCGGTTCTGGGAATCGAAGCTGGGCGGCCGGCGGATGCCGGCGCGTGGCGATTTCGATCCCCTGGAAATGAAGGAATGGCTGCCCGGCATCGTCCTTGTCGATGTCGAGCACGATCCCCTGCGTCTCACCTATCGCCTGGTCGGTACCCGCTCGGTCTCGCTGAAGCAGCGTGATGTCACCGGCCAGCGGGTCGAGGAAGGCTATCATGGCTCGTCGCTGGATGAGATCCTGGAGAATTACCGCCAGGTCATCGCCGGCCGCTGCGCCGTCTATGACTGGGAGGTTGAGGTCTCGCAGGACCGCCATCTCGAGGATAGCGAAACGCTGCTGCTGCCGCTCTCCAATGACGGCGAGACGGTCAACATGGTCATGGTCTATTTCGAGCTCAACCCGCATATCGATGACGGCAGTGATCGCCTGCGCTGAACCTGCCAATCGATGCAGAGCTTCGGCGTGGATGGTGGCCGCGTAGGATGAGGCGGGGCGAGCGCGGTACGCGGTGAACGACGCGCTCTGAAGGACATGGACAAGTCGAAATCCAACCCGAGCCAGGCATCGACGCTTCGCACCGCCCATTGGCAGGGCGTCTATGGCAGCAAGGCCGAGACCCAGGTGAGCTGGTTCGAGGCGAACCCGGCGCTGTCGCTGGAGCTGCTGGCAGAGGCCGGCTTCGCGATCGATATCCCGGTTGCCGCCGACGGCCCGCGGACGCGCAGTACCGCCATCATCGATATCGGCGGCGGCGCTTCGCGTCTGGTGGATGCCCTGTTGCAGCGCGGCTATCGCGACCTCAGCGTGCTCGATATCTCGGCCGCGGCACTGGCGACGGCGCGCCAGCGCCTGGTGCAGGACCTGACTTTGCGCGAGGCTGCCAGCCGTGTCCGCTGGATCGCCGCCGATGTGACGCGCTGGCAGCCGGACCGCTCCTATGACCTCTGGCATGATCGCGCCGCCTTGCATTTCCTCACCGAGCCCGCCGACCAGCAAGCCTATCGCGCGGCACTCGCCGCCGCCTTGCGTCCCTGCGGCATCGCCATCATCGGCACCTTCGCGCCGGACGGACCGGAACGCTGCAGCAATCTGCCGGTCCAGCGTCATGATGCCGAGAGCCTGGCCGACCTGCTCGGTCCCGGCTTCGAATTACTGGCGACACGCCGGCACGATCATGCGACGCCCTGGGGCGCCCTCCAGCATTTCCAGTTCAGCACCTTCCGGCGCTGCTGCTAGCGACGCGGCTGTCATGGCACGCCTGAGATCCGCGCTGCATACCCAATGATGCGGATTGTCGCGCCTCCAGCGAGTGGCTAGGGTGGCATTTCACCGGCGCGGGAGAGTCGGTATGGGATCAACAGTGCGGTCCCGGGGGGATGCAGGGTGGCAGAGTTCGGGGGAAGCGGCAGCGTTGATGCAGCGTTGCCTGAGCAAGACGGAGCGATTGTTTCCGCGAACCGTCGCGTCGCAGGGGCCTGCATCAGTACGCGTGATATCAGAGCGACCGGTATTAGAGTGACTGGCGGTCAGCTATCTGACGAAGAATCTCGGTTAGGCTTCTCGCGCCTAGCATCTGTGCGGCCGCGTTGGCTGATGCTTGCTTGCGGCATGATGCTCTTGGCCGCCTGCAGCAAGACCGGCAGCCTTGCAGACCCGCAGCAGCGCGCGGATGTCGCGCCGCTACCAGCCGCCGCGTTGCGGGCGGCGGAAGCCGCGCCTGAGATGCAACAGGCGGCTGCGCTCGATGGCACTGTCTCTAACTACAAGATGATGGGCGATCTGCTGCAGAAGGCCGCCGACCAGGACAATCCGATCGCCTTGGTGCAGCTTGGCGATCGCTACCGCCGCCATGGCGATGCAACGCAGGCCGATCTCGCCCGTGCCACAGAGCTTTATCGCCGTGCCGCCGTGCAAGGCTATGCCGTCGGCGAGGTGGCGCTCGGCAAGGCCTATCGGCTCGGCGAAGGTGTCGTTCAGGACAAGGCCGAAGCCGCCTATTGGTACCGCCAGGCGGCCAAGCAGCGCGACGATGCCGGCATGCTGCTCTATGGCATCGCTCTATTGGGCGGCGAAGGGGTGGCTCCGGACCGGCAGCAGGCAATGGAGCTAATCACCGCCGACGAGCTGCCCGATAAGCCGATTGGCGGAGATGTTCCGCCCGGGGGGACTGTCGCGACACCGGATGTGGTCACCAAGTTCAATCGTATCGCCGAACTCACCCGCCAGATCACCTATGGCGGCATCAAGTTGGAAATCCTCAGCGTCATCGATGCCGGCCGCACATTCACGCCGGCGGAGATCGATAAAATAGCCCAGCTTGCCGCCAAGGCATGAGCGAGGGCCTATATGCGCGGCAATGGTACTTACATGACGACCAAGAAAATCACGGGGATACGATGATGGGGGTCAAGACTGGCTTCAAGATGCGATCGCTGGGCGCCGCTGCAGCCGTGTTGATGCTGGCGGGTTGCGCGGCGAACGGGGGCATGAACGGGCAGGCGAGCGCCTTGCCGCCGCCACCCGCAGAGATTAAGCCTTTCGATGGCGCGGCGCATCAGGCGGCGCTACGTGACCCGGCTTTGCTGAAAGCGGAAGAGCTGGACAGCAAGCACGACGACCAGGCTGCCGCGGCCGCCTATCGTGCGGCGGCGGAGGCCGGCAACCCGATCGCACGCTACATGCTGGCGCTCATGTATGTGGACGGTGATGGTGTGACCCATGACGCCGCCGAAGCGGCCCGGCAATTCCACGAGGCGGCGATGGCGGGATATGCGCCGGCGCAGGCGCGGCTTGGCGACAACTATGAAAAGGGGAACGGTGTCGCCAAGGATCAGGCGATGGCCAATCGCTGGTATGTTTTCGCCGCCGCCCAAGGCGAAGATATCAGCTGCGGGCGCCTGGGCATGTCGATGCTGCAGGGCGAGAACATGCCGCGCGATGTCGACGGGGCGATGAAGCTGGTGCGGCATTGCGCCGATCCGAAGGCCGATGGTGCGACTTACTACCCGAGCGGTGAGGAAGGCGGGCCAGGTTCGCAGACCCTGCTGGCGATGCTCTATCTCGAAGGCGCGTTCGGCGTACCGGTCGATGTCGATCAGGGCGTCAAGTGGCTGGACCGCGCCGCCCATCAGCATCTGGGGGTCGCCGAGAAGCACCTGGCGATCCTTTACGAGCAGGGAAAAGGCGTGCCGAAGGACGCGGCCAAGGCACAGTATTGGCGCGACCAGGCCGCGCAGGATGCCGATAAGGGCCCTGGCTATTGGATGGCGCTGTAAGAGAAGCCGCGATGAAGGGAAGGTGCATGGCTGGCGCTCCCGCCCTCGGCCGGAGCACCTGTCCGCTATCTTTGCCTTTTATCCGTGCGTACTATCCGCGCTGCAAGGATTTGCGGGAAAGGGAGCGGCTGGATGTCTTCTGAAGCCGGCATCGTCGCGCGCGGTACCGCCGTGGCCCGCCCGCCGCGACTGGCGCGCTGGCTGGCCTGGTGTATCCGCATGCTGGTCCTCTGGCCGCTCATCGCCTTGTGGTTCTTCATGGTGGATTTCGTGCAGGTGAAGGTCCAGCCGGAATATTTCGACCGATTTCTGTTGAGCTATGTGCCGTTCGTTCTGGCCTGGCTTTGCCTGACGGCCGCCGGTTTGGCACTGCGTTACTGGCGGCGCGCGATGGGGTTGCAGCTTGCCTGCCTGCTGATCTGGCTGGCGCCATTGATATCGATCTGCGATTCGCTCATCAAGCAGCCGCCATCGCATGGCCTCGCCATCAGTTCGATGCGCCTGGCGCTGCTGGTGCTACAATCCGGCACGCTCCATGCTGTCGGCTTCACCGCCTTCCTGCTCGGCAATCCACGTCTGCGCGATGCCTATGGATTGCACCTGACGGGTTTCGAGCCGCAGGCCGCAGCTGGCGGTATCGAGGAAGGTGAGGGCGGACAATTCAGGCCACCGGCCTGGCTGATCGCCTTCTGCTGTTTCCTGCTCTCGCCGTTGCTCCTGCTGGTGCCCATGCTGTCACAGCATCACATTCTCTATGATCTCTATTGGCAGGCGCATCCATTCGGCTGGCAGCTCGCCTGCCTCGCCTTCGTGGCGCCGCCCGTCTTCCTGGCGATCGGCCTCGTCAAATACCGGTATGCTTATTGGCTGAACGCCGCCATGTTGCTGCTGGTCAGCTACAGCCTGCTGGCAGTCTTGCCGGACCTGGCGAGCCTGCCGGGCTGGCACGTGCCGGCTTTCGACGCGATCGGCAAGCTGCCGCATCTCTTCGGCTTCGAACCGCTGGCGGCCTTCGCCTGGGCCGCCTATTTCCGCACGGCGCCGGACATCCGGGCGCGCTATTATGGCGAGCCGGTAGCGGGCGTGGATATCGATGTCTTCTGAGCAACAGCCCTCGCGGGTCCCCGATCCGTCGCGCAAGGCGGAGACGACGCGCCCCGGGCTTGGTTGGATCGGCGGAAATATGGTGATCCTGCTGGCAGTGTCGCCGCCTGCGATGGTGGCTTCGCTGATCGTCGGACCGGGCCGGCATGGCCATTGGACGGTGGATATCGATCCGCTGACGGAAGCCGTGCTCTCGGGCAATTTTATGGCGACCCTCGCGATCGCCTCTCTCGCCGGCCTTGCGAGCTGGTGTTGTGCCTGGTTCCTGTCGCGCGGCAGCAGCCGGCGCGATCTTTGGCGTGCGGTCTTCTGCCTCTGGCTGGCCTATCCGCTGCAGGCACTGGCCTTCAGCCTGCTGCACTGGTTCATGCTGTGGCAGGCCAATATCGGCATCTACGATGTCTGGCTGCGCCTGCAGGGGATCGGTGCGGCAGCTGTGTTGGCAGCAGTTATCTCTGCCTATCTGCTGCTGTCGCGGCGCATGAAGCAGCGCTTCTCGCCGGTGGCAGATCTGGCGGCAGTATTCTGATGCGGCGACTCTGTGATCACCAGTGCTGCCGAGATGCACCGAAGCGACCCGACCGCACCGTGGGAGCCACTCGGGTTGCGGTGGGGCGGGTCGCTTCGGGCGGGGCTGCCCAACTAACGCCGGCAGCCCCAAAGGTAGCGGTCAGAGGCGTATGCTCTCAGCCCCGGCAACGAAGGACGGGGTTGGCGGCCGCCCGCAAGCTACAGCCTGCTGGTGCCGGTATGCTGCGGCATCCGCAGCCGCTACAGATCAGTCTTCATCGAGTGCGGGCTTCGACCGGCGCCTGCGTCCTCCCGCCTCCGGGCTCCCGCGTCACAGGCCGGCATTCGGATAGGGCACCAGCGTCACCTGGACTTTCGCCGGACCGCTCGGCTGGTTCATCGCCGTGCGGAAGGTCATGCGGTCGCCGGGCGCCAGCGTCTTGACGCTGGGCTGCAGCACGCGGCGGCCGATCTCCTGGCCGGATGGGTCATGCAGGGTCACCTGCAGCATCGGCATCATCTTGGTCTGCTCGGTGGTGTTGGTGACGACGCCCTGCACGACCAAGCCGTCAGGACCACGCGTGGGATCGACCAGGGTCACGGTCAGGCCCTGAACTGCCATCGTCTGTTGCATGCCGGTCAGGCCGCTGCAGGTGCGATAGGTGTTCTGGTTGAGATAGCGATCGACACAGTTATGGGCCGAATATTCGCGCTGCTCGACCGAGGGCCAGAGAATGCCGAGCCTGGCATCATGGGCGGTGCTGCCGCCATCGAGATGCAGGTTGTAGAGACCAGGCGACAGCTGCATGCTCGGCGTCAGCATGACAGCAGGATCCTTCGGTGCCCGCATGACGCTCAAGGGCACAGCAAAGGGCGCGATGGTTGCCACGGCCCAGGGGCTGCCCTTGATCGGCATGGCGAGGTTCTCGTCGCCGATCTCGCTGCGCACCCAGGCAACGCGCCATAACTGGAAGCGATCCGCCGAGCTGGTGGGATCCATGCCGATCGCCGGATCGAGGATGACGAAGCGGGTGTCGGGCGAGAGATTGGCGCGTTCCGACCAGTGCTTCACTTCCCAATCCTGGTCGCCATCGAGGCGTTGCAGCTTGTCATGGCTGTCGAGAGCATAGAGGCCGGGCTCATCCGGTATGGGGAAGGGCGGCCGTGTACCGGCACAGCCCGATAAAGCCGCCATGACGGCGGCAGCGGCGATCGCGCAGGCAACCTTGCTGATGTTCATGATGGTGGGCTCCCTGAAATGCAGTCACAGCAACTGCGGTCGTTTCCTCCGGTGATCGAACGGGACTGGCGATGTCGCTGGCGAAAGGATCCGGCCAATCTACCGGGACCTCTCCCGCAACATCGAACTGCCACCACAGACTGTTTCGCCGCGCTTGCCCATCCATCAACTCTTCGTCATGCCACGTTGCCGACGCTGCGCGGGCGCAAGTATGGAGTGGCGGTCGCGGGGGACACAGGCAAAAAAAAAGACCCGGCAGCTGGGCTGCCGGGCCAGTTGGTCGAGATGATCTTGTTGGGCAAGGTGATCTTACTGGTGATCACCGGGTCATTCGGCCACGCAGGCAGGCACTTCATTGCTCAGGTTACCGCCTGCCTGCGCGGGGCGCGTCACTGTTGCTCTACACTCTGTACGCCGTGACGCGCCGTGATTACTGGATGCCGGCGCTATTGAACGTCGGCGCTGGTATCGGCACCGGTCGAGACATCGGCGCCGGTATCAGGGCTCCAGCTGGCCGAGGCCGTACCGTTGGACGTGGCCTGCGCCTCGCCCAGCGTGTTGCTCCGGGTCTTCACCATGGTATCGGCGGAGGTGTTACCCGGGGTGTCGAGTACCTTGGCCTTGCTGAAGGCATTCGAGGTTGCCACGTCACCGCCAGTATCGGCCGCGAAGCTCTTCGAATGCGTGATGCTCATGTCCATATGCGGCGTATCGACCACCTTGGTGAAGCTGTCGGTACGGGCCTGGACACCAGGATTGGGCTTGCCGGCCTCGTCCAGCCCATCGGCGCTGGCTTCTCCGGTCGAGCCGTTGCTCATGGCACCATTCACGTTGGTCTGTGAATTGGTGTTCACCTTGCCGAGGCCCTGGACCTGGCCGTCGGCCCCGGCACCGGCCATCGCGTCGCTTTCATTGCCGGTCTGGCTGGCGCTGCCGAAAGCATGCGAATTGAGGCCGATGGACCCGGAATTATTCAGCATACCCTGGCTTGAGCTGCTGCCGCCGGCGGTATTGCCGCCGAAGCTTGCAGTCGCCGTGCTGCCGGTCTGGCCATCAATCGAGCCATTGCCGTTGAGATTGCCGGAGACGCCGCCATTGGACGCCGCCCAGCCACCCTTTGTTGCCGGCTGGCTGCCATTGACATTGGCCGATGCCGCATCGGCATCATTGGACTGATCATCACCCGATTGGCCGGCCGCCGCATTGGCTGCCGCACCGGTGGCGATCGACCCCGGCCCGTTCAGCTTGCCGTCGATGCTCGCTGTGGTACCGGCATTCTGGTCGCCGACTGCGGCATTGGCAGTGGCATCGTTATGCGTCGTCACCGAGCCGTTGCCGGTCAGGTTGCCGGCCGCGCCGGCACCGGCACTGGTGGAGACGCCGTCGCTGCCGACCGAGGAACTGACCCCGGCATTGGAACCGACGCCGACCGCGCCGCTGCCATTCAGCGTGCCGTTGCTGCTGCCATTGGCACTGGCACCAGTGGAGCCGATCTGGCCGTTAGTGGCTTCGGATGTCGCGTTCGCATAACCGCTGCCATTGCCGCTGAGGCTTGCAGCACCCGCACCAGAGGTCTGGCCGGTAGCGCTGGTACCGTCATTGGCGAGGCCGGCGGACGCACCCGCCGCCGAAGCAGCGGAACCCGGGCCGCTCACCGAACCGCCGGCACCGGCTGTGGTCCCTGCGGTCGTGCCGCCGCCAGAAACACTGGCCGAGGCATCGGACTTGGTGGTGGCGTTAGTGCCGTTGGCGACGGCGTCAGAACCGGACATCGCATGGGCTGTACCATCGCTGCCGATACCTGCTGACGAGCCGGCCGAAGACGACGCGCCAGCGCTGCCACCCGGGGACGAGCTGGCCGAGGCGCCGCTCGATGACGAGGCCGAGACACCGCCGCCGCTACCGGCATTGGCATTGGCCGAGCCCTTGGCGCTGGTGCCGCCGGTCGCGCCGCCATCTGCGGTCGCACCCGTGCCACCCGCTGCACCAGTCCCGCCGGTCGCACCCGTGCCACCCGTGGCACCGCCCGTCGCGCCACCCGCTGCACCGCCGACGCCGGCCGCGTAGCTGCTGGCACCAAGACTGGCGGCACCAAGCATCAGCACCGCAGCGCTGGCGGCGCTCAACAGAATCTTTCGTGTTCGCATCATATTCATCTTACGTCCTCCGTTACGAGTGGCGTACCCCTTGCTGACAATGCGATCCGCACAGCCTGCAACGGGGCTCCCTTGCCGGTAATTGGGGCTCCCGTGCTGGAGCGCGATGCGTAACCATCACGCTCGGGAGGCCGCGGACAACGCGGATATGAAGTGGTGTATCCGGCGATGCCTATGCAGCGACCCCGCACCGACACAGACTGCCTGAGGGGGCAGATATTCCATCCGCCAGAGAGCGCTGCGATCACAAACTTTCTATTGATCGCAGGTATTTGCGAGGGAACTAAGCGGCGAACTCAT
>Ga0209455_1000737_pt1 | contig 18743 bp, 20 predicted proteins | sample AraplaCol_mCL_r2_FD_184275 | JGI IMG/M metagenome (GOLD analysis project Ga0209455, IMG submission 184275) | Arabidopsis root microbial communities from North Carolina, USA - plate scrape CL_Col_mCL_r2 (SPAdes) (version 2) | ecosystem: Host-associated > Plants > Roots > Endosphere | place: USA... | reverse complement strand
TATATGGGCACCTCGACCTTCCAATTTCACCGTGGTGCCGGAGATTGCCCTTGCCAAGATCCGTGAGGACGCGCCCTTCGACAAGGTCTGCTACATCGGCTGCGGTGTCACCACCGGCATCGGCGCCGTCATCAACACCGCCAAGGTCGAGCCCGGCGCCAATGTCGTCGTCTTCGGCCTGGGCGGCATTGGGCTCAATGTCATCCAGGGTGCCCGCCTCGCCGGCGCCAATATGATTGTCGGCGTCGACCTCAATCCGGGCCGCAAGGCCATTGCCGAGAAATTCGGCATGACCCATTTCGTCAACCCCAAGGAAGTCGAGGGCGACCTCGTTCCGTATCTGGTCAACCTCACCAAGGGTGGCGCCGATTACAGCTTCGAATGCATCGGCAACACCACAGTGATGCGCCAGGCTTTGGAATGCTGCCACAAGGGCTGGGGCGTCTCGGTCATCATCGGCGTTGCCGGCGCCGGCCAGGAAATCTCCACCCGTCCGTTCCAGCTGGTGACGGGCCGCGTCTGGAAGGGCACGGCCTTCGGTGGCGCCCGCGGTCGCACCGATGTGCCGAAGATCGTCGACTGGTACATGGACGGCAAGATCAACATCGATGATCTCATCACCCATACGATGCCACTGCAGGACATCAACAAGGGCTTTGATCTGATGAAGGCCGGCTCTTCCATCCGTGGCGTGGTGATCTACTGACCATGGCGATCGAAACACTCTCATTGCATTGCTGCTTCGGCGGCTGGCAGGGCTTCTACAGCCATGCCAGCCGGACGACCGGCAAGACCATGAAATTCGCCGTCTTCGTGCCGCCCCAGGCGGAGCATCAGAAGCGGCCGGTCCTCACCTATCTTGCCGGGCTCACTTGCACGGAAGAGACCTTCATCATCAAGGCGGGCGCCCAACGCCTTGCTGCCGAGCTCGGCCTCATCCTGGTAGCGCCGGATACCAGCCCGCGCGGTACGGATATCCCCGGCCAGGCCGATAGCTGGGACTTTGGCCTCGGCGCCGGTTTCTATGTCGACGCCATCCAAGCGCCCTGGTCGGCCCACTGGCGGATGCAATCCTATATCAGCGAGGAATTGCCGGAGATCATCGGCGCCCATTTCCCCGCCGATATGACACGGCAGGGCATCTTCGGCCATTCCATGGGGGGCCATGGCGCCCTTGTCACGGCTCTTCGCAAGCCGGAACGTTACCGGTCGCTCTCGGCCTTCGCACCGATCTGTGCCCCCAGCCAATGCCCCTGGGGCGTCAAGGCCTTTACCGGCTATCTCGGCACGGATAAAGAGGCCTGGGCAGAATATGACGCCACGGAACTGGTGCAGCGGCGCCCGTTCCCGGGCGAAATCCTGATCGACCAGGGTCTGGACGACAAGTTCCTGGCGGAACAGCTGCATCCGCATCTGTTCGAGGCGGCAGCGGGCGCAGTCGGCCAGAAGCTGACGCTGCGGCGGCATGCCGGATATGATCACGGATATTTCTTCATCCAGACCTTTATGGATGACCATCTCCGGCATCATCATCGCCTTTTGATCCAATAAACGGCTCATATGTGCTAACGAGAACGCATTCTCGCCTTCGCACCGGCTACCGCCGACGCCCCGCGAGAATGCGTCTAATTTTCGGTTGAGAATTGGCAGTTTCCCGGCAAGACTGGCCCGGAGCGCCGGTTCCGGCATGCCCATCTGCCTCACAATCACCATGAAAGACTGATGTCGACCTCAGCCTCGCTAAGAGAGACAAGCCGGTATCAGCGCTTGAACATGGTTCTCGGCCTCAGCTATGCCGCCGCGACCCTGGCCGTGCTTCTCATCCTGCCCGCCGCTTTCCGGTTGCATCGGCTCGATGCCCTGTGGGGCTGGTTCTGCATTGCCTTGCCGGTCGCGCTTGTCAGCAATGGCTTCTGGGCCCTGCAGCACGAAGCGATCCATAATCTTTTCGCCGCGGATCAGACGGCGAACCGGCGTGTCGGCCGCTTCATGAGCGTGCTCTTCGGCTCGTCTTTCCGCGTGCTGCGCTTCGGCCATCTGATGCATCACCGCTTCAACCGGCACCCGCTGGACTGCCCGGATGTATTCGACCCAAAAACAGCATCGCCGGCGAAAGCCCGGATAAGATTTTTCACCGAGATATTTGGCGGCCTTTACCTGATCGAGGCCTTTTCGCCCCTGCTGTACTGGCTGCCGGCGCCGGCGATCCGCCGTCTGCTGGCCCGGATCTATGGCGGCAATGATCTGCGACTGAAGCAATTACATCAACTGTCCGGCCAGGCACTGGGGTCGCCGCGGGCGATCAGGGAAATCCGCCAAGATAGCGCCATGGTCCTGGTGCTCTATGGCTGCGCCTTTGCCCTCTGGGGCCCGCATTGGCTAGGGCTGCTGGCTTTCATCCTGCTCCGCGGCATGCTGATTTCGTTCCTGGACAATATCTATCACTTCCGGACCCCACTGGATCGGCCCGACTTCGCCTATAATTTGCAACTCGCCCGCCCCTTCCGCGCCTTGATTCTCAACATGAATTTCCATCGCGTCCATCACAGCAACATGCATCTGCCGTGGTGGCGCCTGCCGCTACAGTTCGAACGGTCGCAGGAAACCTTTGATGGTGGCTATTTCAATGCTGCACTTGCACAGTTCCAGGGACCGGCTCCCACACATATGTTAGAAACGCACAAATAGTGCTCTAAGCTCGCTCGGCAAAGCTGTGCAAAAATTAAAAAAACACTAATACGAGCGAATCAGCCGCTTGCTTTTCGTTTCTCTGACCCGCATGCTGGTTGTTGGCAATTCAGCATTAGGCGCTCTTGCGCGAGTGCCTGAGATGGTGGAGCGCCGGTTATCCATCTTCTTGCAGAGTGAACAACATGACTGATCACAATCACCACGGTGGCGGTTCGGAGCTCAGGGGCCGGATCAAGTGGTTCAACACGGAAAAGGGCTTCGGTTTCGTCTCACCGGCTGATGGCGCCCCGGATGTTTTCCTGCACATCTCTGCGCTCAAGGATGCTGGATTGCAAGATGCCCCCGAGGGCTCGACAATCCATTGCGAAGTCGGCCAGGGACGCAAGGGAATCCAGGTGCTGCGCGTCATCACCTTGGATACCAGCACGGCGACGCCGCGTGCGCCTCGCCGGCAGTTCCAGCCGCGCGACCGCGGCCACCACGATCGCTGACATCTGATCACGGTCAGTTGCCTGTCATTCGTACAGCCGCGGTGCCGGTCGCCGCGGCTGTCCTCTTTTTGCGCGGCTGCTCTTTTGCCGTGTGAAATACCCAGAAATACTTGTGCGACGGACAGGTCGTCGCGCTTGCGCCGCCAAGCGGCCTATGCAGGATAGGCGGGCCGGTGCGCAATCTATAATCTGTCACCGACAGGGGCGATCCTCCGATCGTCCAGGACCACCCGGCTCGGCATGAGCAAGACTTAAGGTACCGGAATGGCGTTCGATCAACGGGAGTTTCGCACCGCCCTTGGCCATTTTGCTACGGGCATCACCGTGGTCACCGCCTGCGCACGCAACGGCGATCTGCTCGGCGTTACCGTGAACTCCTTCAACTCCGTTTCGCTCGATCCTCCACTCATCCTCTTCAGTCTGGAGCGCCGGTCCCTGAGCCTGTCGGCCTTCGAAACCGCCGGCAATTTCGCCGTCAATATCCTGGGTGAATCCCAGATGAATCTGTCGCAGAACTTCGCCCGCACCCAGGGCGACAAGTGGAGCGGCATCGCCTTCGATCGCTGGGAGACCGGCAGCCCGATCCTGAAGGGATCCCTGGCAGCCTTCGATTGCCGGACCTATGCCATTCACGATGGCGGCGATCATCGCGTGTTCATCGGCGAGGTCCTGCGCTTCGAAGCGCAGACGGAAGGCACTCCGCTGCTCTATTTCCGCGGCAGCTACACCAGCTTGAAATAACGCCGCGGACAGCGCCTCGCAACACGGCTTCGCCTCCGTCGAAGCTGCCGATTGCAGTCTGGGAATGGTCGATCCTGGAGCAAAACGCTGACCCGATCAGGCTATCCTCATTCCTGTCAACCATGGATTGTCATCTTTCACCGAAGTTTAACTTTTGTCCTAAATCCTTATGAGCTTGCGCTGGATCGGGGACACAAGAACAGGTTGGAGCAACCATCATGGACCAGCGCCTCACGCGGGAGGGCAGTGCCTTGGATTCCGGTTCTTTGGTGACAGATACCGTCGACCCTCGATTGGAAGCGATGCTGTCGATCAGCGCGCGGATGAACGGTTGCCTCTACCGCTGCAACAACGACAGCGCCTATACGATGCTGTTCATTTCCGACAGCGTCGAGACCATGACCGGTTATCCGGCCAGCGATTTCCTCAACAACCGCCACCGCAGCTGGGTCTCCATCTGCCATAAGGACGATACCCCGGCGGTCGACGCCGCGGTCGGCGAAGCGCTCGAAAAGCGGGCCCAGTGGGATCTCGATTATCGCCTGGTCGGCCGCGACGGCAGCGAAATCTGGGTGCATGAGACCGGCGGCGGCGTCTTCGGCATTGATGGCGAACTCAAATATCTCGAAGGTGCCATCATCAATGTCACCGACCGCAAGCGGCTGGAAAACGAAGTCCAGGGCATGCTCGACAGGATCGCCGTCATCAGCAACTCGATCGTCAAGGACACTTCGGCCATTCTCGATGTGCTACGCGCCTTGAAGATGCTGGCGCTCAATGCCCGCATCGAAGCCGCGCGGGCCGGCGAACAAGGGCTCGGCTTTGCCGTGGTCGCGCAGGAGATCAAATCGCTCGCCACCCTGACCGGTGAATCAGCGGAACGGATCACCAGCCTGATGAGCGAACTCAACGGCGTCCTGACGCAGCAGAACATCCATCGCTGAGTCCGGCCTTGTGCCGCAACACTCAACCTGCCTGATAGCTGATCGCGACGATCTCCAGGTCGATATCACCGGCCGGGCGTTTCCAGGTGATCACATCGCCGATGCCGGCATCGGTGAGTGCCCGCGCCAGCGGCGAGACCCAGGATAATTTGCCCTGGGCAGGATCCGCCTCGTCCTCCCCGACGATCTCGAAGCGGCGGCGCTGGTCGTCGTCATCGACGGTGTCGACGGCGGCTCCAAAAGCCACATGGTCACGCGGCTGCGTGGCGAGGTCGACCGGGATGGCGCGGCTGATGCGCTCGCGAACATAGCGCAGATTGCGCTCCAGCACCGAGCGCTGCTGCCGGTCAACCAGCTTGCCGTCGTCGCCAACCGCGCCGGCCACCGGCCTGCCCAGCGCCGCCAAGGCCTCCTCGATCTCCTGCAATTGCGCGTGCAGCTGAGCAAGGCCGCGCGGTGTCACGTAATTGGGGTGCGGGCTGTGCATCCGCTCCGGCACCTCGTCAGCGATATTGTCTTCTTCTTTTACAAATGCCCGACTCATCTCATCCGTCCTAACAGGATGGTCCTGTTTGCCAAATTGCCGGCTGGTACGAAACCGCTATCAGCGGGGGGCGCCTGATACCGCCCGGCAGGGCTCCCATTCCAAGGCTCCGCCCGTCTTCCAAGGCTCCATCGTCCTGCCCTGAACCGGCGCCGGAAACCCGTCCTGCGGCACCCGTCCCGCTGGCGCGCCGAACCGATGGTCATCTCCTACCCGATGGCTATGCACCGGCGGCACGGCGCCCTGCCAGGGTTTCATTGGACCGTAACCGTATTATCCCGCTAAAACGGCTGCAGGGAAAGCCGCCACGACCTTCCCTCGGTCGGTGGCGCCAGCAGGGATGTCGGGACCGTCAAATGCAGCAGAGTGATGTCGTCATTATCGGTGGTGGCGTGGTCGGCAGTTCGGCCGCCTATTTCCTGGCCAGCCAGCCAGGCTTCAAGGGCTCGGTCACGGTGATCGAGAAAGACCCGACCTACAACGAAGCGGCAACCCCCCGCTCCGCCGGCGGCATCCGCCTGCAATATTCCACCCCGGAAAACATCCAGATCTCACAGTTCGGTGCCGCCTTCATCAAATCGGTCGGCGAGCATCTCAGCGTCGATGGCGAGAAACCGGACATCCAGTTCCATGAGAACGGCTATCTGTTCCTGGCAACCCCCGCCGGCCTCGATGTTCTCACCGCCAACCAGCAATTGCAGCGGCAGATGGGCGCCAGCACCGAGCTGCTGCAGCCGGACGCCTTGGCGAAGAAGTTCCCCTGGCTGAATACCAGCGACCTCGCCGGCGGTTCCTTCGGACCGGTCAACGAGGGTTGGCTCGACCCCTATTCCCTGCTGCAGGCTTTCAAGCGCAAGGCGCGGTCGATGGGCGTCACCTACCTCCATGACGAAGTGGTCGGCATCAGCCATAGCAAGGGCCATGTCGACGGTGTCACGCTGAAATCCGGCGGCAAGATCGCCTGTGGGATGGCCATCATGACGGCCGGCATCCGCGCCCGGGGCCTCGCCGAGATGGTCGGGATCGATCTCCCTGTCCGCCCCCGCAAGCGCTTCATCTATGTCTTTGACTGCAAGGATGATATCCGCACTGCGCCGCTGACGATCGATCCCTCCGGCGTATGGTTCCGCCCGGAAGGCGCCGGCTTCATCACCGGTGTTTCTCCGGCTGAGGACCAGGACCCGGACTGCACCGATTACGACCTGGAATACAATCTGTTCGAGGACCTGATCTGGCCGACACTGGCAGAGCGTGTTCCGGCTTTCGAAGCCATCAAGATGTCCAGCGCCTGGGCCGGCCACTATGACTACAACACGGCGGACCAGAACGTGATCATCGGCAAGGCGCCACAGATCGACAATCTGCTGATCGCCAGCGGCTTCTCCGGCCATGGCCTGCAACAATCGCCGGCAATCGGCCGGGCGCTCAGCGAGCTGGTCACTTTCGGCGCCTATCGCAGCCTGGATCTCAGCCGGCTCGGCTATGAGCGTCTGCTTAATGGCCAGCTGATCCAAGAGGCGAATGTCGTCTGAGCTGCATCCAGACGGCCGCTGACACTTTCAGTGACCCTGACCTGTCTCCGGTGACGCCGGCGCCGCAGCGGGTGTCGCAAATTCGCTTCCACCGGCCCTGATCGCGCTCTAGGCTAGGCATCATCCGTGCTGTCGGCATGTTGTCGGAGGAAACGCCATGGCCAACACTGCCCTGATCTCAGTCATCTGCGCCGACCATGCCGGCCTGATCGCCGACGTGACCGGGCGCCTCTATGAGCTTGGCGTCAATCTCGGCGATACCACCTTCGCGGTGCTCGGCGGCGGTGCTGAATTCACCCTCGTTGCTAAATTGCCGGCCGATATGAACCTCGCCGAGGTCGAGCAGGATCTCGCCGGTCTGCCCATGCTGAAGGGCGCCAAGCTGACCGTACAGCCCTTCCAATATCGCGAGAGCCATGACGACAGTGCGCAGATCACCCATCGCATCGAGATCAGTGGCGATGACAGCCCGGGCCTCATTGCCCGCCTGAGCGAAGTCTCGCGCCAATACGGCGTGAACATCGTGCGCCTGAACTCGGAGAGTGCGCCGTCGAGCAGCGGTGCCCGCTTCGTCCTGCGCATGGCGGTTTTCATTCCCGCCGACAAGGCGGCGAGCTGCATGGCTGCCGTTGCCAATACGGCAGGGCAGATGCATCTCAAATGTCAGTGGCAGCAGGTGGCGTGAGGCAGAAACGCGGGTCCTAACCCGTGAGCTTTCAAGTGCCTCAGGGCTTCGGACATTGCAGGTTCTGCTGCGCCGTCTTCACATCCATCGTATAGCGCGGCCGATCGGCGCATTGGGTGTTATATTTGGCAACCAAAGCGTTCCACTCATCGACCTTGGTATTGTAGGCCGGGCGCAGCTCGTTCTGCACCGTGGTGCGCAGAGTCTGTTGCTGCGACATCAGATCCTTCAGCACCTGCTGCCCCACCGTATCTTGCGGCTGGACATTGCTGCGCTGTTCCATGACCTGCTGATCGAGATTCGAGAGTTCCTGCTGCCGCTCGTTCAACAGGTCCTGACGCATCGCCATATCATCACGATCGGTCGACATCTGCTGTTCCATGCAGAGGCAATCTCGCAACTCGGTGACGCTGAGCGCCGGGCCGCTTGCCGCTGTGGTCGACTGGGCCATTTGCGCCGGCGCGGCCATCGGCGTGGAATCGGCACCGGCCGGAAGTGCGCCAATCGAGGCAAAGCCGCAGACAGCAAGCAGGAGCCGGGGGGCAAGCGTCAGCCTGGCGGATGCCTGACGGCCCGGTCGCGCCGTAGCGACGATCGGGATTCGCTGTTCTTGCATTGCTCCTCCTTAAATTCAGTCGAAAGCGACATGTCAACTAGGGCGGAAGTATGGCAATCTTGCCGCCGATTGAACAGTCATTGGAGATGACATGCATGTGATCGTCCTGGGGGCCGGACTGATGGGGGTCACCTCCGCCTATTACCTTGCCAAGGAAGGCCATGAAGTCACCGTGGTCGATCGCCGCCCCGAAGTCGCCATGGAGACCAGCTTCGCCAATGCCGGGCTGATGACGCCGGGCCATGCCTCTGCCTGGGCCAGCCCGCGGGCGCCGATGATCCTGCTACAATCGCTCTGGCGCGGTGACACCTCGCTGCGCTACCGCCTCAAGCTCGATCCCCGCATGTGGGGCTGGACCTGGCAGTTCCTGCGCAACTGCACGGCGGAACGGAACCGCGCCAACACCCTGGTCAAACTGCATCTCTGCCTGCACAGCCAGAAAGAAACCGAGCGGGTGACCCGCGAGACCGGGATCCAATGGGACCGCATCGCCAAAGGCGCGCTCTATCTTCATCGCGACAAGGATTATCTGAAATCGGCGCAGGCCAATTTCCCGATGATGCGGGATGCCGGGGTCAAGCTGCGGGCGATCGAGGTCGATGAAGTCATTGGCCTGGAGCCGGCCCTGCAGGCCAGCCGCGACAAGCTGGTCGGCGCCATCTATGTGGAGGGTGACGAAAGCGGCGACGCGCGGAAATTCACGGTGGAACTTGCCAATGTCTGCCGCAGCCTAGGTGTGACGTTCCGTCTTGGCGAGAAGATCGAGCGAATCGAGGGCGATCGCGACGCGGTTTCCGGCGTGATCACCGGCAACGGCCTGATCAAGGGCGATGCCTATGTCCTGGCCCTCGGCAGCTACAGCCCGCAACTGGTCCGCCGGCTGAGCGTCAAGCTGCCGATCTATCCGGTGAAAGGCTATTCGCTGACCCTGCCGATCCGTGACCCTGCCGGGGCCCCGACCATCGGCGGCGTCGATGAATACAATCTGGTTGCCTTCTCCCGGCTCGGCGATCGTCTGCGCCTCACGGGTACGGCGGATTTCGCCGGCTATGACACCGATTTCGAAGCCCACCACTTCACGCATATGCTGAAAGTCGCCCGCGAATTGTTCCCCCAGGGCGGCGCCTATGATCAGCCGAGCTACTGGGCCTGCCTGCGGCCGATGACGCCCGACGGGCCGCCGATCATCGGTGCCAGTCCGGTGCGGAATCTCTGGCTCAATACCGGTGCCGGCCATATGGGCTGGACCATGGCCTGCGGCATGAGCCAGATTCTCAGTGACCAGATGGCCGGCCGCAAGACGGCGCTGGACGACCGCGCCTTCAGCCTCGCCCGCTACACCCGGGCTTAGGGCCCGGGCTTAAGCGTCTGGTGCGCCGGTCACGCGGTCAGCAGCGGCACGGTGAACAGCTTGCCCCATTGCGGCAGCTGGTCCTCGATGCCGGCCAGGCGCAGGCAGTGCCAGGCCAGCGCATGATTGGATGATGTCACCGGCTTGCCCAAGGCGCGCTCCAGATCGGCGGCGATATCGACCAGGCGGAGGCTGGTGCAGGAAACGAAAACGGCATCGACCGACGGATGCTTGCCAAGTTCGAGTGCGGCGGCCCGCAGCGAGTCGAGGCTGATCCGCGCCACCTCATTGTCGTTCTCATGATTGAACGAGCCAATGACGGGAACTTCCAGGCCCTGGCTTTCGACATGCCGGCGCAGCATCTGATTGACGGAATCGATATACGGCGTCAGCAGTGCAATCCGCTTTGCCTTGAGGGATTTCAGCCCTGCCACCGCCGCCGTGATCGGCGTCGTGCAGGCGACACCCGGCCGTGCTTCATGGATGCGGGCAAAGACATTCTCCTCGCCGATCACCACAGCGCCGGACGTACAGGCATAGGCGACGACATTGAGATCGAGGCCCGGCAGGATGACATCGGTCGCCGCCGCGATCTCCTTTTCCATCTCCTGCAGGGTGGTCGGATTGATGGCGATCGGGCTGGGGATCCGGCTTTGATAGAGTGCCACGCCATCCAGGGTAAAAATGCGCCGGCACTCATATTCAAGTGTATTGTCCGTCGCCAGCACGATCAGGCCGATGCGGGCGCGATGCGCAATTCCCTGATCCAGGGTGAACGGCAGATGCGTGCGGTTCACCAACAATCCATCGTCATGCGACGTCTGCATCGCAACAGTCATGGCCTTCTCCCGGCGCCAGTTTCTTCCCAGTGGCTGTACTTCTTCGCCCCACGTCATTGCGGCAATGCAAAAAGAAGGCTCGCAGAGCTTGCTTCGCGTGGTTATCATTGTTAACGGAACTGAGTATATCCTGTCCGGGTTGTACCGTCACGAGGCGCCTTGATCCGTTCCAGGACAAACCATACGTAAGAATCAGATGGCATAGCCAAGGCGCATGGGGGCCTTGGTGAAGAGGAGTCCCAGAATGACGAGACAGATGACCACCAACGTCGCCGGCCCGTCGATGATCGCAGGCGGCTCAGCAAGGCGTGGTCGGCGGGGTTTCCCTCAAATCGGCGTCGTCCTGGCGGGGCTCGTGCTGGGCGCCGGTACCGGCATGGCTGCCCGGGCCCAAAACAACAGCGCACCGCCGCCATCGAGCCCCGAAGCTGAGGCCATTCCCGTTGGTGTCGGCGTCCTGAATGCCGTCGCCTATCAGGCGATTCCCAGCGGTACCGGCTTCGATACCGTGGTGCGCAATCCCACCGACCCGACCGGTTCGGCTTTGGATGGCGCCGTGCTGGAGCGCGTCAACCAGGAACTCGCGGCCAGGGGCTACCGGGTCGATCACGAGGCCAAGCTCGTCATGCTGGTCGGCGGCGATCTCATCCGCGGCACGTCAAAGGATGCCGTCGTCGATCAGATCAAGGGCATCACGCCACCGCAGAAGCAGGGCAATGTGTTCTCGACCAATGGCAATACGCTGTTGACACAGACCCTCCCCGATCCGCATCCGAACACCTTTCGCATCAGCCTGTCGGTCTATGACCGGCAGACCGGCACCTATGTGTGGCGCGGCTCGATCGACCGCGGGACGTCCAACTTGACGCCCGACCAAGCAACCGACCGCATGGTGCCGCCGTTGGTGGGCACAATCGGACAGACCGAAAAGGAACGCCACGTCGATATCGGCACGACCCAATGAGGGTTGGCCGGTAAGGCGAAGCGATCAGACCGAGATCGCTTCTGCCGGCAATGAATGCTCGCCTGTCAATGCGGCTTCATTGCAGGTGATATCGTAGAGCCCCGGCAGCCATCACAGCTGCATCTTTTTCAGATAGGATGTGTTCGATCAGGCGTTAATTGCGACAGTAGCTGCGACAACGCGCGATGGGAGGAGCCGATGCACCGGACCATGTATGGCATACGATGTCATTCACTCCGGCGGCGCGGAAGGCTCGCCGGCCTCCGGTTTTTCTCTGGCTTGCTGTTCTTATCGGCCGCTTCCGTTGCCGCAGCTGATGATCTCAAGACGCTGCAACTGCCGCAGGAAGACCACGAAGAGATCACCGAATTGATGGGCACGGATATCGTGCTCGCCGCATTGCCCGCCGGCCCGCTGCTTCCGGCATCGGCCTATCTCCCCAAGGCCACAACGCTCACCTTTCTTGTCAAGGCAAAGGGCAAGCAGCCCTACAAGGAAACCCATCGCATCACGCCGGTTTCCCAGGCCAATTCCCAGGCCACCTTCCAATATGACAAATCCGGCGACGGCGTGATGACCTTCGTTCCGCTTGGCACTGATGGCCTCGCGGTCAACCAGGAGACCGATCTCGACAAAGAGGTGATCTCAACCTTCACACCACCGGAACCGCTGATCATCCCCGGCCTTGCACCCGGCCAGTCCAAGGAACAGACGATTGCAGTATCCGTGGCCGACATCGCCAAACCAACGAAGGTCGATTACACCGGCACGCTCGACGTCATTTATACGTATCTCGGTCGCTTCAAAATCAAGGTCCCCGCTGGTACCTATGACGCGGACCTGCTGAAATGGACCTATTCCGGGGGCGTCGGGCCAGCGAGCGTTAAGACTGCGGAATACCGCTTCATCGCCAAGGACGCCGGCATGGTGGCGATGGTGCAATGGCGGAGCATTTCCGCCGTCCTGATCTATCACGAGAGAAGCCGGATCGCACGGCAGCTGCAAAGCGCCGGCCAGTGATACTGGCTGCCCGCTGCTCCAGCCGGCCCCGTCCCGCAAACGCTTCATGCCGTCGGCGCGGCGGGTTTCACCGGAAATCAACCCATGCAAATGCAGGGGCGCCCCGCCGCAAAGCCGCGTTGCTGCATGGCTGCTCAAGCCGCTAGACTTATTGAACAGTCGTTATACACGGCAAAAACAATCATCCTGGGAGTGATTTTGAATGGGTGCGAATCAGATCGGCGGACACGCCGCCATCAGCATTCTTGAGACCTATGGCGTGGACACCGTTTTCGGTATTCCGGGTGTCCATACCTTGGACCTCTATCGTGGCATTGCCGACCGAAAGATGCGCCATATCGGCGTCCGCCATGAGCAGGGCGCTGGTTTCATGGCCGATGGCTATGCCCGCGCCTCCGGCAAGCCCGGCGTCTGCTGCCTGATCACCGGCCCCGGCTTGCTCAATGCGGCAACCCCGATCGGCCAGGCCTATTCGGATTCGGTCCCGGTGCTGATCTTGTGCAGCGTCAATGCCAGCCAGGATCTCGGCAAGGGCCGTGGCCGGCTGCATGAGATCTCCGACCAGCGCGCGACCGTCGCGCCGATCACCGCCTTTGCCCGCACCATCTACAAGGCCGGCGAACTGCCCCAGGCTGTGGCCGATGCCTATAAGGTCTTCGAGACGGGCCGTCCCCGGCCGGTGGTCCTGGAAATGCCGCTGGACATGCTGTCATCGCCCGCCGATCTCGGCCGGCCACAGCGCGAGAAGTTCACCCCGCCCCAACCCAAAGCGGAAGATCTGGCCGCGGCCCGGACGCTGATCGATGGCGCCAAGGCGCCGCTGGTGATTGCCGGCGGCGGCACCGTCGATTGCGCCCCTGCCCTGCGCGCCTTCGTCGAGAAGATCGGTGCGCTCTGTGTCACCACGACCGCCGGCAAGGGCGTCTTCCCGGATTCACATCCGGCTTCGCTGGGCGGCACCCTCGCTTTGCCGGCGACCCAGGATTACCTCGCCAAGGCCGATCTGGTGATCGCCATCGGCACGGAATTGGCGGAGACCGATGCCTGGAACGATTTCCATACCTTCAGCGGCAACCTGATCCGCATCGATATCGATGCCTATACCCTGACCCGCGATTACTCTCCGACAGTCGGCCTGCTGGCCGAAGCCGGGGCTACCCTGTCGGCTCTGACCCCACTGGTGGCCAGCAACCGCAAACCCGACCTCGCCACCGCCGAGCGGATCCGCGGCGCTAACCGCGCTGGCCTCTCGCCGCTGCAGCAGAAGCACGCCAAGGTGCTGGATGCCATCCGGGCGGCGGTGAAGCCCGACGGCGCCATCGTCACCGACATGACCCAGATCGCCTATACCGCCAACACCTATTTCCCCTGCGAGGAACCGCGCACCTGGCTGCATCCGGTCGGCTTCGGCACGCTCGGTTATGCCATGCCGGCGGCGATCGGCGCCAAGATCGCCTGCCCCGAGCGCGAGGTGGTGGCGATCGCGGGCGATGCCGGCTTCCTCTTCACCGTGCAGGATCTCGGCACGGCGGTGGAGCAGAACCTGCCGCTGCCGATCATCGTCTGGAACAACGATCTGCTGGCGCAGATCCAGATGGACATGGTGCGCCTGGAAATCGGCGAGATTGGCGTCCGCCCCCGCAACCCCAATTATCTCGCCCTGGCCGAGGCCTTTGGCTGCAAGGCGGTGCGGCCGGACAGCCTTGCCGGGATTACCCAGGCGATCCGGGATGCCTTCAAGGCCGATGGTCCGACCCTGATCGAGATTCACGAAAATTCGGCCTTTTTGGCCTGAGATCATCCTTGAGGGACCGGCGGCAATGTTTGCCGCTTGTCGCCGGCACCCTCCCGATAATCGGCGATAGCTGCCTAATTCGTTAATCAATATTTACAAATCCGGCACAGATTCTGCCATGAATCCGCCTTCTCTCCGTCGAATCCCTTTTGGCACAGGATTTGCTGAACTCCTCTTGGCACTTCAACATGAGGAGACATGCCATGGAGATTGCTTTGGCTGAGCGGATCGATTTGCCGCTGCAGATGAGTGACGAGGAGCAGCGCTCGCTCTGCTTCAAACTGTTCAACACGTTCTGGAATGACGCCGGTAACCGCGGCATCCCCTTCGACACGGTTGGGACCATGGCGATTTCGGCCGCCCTGTTCGGTCTCGTTGCCAAGCATGGCATGGAGACGACGGCTGAATTCCTGGAAGACCTGGCGAAGACGGTGCGCGAAGGCGCCTTCGACATGGAGCAGCAGACCCACTAAACGGGTCTGCTGCCACCTGACCGAAAACGGAGTATCGGCTGCATCGGCGTCCGGTTGCCCCTGGCGAATACCTGCCTGGGCACCTGACTGCATATGCGCATCCGGACCGCCTCCGCGGCATCCAGGAAGGGTGCTCAGGATAAGCGCCTAGGGTAAGCGTATGGACGCGCCACGTGGAGCCGCGCAGGTGATTATGCTCACTTGCCGCGCGGATATGGCGCATGGCCCATCGACAGGGCATCGCTTCGGCGCTATCAGAGGAAGAGATCGTGCGGCAGCAGCCCGCGGTTCGAGCTGTTCCCATGGATCCAGGTGAGTCGTGTCGTTGCCCACCGTCTTGAGCTTTTCGCGCCGTTCTCATGCCAGCAAACTAAGAACCAGGGCCAGCGCCATCGCTGCCGCCGCTGCGCTCATGCTGGCGGCCTGTTCCCACACCGATAGCAGTCCGACCACCAGCATGGCGGCAGTGCAGCAGCAGATGGCGGCAGGCCAATCGTTTGATGCCTTCCTCAACCTGCGCCCGCTGGCCGAGAAGGGAAATCCCGAGGCTCAGTATGAACTGGGCTACTTCTATCATATGGGTCTGGTTGGCGCGGCCGACTTCACCAAGGCCCGTGCCTGGTATTTGCGCGCGGCCAATCAAGGCAATGCCGATGCCATGCTACAGCTTGCCAAGATGAATGGCCTCGGCCAGGGCGGCCCGGTCGATAAAAAAGAAGCCGTCAAATGGCTGATCATCGCCGGCAACAGCCGGAAGCTTAGCCCTGACGTTACCGCCCAGACTGATGAAACACGGGCCAAACTGGCCGACGAACTGGATGCCGCAGATCTCGCGGCCGCCACCGATGCGGCCAAGGCTTTCCAGCCTAAGCTAGAAAACTGATCGCCCGGCCGCTATCGGATCGTGACGGTATAGCCCACACCTGGGGCGGCTCGGCTCCAGCAATCAGGTTTGCCTCGCCGAGGCTTGACCGATAGCCGCCACGCCCCCTAACTAGCCAGCGCCATCGCTTGTAAAAAAGCGCGCTCATCAAAGGGGGAAGTATGATCACCATCATCAAGAATCCGGCCGGCCAAGCCAGCGAGAAGCTGGAAGACTGGGGTCCCGTCGTGCAGCCGGTCGGCGATGTGATCGCGAAATTGCGCGGCGTCATGGTCACCGACAGTGATGCCGGCGAGCCGGAAAGCGGCATCTGGGAATGCAGCCCGGGCAAGTGGCACCGCCAGGTCAAGAAGGCAGAATTCTGCCACTTTCTGTCGGGGCGCTGCACCTTCACGGCAACCGATGGCCAGAAGATCGAGATCGCCGGCGGCGATACGCTCTATTTCCCGGCCAACAGCCTCGGCATCTGGGACGTCCATGAGACCGTCCGCAAGGTCTATATCCTGCTCGGCTGAACCTGCTTATTACTCACGGGGTTGCAGACCGCACCATTGCGCCATGAAGAGCGCGACGGTGCGGGTCACGTCCCGCATCGAATTGATCGATACCCGCTCGTCAAAGCCGTGGATATCCTCCGAGGAAGGCCCATACACCAAGGCCGGGATATCGGCATAGAGACCGAAGAAACGGGCATCCGTCGTTGCCGTCAGTGAAATCTCCTTCAGTTCCTCGCCCGTCACGCGCTGATGGCTGTCGCGCAGGCAGGCCTTCGCGCCCTCTCCGCCCGTGACGAGATAAGGCTCGGCCTGGAAGCCGTGATAGACTACTTCAGGCGGATTATTGGCGAGGAAACTATGACCCTGGGCCGCCTGGCGCACCGCCGCCTCGACATCGCGCCGCACCTCTTCCAGCTTCATGCCGGGATAGAAAGAGATCCGCATGTCGAAGGTACACCAGGCAGGAACGCTCGAGGTCCAGTCGCCGCCTTCGATCTTGCTGACGACGAAATTCACCGGATGCGGATGATGGCCCCAATTCGCATGCGGCGCCGCGTTCCACTTGGCCTCGAGCTCATGCAGTGCGGCGATGATGGGGAAGCTTGCCTCGATGGCATTAGCGCCGGTCCCTGCCCAGCCGACATGGGCTGGGCGACCGCGCAGCTTGACCTGGAACCACATGACACCGAGCTGGCCGATCGACAGGCACTTGTCGGAAGGTTCGGGAATGAGTGCCGCATCGGCGCGATAGCCACGTTGCAGGCAGGCGAGCGCGCCATTGCCAGTGCATTCCTCTTCCGTCACCGACTGGAAATAGACCGGTGCGGCCGGCTGCAGGCCAAGGCCCGCCAGCGCATCGAAGGCCGCCAGCGAGCAGATGAGCCCGGCCTTCATGTCGCCACTGCCGCGGCCATAGAGCCAGTCGCCCTCGCGCCAGGTTTCGAAGGGGGATCGCGTCCACAATTCCAGCGGTCCGGTCGGCACGACATCAATATGGCCATTGAGGATCAGAGACTTGCCGGTAACCGCTTTCGGCCGATGGGCACCGACCACGTTATAGGCATTGTCATAGGAGACCGCGACCGGCGAGAAGCCCGGCAGATGCTTGATGTCATCGACATCGATGCGCCAGTGATCGACATCAAAGCCACGCTGCCGGTATTGCTGCGCCATGAAATCCTGCGCCGTTGCCTCCTGCCCGCGCAGTGACGGGAAGCGCACCACCTCTTCGGTCAGCGCCACCTGTCGCTCGAAGCCGGCATCGACGGCGGCGATGATCTTCTGCACCATCGTCGGATCCAGCTGCTTTTCCGGTAGAGCGTTCATGTCGACACCTTTGCTTGTTTCAGGTCGATGCGGCCATCAGTCTTGATCTACCAGGGCAGTACCCTGCCATCATAGTTGAAGAACTTGCCGCTATCGGTCGCTGCAAGGCCGGCAATCACCTTGCGCATGCCGGCGACGCTGTCCTGTACCTTCACCGGCGCGTGCGCCCCGCCCATATCTGTCTGCACCCAGCCGGGCGACAGCACTGCCAGGATCAGCTTGCCGCGCAGATCCGCCGCGGCATTCGCCATCGCCATGTTGAGCGCCGTCTTGGAGGTGCGATAGGCATAGCTGCCACCGGCGGGGCCGTCGCCGATCGAGGCCATGCCGGTGCTGATGGAGATCGCCTTGGGCTGTTTGGCGGCAGTGAGATTGGGCAGCAGCCGTTCGATGAGATGCAGGGGCGCGATGCAATTCACCTGGAACAGATTGAGCCAATTGGCCGTATCTGTCGTCCCGAAGTGTTCCTGGTTGCCATAGAGGCCGGCATTGTTGATCAGAAGATCGATCGACCGGCCCTTCAGCGTGGTCGCCAGGCTGCGGATCTGTGTCTCTTCCTGGAGATCCAGCGGCAGCACATCGACCTCGCCAACCAGCCCGCGCAAGGCATCAGCCAGTTGTGGCTTGCGGCAGCAGGCAATGACGGTCCAGCCATCGGCGGCATATTGCCGGGCGAATTCCAGGCCGATGCCGCGATTGGCGCCCGTCACCAGGACAGTGCGCCCGGGGCTAGCCGCCATATCAGCCGGCCTTTTTCGCCGTGACCTCGATCTCGATCTTCATGCGCGCATCAACGAGGCCGCAGACGATGGTGGTGTTGGCCGGGCGGATATCGCCGAAATATTCACCAAAGACCGGCGCCACCTTTTGCCAGTCGGCGGCATCGGTCAGGATATAGCGCGCGCGCACCACGTCCTTCAGGCTGACACCGGCCTGTTCCAGGGCAGCAGAGATGTTGCGGAAGGTCTGATGCGTCTGCTCGACGATATCTTCGGAGATCGACATCTTGGCATAATCGAAACCGGTGGTGCCGGAGACGAAGACCCAGTCGCCATCGACCACGGCACGGGAATAGCCGGCGGTCTTTTCGAAAGCGGAGCCGGAGGAAATCAGGCGACGGGACATTTCAGTTCTCCCAGTGTTTTTGTTTTGTGTTTTGTTCGCGCGTCTTTGTTGGCGCGAGTTTTTATCGATTGATCAGGCCCTCGATTAATCAAGCCTTGGCGGCAGCACCGCCATAGACCCGTTGCGGCTTGCGATCCTGCACCTCGGCAACGGCGATGGCACTGACATTGACGATGCCGCGTACCGAGATCGAGGGTGCCAGGATGTGCGCCGGCTTGGCGGTGCC
>Ga0209455_1000735_pt1 | contig 18767 bp, 21 predicted proteins | sample AraplaCol_mCL_r2_FD_184275 | JGI IMG/M metagenome (GOLD analysis project Ga0209455, IMG submission 184275) | Arabidopsis root microbial communities from North Carolina, USA - plate scrape CL_Col_mCL_r2 (SPAdes) (version 2) | ecosystem: Host-associated > Plants > Roots > Endosphere | place: USA... | reverse complement strand
TTTCCCGTTTGCACATAATACCCTGCCGCTTATCTATACAAAAGCTTATTGGGATGGCTTACAATTACCTTACTATCGCTTTCCCGGTTTAAGTGAGATTAAAAGAGGCGATGTGATAGTTTTTAACTACCCAATGGATGCGGATTCACCTTACTACAGGCCGGTCGATAAGCGCGAAAATTTCATCAAGCGCTGCGTGGCAATACCCGGCGATACGGTGAGGGTAATAAATGCCCAGCTGTATGTTAACAGTAAAAAATCGCCGGAGCCTGTTGAAGGTCAGCAAGCCTACATTGTACACACTAACGGCAAACCTCTCGACTCACTTTTTATCCGCAGTTTGCATATTGATATAAAACTAAAATATAGCACGAAAGATTACGAAATGCTAATGACACGGCAAGCAGCTAAGCAATTGCAAAAACATCCCGGAATTAATAACGTAATTGAATATTACCAGTCGGTATCAGGATATAACCCTGGCATTTTTCCGCACGACAGGCATTTTAACTGGACGCTGGATAACCTTGGCCCCATAATTATCCCCAAAAAAGGCTGGACAGTTAAGTTTGACGAATTAACGACCCCTATGTATAAACGGGCCATCGGAGTTTACGAAAATAACAAGGTTAAAATAGCGGGTAATACAATTTTTATCAACGGTAAAAAAGCTACGGCATATACCTTCAAACAAGATTACTACTGGATGATGGGCGATAATCGCCACAACTCCGAAGACTCCCGCTTCTGGGGCTTTGTACCCGAAGACCATATTGTTGGCAAGGCGCTGTTTATTTGGATGAGCACTGATGAAACCGCGGGGTTTTTGCATCAAACAAGGTGGGAGAGGATATTTAAGGGGATAAAATAGCCCCTTTTGTCATTGCGAGCGAGGAACGAGCGCGGCAATCGCACACTTTACAGGGCGAATATATAGGTGGCCAACTTGCATTGGTGGCTGTGCACGGCGTGCGGTTGCCGCGCTACGCTCGCAATGACAAATTTTATAATTTTTTTAATCCGAAGCGCTTCGCTAACCCATTCAAATCTTCCACCACCGCATCAACCAGCGGTATACCATTCACTTTCCTGTCTGCCTCAGCTTCCAGTTCTGGTTCACCGGGAATAACTACCTTTTGATCCGGGTCAACCGTTTGGGCCGATTTAAACCGGTGTATCCAATTATCCATATGTGCTTTAAACTCATCGATCGGCCGGAAACCGTCAACCCGCATAGCACCAACAAAATGCCCAATGCCCAGGCCAACCGGGTCAGCAGGGGGCTGTAAAAACGCCACAAACGGCGGTACCCACGGCCCGTAATTGGCACCCGACAACACCGCCGAAAGGATATCGACGGTCGCACTCAAACCAAAGCCTTTATGGCTGCCATGCTCTTTATCACTCCCTAAAGGCAAAAGTGAGCCGCCTGATTTTAATGCATGCGGGTCGGTTGTGTATTTGCCTTCGGCGTCCTGTATCCATCCTTCGGGCACTGGCTTGCCTGCACGCTGTGCTATCTCAAGCTTACCGTTCGCCGCGGCCGAAGTAGCCATATCAACCACCACCGATGGGTACTTGCCTGCGGGGAAGGCATAACACATAGGATTTGTACCTAACAGCCGCTCATTTGAATGCGTTGGCGCCACCAGCGGACTCGCATTGGTCATGGCAAAACCGATCATATCTTTTTCAACCGCCATTAAAGCGTGAAAACCGGCTATACCAAAATGGTTGCTGTTTCGCACCGAAACCCAGCCCGAACCATACTGCTCCGCTTTTTCAATAGCCAATCGCATAGCAAAAGGCGCTACTATCAAACCGAGGCCTGCATCGCCATCAACGGTGGCGGTGGTAGGCGTTTGGTGTACTATAGTGATGTTGGGGTTGGTGTTAATGCGTTTGCTCTCCCAAAGCCTTACATAGCCAATCAGCCGGGCCACGCCATGTGAATCAATTCCGCGTAAATCGGCCTGTAATAGAACATCTGCAGCAAGCGCAGCGTGTTCAACACTACAGCCCATGGCAAGAAATATGTTTTCGGTAAAAATGCGAAGGGCAGATTGGGAGATTAGCATGCGGCAAATATAAGAGGTTTGATTAGAGCCTTCCCATTAATCTCTGTGTACTCTGTGTTTTTCTCTCTGCGACTCTGTGGTAAAATTAACCACAGAGATGCGGAGGAAGCACAGAGAGCACTAAGGGTTTATATAGAATCCAACCGCTTCAATAATTCCAATCCTTCATTCCACTCCCCATGCCCCGATGCTACATTGATGTGCCCTGCATCGCCAACATTAATCAGGTCGCTGCCCCAGCTATTGGCAAATAGTGTAGCGCGTTCGTAGGTTACAAAAAAGTCATTGGTGCTGGCTGCAACTATGGTTTTAAATGGCAGGTTAAATAACGGCACGGGTTTAAAGCCCGTGGTTCCCGGCGGATAACTATCAGCCTCGGTATCACTCGGGCCAACTAACAGGGCACCTTTTATTTTAACATCAAATTTTAAGGCCCAGTAAGCTATAGTTGAACAGGCCAGGCTGTGGCCAACCAAAATAACATCGGCCGGGTTATGCTTTTTAACTTCGTTATTGATGTTTTCAATCCAGTCGGTACAAAACGGGGCATCCCATTCTTTTTGCTCAACGCGTTTAAAACCAAATTCGCGCTCCCAAAGCGACTGCCAGTGCTGCGGACCTGAATTGCCAAGACCGGGAATGATTAGGATGGTTGATTTGAAGGTCATTTGTGAAATATAAAATAGCGTTATTTCTCCGTCAACACCGTAAATTTAAAATCAAGCGGCTCAAAAACGCGGACAAGCTCATCAATAAAACCCTGCCCCCATTTAACATAAAATAAGCCGAAATTTTCGGTACGCTCCTGCAGGCTGTCTTTAGGGAAAATATCAGTCTTAATGTGCTCAACCTGTTCCAGTCGTGTGTGATAATTGCGCTTCTCGGCCTTTATTAATTTCTTCTCTAAATTGTCGATAGCGTGTTTTAACCTTGCCTGAACGGCTTCTGTTGACGGCGCAAGCGTATTATCTATTTTATATGCCCGCAATTTTAGTTTTTCAAAAACAGCGGTCAGTTCGCGCCATTCATCGGCAAGGGATAGCGTATGTTCGCTGTGTTTTTTTATCCAATCGTTTTTTATGGCGTCGCTGCTTTTAAATAAGTCGGCCGGCTGCAAATCCATTTTGGCTATTTTTGAGGCGGTTTCCTTTCCAATAACCAAACCCGAATTGCGCAGGATGAGGATAGGGAAATCAACTTTATAATGATCGAAGTTTGATTTCAACTCCAACCAGTAAACTACTTCCGCACCGCCGCCAATGTAGGCAATGTTTGGTAAAATGCATTCCTGGTACAGCGGGCGCATTACCACGTTGGGGCTAAACCGTTCGGGGTATTGGGCAATCTCAGCTCTCAGTTCAGTTTCTGTAAAGCTGATCTCGGTATTTAATACTTTATAAACGTCGGCTTCGAAGGTTATTCGCTCGCGCAGGCCATCCAACAGGTAAAAGAAGTTTATCTCGCGCGGGTTAACCTGTATATGTACGCCTAACTCTTGCAATTGCTTATTGGTAGCCTCAATGTTTTTAAAGCTGTTTTGTTCGGTGATGTCCTGCTCGATTATTGGCGCAAATGATTGTTTAAAGCGATGGTCGTCCGCATCAATAATTACCAGCCCGTATTGGCCAAACAGAGCGTTTACCAGGTAACGGGTGGCATCGGCAAGTTTATCGAATTGGGTATAGGCGGTTTCGACAATTTCAGCAAGTTCATCGGCGTGATGGTCGATACCAAGCGCACCTTTATACTGGTTAATGGCCTGCCGCATGGTATCCGGATTGATGCGACCGGTTGCACCCGAGGCCTCGTACCACCAATGCACTTTTTTGCCGCCAATATTGGTGTAATTTATCTCGGCAAAATCATGGTCTTCGCTTGCCATCCAGTAAACAGGCACAAAATCATTATCAGGGAATTTTTCCTTAAGTTGCCGGGCCAATTTAATGGCAGTTACGATTTTATAGATGAAGTATAATGGACCGGCAAATATATTAAGCTGGTGGCCGGTGGTAACCGTATACGTGTTGTTATTCGCGAGCCCCCTAACCCCCTGAAGGGGGAACTCTATGCTGCCGCTAAACTCGCTTAATTTGGCGTATTGGTCCAATAATACTTCAACCAAAATTTTCCGGTCAGCAACAACTTTTTTGTTTTTCAACAGTTCGGAAAAACCATTAAAGTCGGGGCGATAACCATAAAAAGGGCGAAGGGCCGGGGCATCTTCAAGATAGTCGATAACTGTGGGGGAGAAGGCCCCCGTGTCTTTATAATTTATACAGGCTGAGTCCATTGGCTTTATTTCGGATGTTCGATGCCGGATTTAATAACCGCATCAAAACCAAGCCGAATTTAGATTTTAAATTTCTAAAATCAAGAAGGCCAGCCTAAAACCTGTTTATTTTACAATATGTCCATAAAGGTCGAAGTCCTCTGCGGTATCAATCTGTACGTTTACAAAGCTGCCAATAGTGGCATAATCAACGGCTGCATTTATTAAAACCTCGTTATCTACCTCTGGCGAATCATACTCCGTACGACCAACAAAATAGCCGCCATCTTTCTTGTCAACCAGCACTTTGTATGTATTACCTATCTTCTCCTGGTTTTTATCAAAGCTGATTCCCTGCTGAATTTCCATTATCACATCAGCACGTTGTTGTTTTACCTCATCGGAGACGTCATCCACCAACGAAAAGGCGTGAGTTTTTTCTTCATGCGAGTAGGTGAAGCAGCCCAGCCTGTCGAACTTGGTTTCTTCAACCCATTGCTGCATTTCTTCAAAATCCTGTTCCGTTTCGCCGGGGTAACCTGTTATCAGCGTGGTGCGCATGGCTATGCCAGGCACTTTATCGCGGATGTCGTTTACTACATCAATCGTTTTTTGCTTGGTAATACCGCGGCGCATCGATTTCAGCATATTGTCGCTGATATGCTGCAACGGCATATCCATGTATTTACAAATGTTATCGCGTTCGTTCATCACATCCAGTATCTCCATTGGGAAGCCGGAAGGGTAGGCGTATTGGAGGCGTATCCATTCGATACCGTTAACATCACTCAGGCGACGAAGCAAATCATCCAGGTTGCGCTTGCCATACAGATCGAGCCCGTAGTAGGTTAAATCCTGCGCAATTAATATCAGTTCTTTGGTGCCGTTTTTGGCAAGGGCCTGTGCATCTTTAACCAATTGGTCTATCGGTTGACTCAAATGTTTGCCGCGCATCAACGGGATAGCGCAAAACGAGCATGGGCGGTTGCAGCCTTCGGCTATTTTAAAGTATGCAAAATGTTTTGGTGTGGTCAGCAGGCGTTCGCCAATCAGTTCGTGCTTGTAATTTGCCCCAACTGAACTTAACAGGTTTTGCAAATCGTTGGTCCCAAACCACGAGTCGACATTGGTAATTTCGGCCTCCAGCTCAGGTTTGTAACGTTCAGAAAGGCAGCCGGTAACAATTACTTTCCCAACCTTGCCTTGCTCTTTAAGCTCGCTGTATTGCAGAATGGTATCTATCGATTCCTGCTTGGCATTATCAATAAAACCGCAGGTATTAATTACGATTATATCATTGCTGTTAACCTTTTCGGCCTCATGTACCACATCAAAGCTGTTGCCCTTCAGCTGGCCCATCAGGATTTCAGAATCGTATATGTTTTTTGAGCAGCCAAGGGTAACCACATTTACGCGGGGCTTAGCTTTTAGTATCGGCTCATTGATTGATTTTGTTCTCATAACTTACACCCGTTTGTCATTGCGAGGAGGAACAGCCTGTCCCGAACATATTTCGAGAACGAAGCAACCTCGTCGCTAATGCAAATTCGCCATGCTTGCAACGAGATTGCTTCGCTGCCGCTCGCAATGACAAATGTTTTTTATTGTTTGAATAGCGAGTTAACGAATGCCTGTCTGTCAAACAGTTGCAAATCATTCATGGCTTCACCTACCCCTATGTATTTTACCGGTATCTTAAACTGATCCGAAATTCCTATCACTACACCACCTTTTGCCGTACCATCAAGCTTGGTTAACGCCAGGGCATTAACATCGGTTGCTTCAGTAAATTGCTTGCATTGTTCAATAGCATTTTGCCCGGTCGAAGCATCCAGCACCAGCAAAATCTCGTGTGGAGCGCCGGGTACTACCTTTTGCATTACGTTTTTAATTTTGGTCAACTCGTTCATCAGGCCTACTTTGTTGTGTAAACGGCCGGCAGTATCAATAATTGCCACGTCATCACCATTGGCCACTGCCGAACGCAAAGTATCATAAGCCACGGATGCAGGGTCCGACCCCATGGCCTGGGCCACAACTTTAACACCAACGCGTTCGCCCCAAAGCTGTATCTGGCTAACTGCGGCTGCACGGAATGTATCTGCAGCGCCTAATACTACTTTATTACCGGCTTGTTTTAATTTGTGGGCCAGCTTACCGATTGTGGTGGTTTTGCCAACGCCATTCACCCCGACCACCATTATTACATAGGGTTTGTGTGTGCCGTATTCAAAGTTGGTAAAGTCGTTGCTGTTGTTTTCGGCGAGGAGTTTTTGTATTTCGTCCTTAAGCAGGCTGTTAAGTTCAGATGTGCTTACGTATTTATCGCGGGCAACGCGGGCCTGTATACGCTCGATGATCTTCAGGGTGGTTTTAACGCCAACGTCTGATGTTACAAGCACTTCTTCCAGGTCATCCAGCACATCATCATCAACCGACGACTTGCCTGCGACAACCTTGGTTATTTTTGAAAAAAAGTTATCCTTGGTTTTTTCCAACCCGGTATCCAGCGCCTCCTGTTCCTGCGGCGTGCTTTCCTTTTTCTTGAAAAAATCGAATAATCCCATTTTTTGAGTCTTAAGTCTTTAGTCGGGAGTCTCAAGTCAGAAGAATGCCCCAAATGACTGAGGACTTAAGACTACAGACTTTCGACTTAATAATGACTAACAAAAAAAGCCTTCCCGTGTAAACAAGATGGCTTTAATATCGTGGTCAAAAATTACCGTTATAATTTTCCGGCTATCGCATCCTTAACGAAGTCGTTAGCTACGATTTGTTCTTTAAATGAGTAAGCACCGGTACGTGGCGATTTGCTCATTGTAATAACTTTTGAATATTCTTTGCCTTTACCTGCTACTTTCAGCGTTGCAACTACTTTCTTTGCCATGTTTTTTTAATTTTTATCCCGATAGCTATCGGGAAGTGAGTTGGTGAATTAGTGATTTAACGTCGACTAATCAACCAATTACTTAATTTCTTTGTGAACAGTTACTTTCCTTAAAACCGGGTTGAATTTTTTCATTTCCAGTCTTTCTGTTGTGTTTTTCTTGTTCTTGGTAGTAATGTAACGAGACATACCAGGCATGCCGCTTGTTTTATGCTCGGTGCATTCTAAAATTACCTGAACCCTATTGCCTTTCTTAGCCATTTTCTTCTATTTATTGATTTAGCGAATGAGTGAATTAGTGATTTTGGACTTGCAGCTAAACTTAATCAACCACTCACCTAATCAACCAACAACCATCTACTAAATGTATCCTTTTTTTACAAATTTATTGATACACGCAGTGATACCATTTTTGCTGATAGTTTTAACAGCCGAAGTAGATACCTTTAAGGTAATCCATTTATCCTCTTCAGGAATATAAAACTTCTTAAGTTTTAAGTTTGGATGGAACCTGCGTTTTGTTTTAACGTTTGAGTTTGAAACGTTATTACCAACTAAAGATGCCTTTCCTGTTAAATCACAAATTCTTGACATGACGAAATCTTTTTAATTCTCCCTTTTTGTAAAGAGTTTGCAAATATCAGGATTTTAAGTGAAATAGGCAATACTGATTTAAATTATTTTTTCAAATTATTTTGGGGGGATAGTTTTGAACATAATTGGGGTTAATAACATTAGGGTGTCGGGTTGGTAATAGGTGATTTTGCCGGTCATTCAATATTTTTTTCGATACTTATCAATTTACCAATGGTAGAAAAAGCAGCAACGACCGAATCTTTAAACATTACTTTTCCAGAACCCTCAACAGGGAATCCATTCAAATCGGTGATTTTAAATGCTACGGCTGAGGGAATATCATTTACCAGGTCCCCGCCCTCCGGTAAAAAACGAATACTTGCTGAATTATTTGTGCTTGAACGCGTTTCATGCTTCAGGTTAATTACCGGCAATTGTTGGCTGTAAACAAACGCGGCATCTACATTCAGAATTGCAGCAGTGTATGCCCGGCAAAGCAGCCCGGTAATCTTATCATCGTCAGGGATAACCAGGCTGCCTGAAGCCGTTGATTCAAATATTGGCGCTATTATTCTCTTTAAAAGTTTACCTTTATCATCAAATAATTCAAAATAGAAATTTTTGCTTTTCGATTTAGCCGAGCCGGTAAAAAGATAAGCTTTGAACCATACCGTATCGCCCAAAAGATAGTTATCCCTATCATAATGGATATAGATTTTTTCCGGGCTGACGCCGTTTTCGTGTCTTAATAATATCGAATCGGGCATTTGGCCCAAACACCGGCCAATACCTGCAAAAATGATGATCAGTAAACAACAGCAGTAGGCAGCTTTTTTCATATTAAGTAGCCTGGAATTAATAATAGGTAATTTTGCGGGTAATAGTATCTCCAAATCGTATCGCTTTTAACCAGTTGTTTTTTGAATCCAAAAGGATATATCGGATAGTGTCCTTTGTGAAGTGCTTAAAATCACTCCGTTCGCCAGAGCGAGCTCGTTCCATTCCAATGATCGCGCCTTTTTCGTTGCATATGTATTTGAACTTGTTTATCCAAATAGGCCCTTTAGCTCCATACTCTTGTTCTTCAGTTAAATATCCAGCCTTGTTATATTGAAATCGAGAAATAGTAGTAGACAGGTTGCTGGCCTTGTCGCCGTTCATAATTATCCCAACACTGATTATATATTCGTAGTTATCATATTTATAAACATGTCCTAAACGGTTACTTTTATCAATATTAAATCCTATAGATTCTACTTTCTTTCCATTTTTATAGATCGTGTTATATTTAATGGTATTTATGCCACCTTGATAAATATTTTCAAGCGTAACAATATTGCCTTTTTCGTCAAATGTATACTCCAAATGATTTGGAAGCTCGGCAATCCTGGGTTTGTAAATTAGCTTTTTTACATTGCCATTTAACATTTCTACCTCGCCGTAGCCGTAAAGCCATGTGACAGGTTGCTTTTGTCGTTCGCGGTTGCAGGAAAGGCAAATAACATATGCAGCCATTATCAAAATTCTTAATAGTTTAGGTTGTAGAAACTTTAGTGCCATTGTTGTTTTATTGCGGATATCTGTGTGTAATATACTTAAGAACTTTTGATTTACATATCAATACCTATATTTCATCTACAAACTGCGTCATAAAATAACTTCTTAAAATAATTTAAAAAGTCTTTATTTATTACCTCTTTTCTCGAAAAATGACTAATTTTCACCCACCAAATTAGTAGACAATGAGAACTCCCTTACAGGTTACGTCTTTCGACGACTATAAACAAGTTTATAAGCAAAGTGTTGAGCATCCCGAGGAATTTTGGGCTGGTATTGCCGAAAATTTTCAATGGCGCAAAAAGTGGGATAAAGTGCTGGAGTGGAACTTTAAAGAGCCCAAAATAAAATGGTTCCAGGGCGCAAAGCTTAATATTACTGAAAACTGTCTCGACCGCCACCTGGTAACTCTCGGCGACAAACCTGCCCTGATATGGGAACCAAACGACCCGCATGAAGATCACCGCGTGCTAACCTATAAACAACTGCACGATAAAGTTTGCCAGTTTGCCAACGTCCTGAAAAACAACGGTGCCAAAAAAGGGGACCGTATTTGTATCTACATGCCCATGATACCCGAACTGGCCATAGCCGTTTTGGGTTGTGCACGTATCGGCGCCATCCATTCAGTGGTATTTGGTGGCTTCTCGGCACAATCAATTGCCGACAGGATAAATGATGCCGAATGCAGCATTGTGATAACTGCGGATGGCAGCTTCAGGGGCAATAAGGAAATACAGTTGAAAAGCGTGATTGACGATGCGCTGGTGCAATGTAAATCGATAAAAAAAGTAATTGTGGTTACCCGTAGTCGTACGCCGGTTTCGATGATAAAAGGCCGCGATGTTTGGTGGGAAGATGAAATAAAGAAAGTGGAAACCCAGGGTAACGTTCCTTGTCCGGCGGAGGAAATGGATGCCGAGGATATGCTGTTTATATTGTATACGTCGGGGTCAACCGGTAAGCCCAAAGGGGTAGTACATACCTGCGGCGGTTATATGGTTTATGCAGGCTATACTTTTAGCAACGTGTTTCAATACCAGCCCGGCGAGGTGTATTTCTGTACAGCAGATGTGGGCTGGATAACCGGTCACTCCTATATTTTATACGGACCTTTATCACAGGGAGCTACAACTTTGATGTTTGAAGGGATCCCAACCTCCCCGGATGCCGGTCGTTTCTGGGATATCGTAGATAAATACAAGGTAAATATATTATACACAGCGCCTACAGCTATCCGCTCCCTAATGAGTTTCGGGCTTGATTTTGTGAAAAATAAAGACCTTAGCTCACTTAAAAAATTAGGGTCGGTAGGTGAGCCAATTAACGAGGAGGCATGGCATTGGTACGACGATAACATCGGCAAAAATAAATGTCCGATAGTCGACACCTGGTGGCAAACCGAAAATGGCGGTATAATGATATCGCCAATAGCAGGCGTAACACCAACCAAGCCGGGCTATGCTACACTGCCACTGCCGGGCATTCAGCCTGTTTTGGTGGATGAAAACGGCAATGTGATTGAGGGCAACGGCGTAAGCGGCAACCTTTGTATCAAATTCCCGTGGCCGGGCATGCTGCGCACTACTTACGGCGACCATGAACGCTGCCGCACCACCTATTTCGCCACTTACGAAAACATGTACTTTACCGGCGACGGGTGCCTGCGCGACGAAGACGGTTATTACCGCATAACCGGTCGTGTAGATGATGTGCTGAATGTATCTGGTCACCGCATTGGCACTGCCGAGGTGGAGAACGCCATTAATATGCACAGCAGCGTGGTTGAGTCGGCAGTAGTAGGTTATCCGCATGACATTAAAGGACAAGGTGTTTACGCTTTTGTGATAAGTCCCGGAAACCACGGGGATGACGAGCTGGCCCGTAAGGATATAATGATGACCGTACAGCGTATTATAGGCGCAATCGCAAAACCGGACAAAATCCAATTTGTGACAGGTCTGCCCAAAACGCGCTCGGGTAAAATTATGCGCCGTATTTTAAGAAAGATTGCAGAGGGCGACACCAGTAACCTGGGAGATACTTCGACGTTGCTTGATCCGGGTGTGGTGGAGGATATTAAGAAGGGAGCTTTGTAAGAAGAGTCAAGACGGCAAGAGTCAGGAATCAAGATAAAAAAACGTTAATATTCCCTCTTGACTCCTGATTCTTGATTTCTTGTCTCTTTTTCCCTCAAACCTAATGATGTTCCGGATGTTATTTAAATACATCTAATATAAAAAACATCATGAGTGATTTAAAAATAAGAGGCACCTGGAACGAGTTGAAGGGCAAAATAAAACAAGCCTACGGCGACCTTACCGACGACGATTTGGTACGCGAAGAAGGCAAGGACGACGAACTGTTAGGGAAAATGCAAAAGAAGACCGGCAAAGGCAGGGACGAACTTGTAAAATGGCTTAACGAATTATAGAAATACTAAGGGGCGAAAAGCCCCTTTTTTTATTATACTGGTGCAGCTATATAAATAATTTTGTGTCTGTTTGTATAGTTAATCAGCTTAAACTATGCCTGTCCAAAGTCCATCAGCAACGCTTGCTCCCGAGCAGCCTAAAAAAATTCACTATATCGATACACTGAAGGTACTACTAACTGTTTTAGTAGTGTTGCATCATTGTTTTATAACTTACGGCGCACCGGGCGGATGGTACTACAGCGAAAAAACTACCCAAGCCGCGGCTATTGTACCCATGACCATTTTTGTGAGTGTTAACCAGTCGTTTTTTATGGGCTTTTTCTTCTTCCTGTCGGCATATTTTATTAAATCTTCGTATGACAGAAAAGGAGCGGCTAAGTTTACAACTGATCGGTTATTGAGACTGGGCCTGCCGTTAGTATTCTACTCTTTTATCCTTTCCCCGCTGTTAAGTTACCTGGTTTATTACTTCGGGTACGGGCAGCATGTTACCTACCTGCAATACCTCGGTGGCTTCTACTCGTGGATTGATTTTGGTGTGCTTTGGTTTGTCGCCGCGTTGCTGTTGTTTACTTTGGTTTATGTATTAGCACGTGCCGTTGTTAAAAATGGGGCTACAAAGCCACTGGCAGCACCATCAGCAGTTGTTATTATCTTATTTGCGGCGGCAGTGGGCATTGTCAGCTTTTTTGTGCGTAGCCGGCTGCCAGTGGGCTGGGTTTTAAAGCCTTTGGGATTTCAGCCCGCTCATTTTTCACAGTACATTGCACTTTTTATTTTAGGGCTGATAGCCTATAAAAACAACTGGCTGAATACAATCACATTCAAAACAGGGAAACAGCTTTTTTTCTTCTTTCTTTTTTTATTAATGTTTTTCCCGGTGTTTTATATCATCCAGACAAAATTCCACATGCCCGGCGAATGGTATTCGGGTGGGTTTCACTTCCAGGCGCTGTTATACGCGGTTTGGGAGCAGGTTACCGGCTTTTCAATTATTACTGCGTTGCTGGTTTTCGGCAGGGAATTGTGGAACAGGCCATCACCTTTATTGGAAAAACTCTCCCGGTATACTTTCGCTGTTTATATTTTCCATCCGCTAGTGGTAATTTCAGCTTCGCTTGTGGTGCATAGCTGGAATATCGACCCTGCACTTAAACTTTTGGTGGTTGCGCCGGTTGCCGTTATTGGCAGTTTTTTACTGGCCGGGTTATTGGTTTTGTTGCCGGGGGTGAAAAAGGTAATTTAAAATTATCGGAATATTTTATTCAAATCAAAAGCAAATCCGGCTAATACCAGGGAATCAAGATGCTCCGGTTTTTTTGCTTTTTTATGCAAATAATATTTTCCATCCATTAAAGCATATAATTCTACTGTTTGAACAATAGGATCGATAATTACATATTCTTTTACGCCATATTTTTCGTAAACATCTTTTTTTTGCCGAAGGTCATAATAGGCATTGGACGGCGAAAGTATTTCTATGGCGATATCTGGCGAACCTTCAATCCTATTTTTGACGATATCGGCCTCGCGCTCTGGCGCAATATATAGGAAATCCGGCTGAAGTACATTTCCTTCATCAAAAACCACATCAACTGTGCCTGCAGTGTAACCACCTATATTTTTAAGTTCCAAAAAATTAAGTATTAATTGCGATAGGCGCGCAACAATCGCCTGGTGGATAGGGTTGGCAGCTGGAGACATAACTAAATCATAATTAATTAATTGAAAAGGCGCACCTTCCTCCAGCAGCATATAATCAGCAACGGTGTATTTCTTTTTCTTTTCAACGGCAAGCATAAATCAAATATAACTAATTTTGTGCCAAATGAAAAGCCATCATGAGCAACGAAAAGCGAAAACGAAAAGCTCCTGATAACTTCATCGCCTTTAAAAATAAATCTATTTGATGAAAACGCATAAGCCCACCATACTTGTAGTAAACGACGACGGCATAACTGCCCCCGGTATTAAAGCCTTACTGGAAACAATGGCCGAAATTGGCCGCGTGGTAGTAGTTGCGCCGGATAGCCCGCAATCAGGAATGGGGCATGCCATCACCATAGGTAAACCTTTACGGCTTGATCCTGTTGACATTTACGAAGGTATTGAGATGTACCGGTGCTCGGGTACTCCGGTTGATTGCGTTAAGCTGGCAGTGAACAAGATATTTAAAGGCAAAAAACCGGACCTATGTGTTTCAGGGATAAATCATGGGTTAAACAACTCCATTAATATATTATACTCCGGCACCATGTCGGCAGCGGTTGAAGGGGCTATTGAAAGCATTCCGTCAATAGGATTTTCGCTTGATGATTATACAATGGATGCTGATTTTAGCCATTGCTTAAAATTTGTTAAGGAAATTGCGCTGCAGGTTTTACAAAATGGATTGCCGACCGCTACTTTACTCAATGTAAACTTTCCGGCGGGCGCACACATAAAAGGTGTAAAAATTTGCCGACAGGCCAATGCCAAGTGGGCGGAAGAATTTGACGAGCGAATGGACCCGCACAGGCGGCCATATTACTGGCTAACCGGCGTGTTTCAAACCAGCGACAATGGTGAAGATACCGACGTTTGGGCGCTTGAACATAATTATGCATCGGTAGTGCCGGTACAGTTTGATATGACAGCACACCATGCTATACCGGTTTTAAATAGCTGGGAATTTAGCGCCGGCGCTTAGCTTTTATTCTTTTACACCTGTTAGCTGTACGTACTTCATTCCCCGCACTACAAGACCATTCGCTTTGTAAATCAGCGGAAAAACCGGGTTGTTAAGTATCCATAGTTCCGTGTGGCCACCTTTTACGTGGATAATATCAGCCGCTTTACCGTTGATAAGATAAGTATTAGTATCGGCCAGCAGCGTGAACTTTTGATCGTTTAATATAAATGTCTTATCCCGTATCAGGCTATTGAAGCTCGATTTTGAGAGTACCAACAAAGTTTCGTCGTCCGAAAGGCGCGAAAATTTATCGGCAGCAAAATATTGCTGTTTCATCTTGCGCCCGTTTTTGAATGCAACGGCGGTAATGTCAAAGCCGCCTATACACCCATCTTTTACATCGAATTGCAGCCTCACCGAATCGCCCAGGGTACGCACGGCTATAGTGAAATAAACATGGTAATGCCCCGTCTCCCGGTACGAATCATAGCTTAGCACCGTTCCCTCCTTTATTGCCGGTACATACCTTTGCGCGTTGGCACGAAACAGCGGCAATAGCAGAAGTAAAAAAAAGGCGGGGGATTTCATACCGGAAACTGGCAAATATTAGCGGTATTTTAAAATAAAACCTTAAAATCTTTTCTGCAATCGTAATTTTGAAGTTTATGGCGAAAATGAACAGTTTATTTATGGGGGTTTTAACCGCCTTGTTATTTCCGGCGATAGCATGGGTGGTGGCTTACTATTTTAAAACCAGTAGCTTTGTTATTAATAAACCCGCGTTACCCTATGTTTTAGCCATAGCGCTAAACCTGCTGTTGCTGCGTTTTACTGTAAAAAAAGATTTGAATAAAACCGCCCAGGGTATCATGCTGGCCACCTTTGTGTTTATGGTAGTATTATTTATGTTCAAAGTAAGCGCACGATGAAATATTACCTGGTAGCCGGCGAGGCATCGGGCGATTTGCATGGCGCAAACCTGATGAAGGCCCTAAAAGAGCGCGATAGCCAGGCTGAGTTCCGTTATTTTGGCGGCGATCTGATGAAGGCCGAAGGCGGTACACTGGTAAAGCATTATGCCGACATGGCCTTTATGGGTTTTATTGAGGTTGTACTTAACCTGAACGCTATTTTACAAAACCTTAAAGCTTGTAAGCATGATATAACGGCATGGCAACCGGACGTATTGATATTGATTGACTTCCCCGGCTTTAACCTGAAAATTGCTGAGTTTGCCAAAGCGAATAATATTTTGATTTGCTATTATATCTCGCCCAAAGTGTGGGCCTGGAACCAAAAACGGGTTTTAAAAATAAAACGGATTGTTGATCATTTATTTTGCATTCTGCCCTTTGAGGTTGATTTTTACAAAGAATGGGGAATGGAGGTTGATTATGTGGGTAACCCGTTGTTGGATGCCGTGGCAGCCTTTAAGCCCGATGAAAACTTCACGGTTAACCATCGTCTGCCTGAAAAGAAAATAATTGCCCTGTTGCCCGGCAGCCGCCGACAGGAAATAAGCCGCCTGTTGCCCGAAATGATTGCCGTTACCGAAAAGTTTCCAAACCACCAATTCGTTATTGCGGGAGCGCCTTCATTTACGGCTGACTATTACACCCAATTTATCCGCGGGGAGAGAATTCCCGTGGTGTTTAACGCTACCTATGACTTGCTGAACAATGCCGATGCCGCAATAGTAGCATCGGGCACTGCTACATTAGAAACAGCGTTATTTAACGTGCCACAGGTGGTGGTGTATAAAGGTCACCCTGTATCCATAGGTATAGCGCGCATGGTGGTTAAAATAAAATTTATATCGCTGGTTAATTTAATAATGAACCGCCAAGTAGTTAAAGAATTAATACAGGCCGACTGCTCGACAGAGAAAATCAGCTCAGAGCTTGATGCGATAGTAAACAATACTGCATATCGCAAAAGAATGCTTGCAGACTACGACGAGCTGGATGTAAAAATGGGCAAGCCCGGAGCCTCAGGTAAAACCGCGGACCTTATCATAAAATACACCACAAAAAAATAGAGCCCTGCATGTTGCAAAGCTCTATCGTCTTCATAGGTGATGTTGTTTACTGTTTTTCGGTAGATAGAATAGATATATGATTGTCAGGCCACAAACAAAGTGTTTTGCGTCATAGCCTGTTTCTTGCGCATTAAAAATGGGTTACGGCCCATAAATTGCTTCAAATCGTTAGCCAGCAAATTCATAAGTTCATTATCAAACTTTGCCAGTAATTTGGTTGGGGCGGGTTTATTGTAAGTTTTCATAGTTAATGTCTTTAGTTTATTTGTTAGTTTTTCCGGTCTTATCGTCTTCACTTTCGGTTAAATTATCTTTTCGGCGTTTAGCTTCTTTATATTGCCGTAACAGTTGTTCTTTATCCCGCTCGTCCGAAGTGTTTGCCGGCTCAACAGGGTTTTCCCATTCTTTCTCTTCGCTTACGCGATGTTTCCTGGTATTGAGTGCCATCCTGTATTGCATTTGATAAGTATTATTCCAAATCAGTGCCAAAAAAACCGATGAAGCCGAAGTTATACATCAATATGCAAGCATATTTTTTTCAACGATCTGAAAATCAGCGTAAAATAAACAATTCAAGGTCGGGGTGAATTACATTTCCCAAACCTTTTACTGTTAAAATTTTAGTACAGTTGTTGTAAACAGTGGTCAAAAATCAGGCGGTCGCCGGTTTAGCGGAAGTTTTGGTGTGGTTTGCGAAATGGATGACGAGGGTAATGATAGATAACGTAGCACCGGTAATACATACCCCTGTCCACTGGTAGTTTTTCCACAGCTGCGTGGCAAACGAAGTGCCTATGGAACCGCCAATAAAATAAGTAACCATATAAATGGTATTGATGCGGTTGCGCGCTTCGGGCTTTAAGGCAAATATTATTGATTGATTTGAAATGTGGGTTGCCTGCACGCCCATATCTAAAATAATTACGCCTATAACTAACCCAATAATACTATACGCCGAGAAGTAAAAGATGATAAACGAGACCAATATCAACAACAAGGTAAAGCCTGATAATTTATACGCGTCCATTTTATCACTCAACCTGCCCATTAAACCGGCAGCCAATGCACCGAAAGCGCCAACAAGTCCAAACTCGCCGGCTACGTTGCTGCCCATGTTGAAATTTTGTTTCAGCAGGAACACAATGGTTGTCCAAAACGCGCTGAAACAAGCAAAACAAAGCGCGCCACGCAGGGCTGCAAGCCGCAGCCTTGGCTCGTGTTTCACTAAGTCGATAAGCGATATCATCAGTTTTTTGTAAGTGCCTTTATACTCAGGCTCAACTTCGGGTAAAAACAGGCCGATCATAAGCCACATCAGCAGCATTATCCCTGCCGCTATGTAGTAAACGGCCCGCCATCCAAAATAGTCGCCAATATATCCGCTAAACGTACGCGACAGTAATATGCCTATCAACAGGCCGCTCATTATAACGCCAATTTTTTTACCACGCTCGCTGGGCTTTGCAAGGTGCGCCGCCATAGGCACCAACAGCTGCGGAATCATTGACGCTGCTCCGAGGAAAAAACTCGCCCCAACAAGTATATTAATTGACGGGGATAGCGCAGTTATAATAAGGGATAAAACAATAAAAGCAAAAACCACCATCATCAGCCGCTTACGTTTTACCATATCGGCCAATGGCGCCAAAAAGAACATGCCGGTAGCATAGCCAATCTGGGTAAGCATAGAAACCTGCCCGACTTTTGCCCGGGTGGCATGAAAAGTATTGGCCATGTCTTCGAGCAATGGCTGGTTGTAGTACAGATTTGCTACAATAAGGCCGGTGGCTACAGTCATTATCCATAAAGTTAGCGGGGTAAGTTCCGGGTGATTTTTTGGATTGTGGCTGTTTTGCATTGCTTTATTTATCAATTATGCGCAAAAATGGTGAAGCATTTTTATTTTGATGTTTGGTTTGTGCAATATTTTATGACCGGAATGAACAATTGGATGCGATTAGTTCGCCAAGAGTATAGATAAATTGAAAGGTTGGTAGCTTTTTTGCTTATTTAAAGGAATTTTTCACTACGACGCGAGAAATAATCGTAAAAATCGAAAAAACATGAACCATCTTTCTGTTTTTTGATGAATAGCGCGATATTTTGCTGAATTATGCTGGGCTTAATTCATTAATTGTCGCAATTTTTTAATTTGTATTGATGTAGTGTTACTATATTTTAGCATAGTAGTGCATTATATAATCAAATTTTACCCATTTTTTAGATAAAAAACCATAATAAGCTAAAATTGACG